>ERZ857998.1692-NODE-1692-length-23733-cov-4.865318_pt1 | contig 23733 bp, 28 predicted proteins | sample MGYA00519954_ERZ857998 | MGnify/ENA primary metagenome ERZ857998 (study PRJEB31778, sample SAMEA3449424) | human gut metagenome | biome: human gut; feature: human-associated habitat; material: faeces | place: United Kingdom | collected 2010/2012 ...
ATAAACCTTGCGGCTCTTGGGCATCCACTTTCCGTTTTTATCAATGGCTCGCATGGTCAGCATGATATGGCAATGGGGATTGTGTCCCGGTGGGTCGGGGTCATGGATTGCAAAATCACAGCACATTCCTTTGGACACAAAATATTCTCGGCAGTATTCCTGCAACATCTGCGGACACATTTCAAGCGGCACTTCTCTGGGCAGGGCAACAACAAATCGCCTTGCAAGCTGTGAGTTCCATTGCTTCTCTGCTTCCTCGGCAGAGTTCCAGAGTGTTGCCCGGTCTGCATATTCGGGTGGGGCATTGGTCGGCAACATGATTTCCGTGTAAACAATCTCATGCTGTTTTCTGCGGTGGTCTTTGTGCTTCTGGTCATACTCGGAAAACAGTTTTTCTCCGGCTTGGTAGGCAGCTCCGGCAACTGCGGAATTGCCCTTGCTTCTCTGAACAATTCGTATGTTCAGATGGGGTACTGGCATCTTCATCACTTCCTTTCTCCATTTGGGTACAAAAAAAGCAGGAGACCTTTTCAGATTTCCTGCTTTGTTGTGCCGACTAAAAATCGGCGATTATTAAATTGTAATGTGTGCTTCAAACGCTCAAACTGAAAGTTGCGCTCTCTTATTTGCAATATATCTCAATTGCTTTTGCTGTAAACAGAGCAGTTCCTTCTCCACCATAGCTATCAATGTTTTCGGTAAATTCTCCGCCACTTGCATACATCTTTCCCAGACCTGATAAAATTTCTTTTGTACAGGTGTAATAATTCTCTGTGATGAAATCCTGCAATTTTTTCACCTGTAATTGAACCGTATCACAGGATGTATCTAATTCTTTTATCTTGCCAAACTCTGTAAAAATAAGCATAAAACGATCGATTACATCCTTCTGCTGTGTATCAGACACCCCTTTCGTCTTTTCTTCAAATTCCTGATACTGGGCTATCTGTCCCCATTGTTCCTTTGCACGCTTTGAATAATCTTCCATCTTTTTTTTATCAAATACTTTAAAATACGTCTTATTTACTCCCATCGTTTTTATTCTTCGAGCAAAATCAATCAAATTTTCTATATGTTCCTTCTTCAATACCAAAAGTTCTATTTGCTGCTCTAATACTTTTTCCTTATTAAATTTAGGATTATATATAATATCTTTGATTTCTTTCAGTGGAAATTCCAATTCTCTAAACAATAAAATCTGTTGCAACCTTTCTAATGCTTCTTCATCATACAAACGGTATCCTACCTCTGTATACTCAGTTGGTTTTAACAGTCCGATACTATCATAGTACTGAAGGGTACGTATACTTACTCCTGTTAGCTTACTTACCTCATTTACTGTCCTCATAGGAATTTCCTTTCCGAATAATGGTCGTTTCACTCCAAAATCCATCTATTTCTTTCAAAATTTCTTCTGCTGGAAGTATTGTTGCGTCAACAATATCTTTTCCAGTTTTATCCAAATAATATTTCACCATATAATATCCGCATGCATACCCAGCACAATAAGGCATACCCACCGGAATATAATTTTGTAATTTTGCCATTTCATCTCCATACATATATGATGTAATATTGTCAAATCCTTGCACTTCTAAAGCGTCCTGGATAAGTGGCTTAATATATTCATTTAACATTTCCTGGTCAGTTTTACTAACCCATGGTCCTAAGTTCTCTTCACCGTAAAGTTTTACTGCAAAATTTTCTGCCAATCCTTCACAAATCATATATTCTGCTAATGATATTTCATTACTCCACTTTATATATTGAAATCTTACATTATGATTCGTCTCATGAGCTAATACAACTGGAATCCTTGTTTTTGTCGTTTCAGAAGGTACTAATGATCCAAATATGTATCCCGGAATTCCACCATCACCACAATAACCATCATTCATCACCGAATAGGGACTTGATGGATCTGCGAGCATCAATGTAAACATATACTCTTTAACCTTCAAATCTATTCCATGACTAACAAATGTCATAAGAGAGCTTTCAATAGATGCCACGCAATCCGTCCATAACTTTTCATCTGCTAATTCTGCAATATATTTTTGTTCTGTGTCTCCTATTTTTTGTGGCAATAAATATCCTAACATACCGCTTGCCATCACCACATCATATCCGCCAGATTGTTTTGCTTTCAACGGACAGTGATACATATCCCATTTCTTTTCAAATTTTTTCATAAAGTCATAGCGATATATATCATCTTTCTTCTCTAACGATGCATTTGCTATCTTTCGATAAATCTCATCTGATTTTACTATTTCTATTATAAATTCATGCATATCATTTCCTCCTATCGATAAGTACACTTTAAACTATTACGCAACGTAGGAGTCAAGACTTTTTCCAAATATTTATCTGATGAAACTTCAAAGTTTCATTTTCTTTATTCTATCACATGGGTGTGAATTTGCAATGAACATTCTAAAACTTGTTGCCCAAGAATGATTGCTCCTGCAATCGTTCCTGGGCGGCAAGTCCACAAAGGGGTAGCTGTCGCAAGACAGCGCAGGGGAAGTGTAGCTTCCTCTGGATGAATGGAGCAAGGGACTTTTGCGGAAATCATCAAGCTCCATGCAATGGGCTTTCGGCAGAACGCAATCACCATCTTTAGGTGGTGTATAATTGCGCCCTGTTTCTCAACAGGGTTTTTAGCTCCCGTTCAGTTGCGACCTTTCTTTTCGGTTCTCAATCAGCAAATCCAGCTTCTTTTGAACCGCTTCGCTGTGGAAGATGAAAGTCAGAAGTTCCATCACATCATCATCGGTCAGAACAGTCGGCTCACGCAGAAAGGTTTCCAACATTCCGGCACGGGTGCAAAGGCGGTGCGTTCTCTCGCTTCGGGTCAGTCGCTTGATTTCGCTTTCCAGTCGCTTTTCCTTGTGCTTGGCTGCGGTCAGCTTTTTCTCCGCAACATACTGTTCGTGTTTCAGTTTTTCCAATTTCTCATTGGGCATCGGGTCAACTCCTTTCAGATTTTTGATAATGGACAAAACAAAAGACACTAACTTTTTTACGGTTAGTGCCTTTTGGCTTGGTCATTATTCTGTTTTGTTTTGCTTGATGAGTTCCTCGGCTTCGTCTCTTGTAAACTGATAGTAAGTCAACACATCTCGCACTTGCTCATCGTACTGACTCATATCCAACTCTTTGAATTGGTTTAGTGCTACAATTTCCTGCACAGTTTTTAACTTGTCGGCAGGTAAGCTCCAGAATTTTTCTTCCCATTCTTTTGCAAGATTGTCCTTAAACATAAATCTGTAAATGATAAATGTTTCCGGCATCCAGAGGATAGTCCAGAAGCGATGTTCGTCTGCTCCAAACGCTTCTTCAAAGAATGTTTTTCCTTTTCCAACCTTGCCCTTTGTCGAATTAAGCACAGCTTGAATTGCTCTAATGAATTTTCTATTCCAATGCTTTCCGATGAAATCTCGATTCATGAAAAACTCTGGGTCGTTGATTGGGTGGTATTTCATCGGGAACGAATAAATGTTGGCGGCAAGTTCATCACACATATCAACATTCATCTTCATTCTGTGGTAAAGATGTTCCGGCTTATCGTGGAAGTTATAAAGCATATAGTTGGAAAGGTTCGTAATTCCATTTGATACTGCCGTTTTGATTGCTCTTTCATAAATATCCTTCTGTTCCCAATGGTCAAAAGCGACACGCAACGGATAGATATTTACTTCGGATAATTTTTTCATGTTAGCATCTGTGATAAGACGTGCATCAATGCCTTGATTAAAATCGACGATGCGTTTTAACCCTTTTTTGTGCTTGAAGTGCTTCTCATACAACGGCGCAACATATTCGTCCAATGACAATATATCTTCTTTCGTTGCAGTCTCATGATGCAAGCAGTCCACTTCTTCAAGTTTGAGATAAAACTCTGTTTTTTCTTCAGACGGTAATTTTTCCATCAAAGCCTTGTACAGTACCACACATTTCCGAATGTATGCTCTGTCATTAAATCCGTCTCTCAGATTACGAATTGCAATCTCATATTGGTTTGGTGGAATGTAGGTTGCACCTTTCCCAAATCCACACTCCTTAATCTCATCAATGATTTTGTCATAGCACTTTGACGCCAGAACATTATTATCGAGAAGAAGCAAATCTCTTTGCTCTCCAAAGCGTTCCCTTGCTATATTTATCTGTTCTTTTAGACCGATATAATCACAGTAGGTCGGCTCGAGTGTAGGTACTGCACAAAAAGTACAGTGATTGATGCAACCTCTGGTCATATATGCGAAATAAGCATTGTTCGCAGGATATTTATATTCAATCTCGTCCAAAATCGAGTAATCCAGCGGTAATGCATCAATAATTGTTGTATCACCTTCATCAATGTCTCCGGGATGATTAAGCAATCCAATAAAAGGGTGGATGCCCGTTGCTTGGTAAACTTCTTCCGGCAACAATGTAGACATGATACCGCCAACCATAACATCTTTTTCGTCCTTGCATAATTGCTTGACGAAGTTGATGGTGTCTATTGTTATGTCCCAGTAGAAAGTAAACAATGTCGTGATGCCAACCTTATCAAAGGAAGGATTCTTGAAATAATCTTTTCTCTTGTATGATAAGCGAGCATCTTTTGCAAGTTGATATGCCATTGCATTTGAAGCAAACGCTTCGCATTCATCTAATGCAGATGTATTAGCCTTGCGGATATAATCAATGAGAACCAATTTGTATTTCTTCCACTTTGTATCTGGGTCGATAGAAGAAAGCTGCTCAAGCAAATCTTCAATAATCAAATCAGCAGCAAGGTCTCTCAAGTCTCCTTTGAAAAAGCGAACATCATCGCCAGATTGACGGTAATAAGTCGCCAACTTCATAAGTCCCATTGGCGGATACTTGTTCTTGTAATTGGGTTCAACCAAAAGAACTTTTCTGTTCATGATTATCTAAACTCCTTTTCTATTGCTGCTTGAATTTCCTCAGCGATATTCTCAGGAGCTATTTGGCTAACAATCCCCATTATTTGTCCTACGAGTTTACGCTTGCTCTTGTCGAGCTTTGAAAGGTTGTCTGTGAAATATTTGGATTTCTTTTCTTCCTTCTGCTCAACGATCTCCGTTTCTTTCTTTTCTGCTTTCTGTGTAGCAGAAGAAACATTCTTTTTTTCAAATTTATATTGAATCTCTTTTTGAACACGCTGTTCTGGGGTCAACGTGCTACTTGTCGTCAGAGTTTCAACAGTCTTTTCGAGCTTCTTTTTGGCAGCATCTTTTTTCTTTCTTGCATCTTCAACCGTAGCTTCCATGCGGCTCTGCTCTTTTTTGTCAACAAAACCTTTTGCGTGTTTCTCTTGAAGTTTTGCAACAGCATCATTATAGGCTTCCAACTTCCTGTAATGGTTTTTGGTCTCGTTCGCCACATGATACAAACGATGAAGCTCATCATAGAAAAATACTCTAAGCTGTTCTTCCAGATTTATTCTTGCCGGAGTTTCGTTAAAGTAGTTTCTCTGAGAGTTAGGAATAAGATTCTTATCAACAGTAAAAATCTCTCCTATAAAATAGCTGTTTCCTCGATCCTCCTTGAATAAGGACGCAACAGCCGTATTATCTCCGATTTGGATATTTCCTTGTCTCAATCTAAATCCATACATAGGATTTAATGCCTTGGGAATAGCCTTTTCAAATCGGCACAAACCATACCATGCCCACGCTATCAATGTTTTTCCATCGTAAAAATCCTTAAACTCTACGCCAAAAACATCGTCATAGATTTTTCGTGCATTATCTGCACCTTCATATAAACGAGTTTTATATTCCTTAAATAGCTGCGCTCCATTAACGGTAACCTTGTATTCGTCAATGGTAAAGCCAAGTTTTTTAGCATGACCATAAATATCATGCCTATAATGGAACTTGTTTGTATACGGAACAGGGGCAACAAAACTCAAATAATCACGCACTCCAGCGGTGTCAAGCAAATCGGTATTTTCGTGGTTAATATCAATCAGCTCGACCTTGAAGTAATGTCTGTCCTTTTCTTCCGTGTCAGTTTCAGTTGTTACGATTGCATCAAGAATTTCATCAACGGTATACTTCTTGTCCGAAATCAACATCTCACGCATCAGCTTCGCATCAAAGCTCATTCGAGAAGCTACCGTTTCTCCTGAGTATGATGTTGTAAATACTAAAGTCCGGCAATATGCCAAACCGCAAAGTCGTCCAATACCACGGAAACCCTTGTCTACACCAATCTTTTTGTCGGAGTTTGCAATGTCACCCAACTGTACAACGAAATCTTTTTCTCGTACACCCGTAGCATTATCTTCAATCGAAACATATCGTTTCTTTTGGTCGATGAAGATTGCAACTTCTGCTATTTCGGGAGTTACAATTCCGCTATCTATTGCCTTGTCAATCTGGTCACAGGCATTCTGCACATATTCTCTGTAGGCTACCTTTGAGTCTAAATACATACCCGTTGTCAGATTTTCAAGAATATTCTTTCCTATCTTAGCCATGTCATTTCACTTCCATCATTTTATCTGTTTATAAATTGGCTTCGGGAATTTGATGTGCAGCATAGACCTAAAGATAGGATTTTGCACAATGTATTCGCCTTGCTTCAATCTTGTCATCATTGTCTTATATACGGACGGAACACTCTTGTAATCACTCTTTGTAACCTCGATAGAGTTTGTTCTTCCGTATGCATGAGTAGAACAGTTACCCGTTACTCTATCATGGATTGCACTTCTGAACTGTTCTGCGGCAAACAGAACAACACCTAACGAACGACCTCTTTCAGCAACATCGAGGATCTGCTGAAGAATCGGAGAGTGACGAGGTGCATCTTTAGAAGCATACTTGTTCAGCTCGTCGATGAAAATAACAATTCTGGACGGAGGTGCTACGCCCTCATCTCCGTTGTATTCACCAAGCTGCAAGTTATACAGTGTTCTAACTGCATCGCCAAATACATACGCTTGCTTATCTTCAGATAGTTTTGCGATGTCAATGACATGGACTTCGTTCTTTTTGATGTACTTCAACGAATCACCAAGTCTTGTTTCTGCCTTGCTTTCATCAACAGCTCTTGCAAAAATGGCGGTCTTGTCGTTAATCGCCTTATTTACAATACGGTAGAACTTTCGCCAGCTTGAAATAGGAATTTCCTTGTCGCTTGTTCCGCCAGCATTACATTTTTCTTTAATGGCTTCAAGGAACTCCTGCCAATCATTGACAGAACCGAATTTACCTTGACCAGCCATAATATAATTGATGATTGCATCCATTGTCTGAGTGGTATCATCAATATTGGAGAACATCAAATCCAAGTTGTTGCGGTCATACTTGTAGATATACTTGAATTTCTTTGCCTTTTTCTTCTTTACATTGTCAGATACTTCTTCCGGCTTCAAATACGTATTCCAGTATTTTTCAGTGGAATAAGGATAGTAATAGGTTACATTTTGGAAAGGCTCTGCTGACAAGCCTAATTCCTCATATATAGCAAGGTTTTCTTTTCGTGCCTGTTCCGGATTATCTTCGTCGCTGTAATCATTTGGCTGGTCAATGGTTAAAAGGTCTCTGCCCTTAACATTGAACACTACAAACGCAACGGAATCTTCCTCATCCTCGCTATTCAAATATCTATCCTGGATAGCTTTCATCAAGAACATTGCGTAGGATGTTTTTGCAGCAAGTCCAGAAATACCAGAGATATTAAGATGTGCGCCCTCTGGTCCGATAATAAATTTAGAGTTCAACCGTACAGGAAGCATTACCTTTTCACAGCCAGCGGTTCCTTCGTACATTTCAAGATAGCCACATACCAACGGATTGCGAATATCTTTTAAGCCTAATGCGTATTCAATTTCGGTGGCTGTTGCAAGGTACACCTTTGCATTGCTTTGACAAGGGATGTAGATGTTCTTGGTATTACATACAACTTTAGCTTGAACATAATTCATGCCAACACGCAAAGTAGGACTTTCTACACCCACATCACCGAAATCACTTGAAATGTAGTTGGTTAAAAAGCTCGCTGCATCGGTAATATGAGATATATCCTCAATCATGCCGTATGAAAAAGAGCCATTAACGTGTTCGACTTTTACAATGTCAAACGGATTTAATATCAGCGTCGGATTAGTCCAAAACGCAAAATTATCAATAGTCGTAGGGGCTTTTTCTGTCGCCAACACTCGACCTATAATCTTGGAATCTGTCACAATATTTCCTCCTTAGAATAAGTGCAGAAACATCTCTGTACTCATGTATTTGCTTTTCACAAAAGATTCTGTCAAAAAAACGGGATAAAGATGGTTTGCCCATCTCTTGTCCGTACCGTAACACGTTGGAGTTCGCTCATTTATCAGCGTAGCACTCAACAAATCAATTTCATCACTGTCTATGCCGATACCATATTCCTCATCCATAAGTATCTTCTCGACCTTAATCACACCATCAAAAGGAGTTCTGGTGTGTTTCTTATCTCGGATTCTTATATACCAGACTGCAAACTGGACATCTCCTAAAAAAGCCTTGTTTTCATAGAGCGCAACTGGCGTTCTATGAAATAGAGGAAGGTCAGCGATGTAGTTTGCATTCGGTTTACCAGTATGATCTAAGATGCTTTCTGGATTAAAGGATTTTGAAACGCCTATAACCCAACGATAGTTGTGCTTTATCTTTTGAAGTTCTCGTAAATCGCCCCTGCCGGTTTTCATCGGTTTGTATTCAAGAGAACCATCTTTCAGCAAATAATTATTCTGATTGATTCTGCCTGCTTTCACAAGCTCTGCAACCATTTCCTTTTCAGACTGTATCATGTAGTCTTGGATGCAAGCTATGCCGCTATCCTCGACTTTGCCTTTTCTCTTGTCTTTGGGCATTGTGTACGGAAGAATAGCAGAGAACTCAACCCCTAATCGCTTCAACTCAGCACTCTTGTTCAGCTTTACTGTTTTTGCTGCGAAGAACTCTTCATCGCCCCACCCATCTGCATTGCATACATTGGGCAATGACAATACGAGCCTTCTGTAAAACTTCTCGGCGTGCATAACGCCATCTACTCGTCTGCAACATCCAACACCAACTTGTCCAGCTACAACTGGATAAACTTGCTTGTTGTATGAAATATCGTCAACTTTATAGGCATGGCGTGAACCATCTAAGAAATAGCTGATAACAGGGGGACTACCAGCTAACTGTCTTGCATAGTCTCCGAGGGGGACTGGCTTTTTGTGACGTGTGGTCTCGCCAGATACTTGCCATTTCATTATTTTACTGCCATCATCGTCATAATCAAACGATGGCATTCCTATGGTATCAAACGAATATTTTTCTGTATTATAGCTTTTGCCATTCGTTTCTTTGGCTATTATCTGCATTATCTTTGCCATAATGTTACCTCCTCAATTAAGTATCATCTTCGTCAAAATCAACCTTAATTGAGTTAGCATTGCAAAAAGCACTGATTTTTTTCATAGCAGCATAGTTCGGTTTTGACTTCCCACGCTCCCAACGATTCACTGTTGAGAACGATACACCTATCTCTTTTGCAAAAGATTCTTGACTAAGATAAGCGACCTTTCGGATGTATTTAATTCCTTCTGAAAAATTCATATTCTCACCTCTATAATATGCGGTGTTTATACAATAACTCACTATAAATTATAGCGAGTTTGCTATGGAAATGCAATAGCAGAGCTATGAAATTGCGAAAGAGTTTACAAATTCCCACCTCTAAAGTGGCTTTTCAATAGCATTATGCTGCTTGATACTCTATACCTTGCTATGTAATTGCGGTCAAAACATCAAGTACAGACCTGACATTTTGACCGCAAATCAACCTTTATTGATACATTACTTCATCATTCGTCTGTAACGGTCTCTGCGTTCGCTCAAATGGTCTTTCATTCGTTTATGATAGTCTCTGATGGACATATCCACGGGAACCGGCTGACTGTCCGGCACATACTTGTGGTGGGGTCCTCGCTCAACCTCCAATCTCATATTGTAGAAGAAGTTACGATATCCGTCATCGGTTGCATCTTCGTTCAGCATAACAGCCAGACGGAAGAAGTTTTTCTTTGCAGTCGGGTCAACTGCCAGAGCTGCGGCGTGGCGAAGTCTTGTAACGGTCAAGCCACGGTTTGGGCATCCGAAAGTGAACAGGATTTTCTTGTCATTCATACTCATCATCATTGTGTTGTCCTCCTTAGTCGTTGTCGGATTTTGCATTAAATCTATTCTGTTTTGCGTATTCACTTACTTTTTGCCTGCGTTCCTCGCTCATCGGAGGTTGCAGACGAATGGATAATCTGGACTTTTCCAGAACATAAGAACCCCCGCCTTGCTCACAGGACTTTTCCAGTCGGCACAAGTCGGGGTACTTCTTGCTGAAATTCGCCAGTCGCTTTCGCAATCCGGCATTGTAGGTGTAAATGCTTGCTGTGTTCTCGCCCTCATTGAACAGGACAATGGTTTCTTTCTCATACTTCGTTAGCTTCGCCATATTCGTCCTCCATGTCATAGGTGCTGAGTTCTGCCAGTTTCATGGTCAGCTCGGCATCGTAGTAGCTCTCCATTTCCTCTCGGAGAGTGCGGAAGAAGCACTGATACCAACACTTCGCATCGTCCGTGTCCAGCTTGATTGCCAGTCCCAAGAAAAATTTCTGGGTCTCGTAGTCGGGAGCAATCGCCGCAATCATCTGGAGACGGTCAACCGTTGCTTCGTGATTGGGGCATCCGAAAGAGTACAGAGCCTTCTTCTCAAAAATGTTCATCTTCATTGTGTTTTCCTCCTAAGATTTTGAAAAAATAAAAGCGACAGAGACTTCACAAGGAAATACCTGTCGCTTTGTTGTCGATATGAAATTGTAGGGTCAGGACTTGATAAAATCACGCAGTCCGTAATTGATAGCGGCTATTCTGATAATCAGCCATTCAGCGATATGCGGGATGATAAAGACCACAAAGGCAACCGTCAGCATTTGGAGTATTTCTGCTCCTGTGGCAATGCCGAACATCCATCCGGCAGCCGCTATCAGGAACATCAGCCCTGCAAGCAGATTAAATATAACGGTAGAGAACTGCGTGAGGAAGATACCGACCCATTGTATCAGGGTGACTGCTGCAATCAGCGGCAGTACCAGCAGCTTAAAAAATATCTTTATCAGAGCCATGTTTTTCTCCTTACTCGGTATGTGGGAAGAATGGACTGTGGAAGAGTTCGCACATCAGCAAAACGCCCATTGTGAACCCATACTTAAACTGACACTCGTTTGTCATGTTGCTCTCGTCCGCATGGCTGTCACAGAGTTTTTCAAGCAGGGCGTAGTCCTCTTTGCTCAGCTTTCCCTCGAAATAGGTCATGGTTTCGGAAATATGTGCGGCGGTCTGTCGGAACTTGTCAGACTTCGGCACAATATCCTCGCTTGCGTAAATCCCGCCATTGAACAATGCTTCTAAAATCATATTTCTCCGCTCCTTTCTCAGCAGTAAATCAATTCGGCTTTGATGGTTTCCTCTGCCTGTGCAACACAAGCGTTCATCTGTCGAATCCATTCAAGCTGGTTTTCTGCTTTGAGCTTCTCGGTCACGCCATAGTATTCCATCAGCTTTGGAAGAATGATGTTGATCCGGCTCTTGGCGGCTTCTTCAATCTCCGCACAATGCTCATAGAGCGTTTCGGACAGTACCATATCGGAGAAAGCAATGGGGTGTGCCAGTCGCAGATACTCCTTTCGCATACGCCCCCATTTTCCGAGACGGATATTCGGCTTTTCCAGTTTGATGTCGGGGATGTAGTAATCTCCGCACTTGATAAATTTGAGTTCCATAGTCAAGCTCCTTTCTTTTTCTGATAATTCTCCCTACGCTTGGCAAGGTGGGCTTCGTATCGTGCAATCGCTTCGGGGTCTCCGGCTTCTGCATCGGCTCTCATTTTCTGATAACTTCTGACAGTTGCTTCACTCTGATACTTTCTCATTTCAGCCAGTTTCCTTGCGGCTTCTTCATCGGTCTTGGCAAGCTCCACAAGGGCTTCACGCTCTGCCTTACGCTTGGCTGTTCTGGTTTTGGTATATTCAGCCTTGCGCTCTGCCATCATAGCGGCATATACGGGGTCTGCCGCCATTCTTGCTTCCTCACGCTCCTTTTTACGCTGTCTGGCTTCGGCTTCCTTGGTTTTCAGAGCTTCAAACTCCTTGGCAGCTTCGGGGTCGGTCTTTGCCTTTTCTTTCAGCTCGGCACATGTCAGTTTCTTTTTCCGGCTGCCTCGTTCCATTCGCTTGCGCTCGGTTTCAAGCATTTTTTCACGCTTGATGCGTTCCTTTTCTTCCAACTGGCTGAGATATTCCGGGTCGGCTTCTCTGGCTTCTTTAAGTTTCTGGCGGCGTTTCTGGTTTCTCTCACGCTGATTTGCCAGATGCTCCTCATACTTTGAAATAGCTTCGGGATCTCCGGCTTCCGCAGCCATTCGCAGAGCTTCAAGTTTCTGCTTTTTGCGTTCGGCGGCTCGCTTACCTTTTTCCTGCTTCTTTCGCAGCTGATCGGCTTCGATGGCAGCAATGCGTTCTTCCTCGGAAATGGTTTCCTCCGGTGGGTAGTAGTTGCCGATGAAATTGAAATAAATATCAATCTTCTGCTGACGGTAGACAGTTCGCCCGCCTGTGGCTTCGTGAACCTCAATTCTGTCAATGAACGCATAGAGCATGGTATCAGTCAGTTCCTCGCAGTCTCGGTATTTTTTGACCAGAGCGATAAATCGGGAAGTGTCCACTTCCTTGATTTCGTCCTGCTGAACCAGACTTTCCAATTCCTCAATACGCTTTTCAAGCAAAATCTGCTCTTCATCGTATTGCTGAATCATTCGCTGTGCCTGTCGCTCCGGCAGTAAACCGTTTAGGGCACTTTCATAGAGCTTCTGGATTTTGCCGTCCAAATCAGACATTCGCTTCCTGGCTTCGGCAAGCTCCTGCTGTCCGCTGTTCGTTGCCCTCGTCTGATGCTCGTTCCACACGGCTCTGAGCTGGTCGATAAATTCCGCTTCGTTTTCAAGAACATATTTGCTCACGGTCTGGATTGCCTGTAAAATGACCGCTTCCAGAACCGATGTTTTTACATAGTGGGAGACACATTCGGCTGTGGCACTACGATAGTTACCGCATTGAAAAGCAGAATCGGAATCATAGTGTTTATCGCCGTGTTTGGCTTCGGGGCTGATAAATCCCATCCTTGCTCCGCAGTCGGCGCAATACACTAAGCCGGACAGACGGTGGGAATATGTTCCGTTCGCCACTCTGGGCTTTTTCTTCATACGGACTTTTCGGGCAATATCCCAAGTGTCTTGGTCAATGATGGCTTCGTGGGTGTCGGGAAATATCATCAGCTCGTCCGGCGTTGCGGCTCTGCGTTGCTTCGTCTTGAAGTTTTCGCAGATAGATTTGCCCAACACGGTATGACCGAGATATTCCTGCCTGTCAAGGATATAGCCAACTGTGGTTGCGTTCCATCGGTAGGGGTCTGTCACATTTTTGTGTCTGCAATTCTTCGGATTGTGCAGGGCGGCATACGCTGCCGGTATCAACACTTGTTCCGCTGTCAGAACATCCGCAATGGCTGTGGTACTGTTACCTTGGCAAGCCAAACGGAATATTTTTCTGACAACCTCTGCGGCAGGCTCGTCCACAATAAGGGTCTGCTTATCGTCCGGCTTCCTCTTATAGCCATAGGGAATAGAGCCGCTGCACCTCATTCCGTCTTTCATTCTGGACTTGAATATCGCCTTGATTTTGTTACTTGTGTCCTTGGCGTACCACTCGTTCATAATATTCAAAAACGGTGTGAAGTCATTGTCCTGCGGAGTAGCACTATCTACATTGTTATTGACAGCTATGAAGCGAACGCCCTTTTTCGGAAAGAGAATTTCTGTGTAATAGCCGACTTGCAGATAATTACGACCAAAGCGGCTGAGATCCTTTACCACAAGGGTCTCAACTCGTCCGGCTTCGATTTCTTCAAGCAGGGCGGCAAAACCGGGACGATTGAAATTCGTACCAGAATAACCGTCATCATAGAAGTGCCGGATATTTCTCAAGCCATGCTGACGGGCATATTCTTCGAGATATTTTTTCTGATTCTGGATGGAATTGGATTCTCCAGCCTGTTCATCATCTCTTGATAGACGCTCATACAGAGCAGTTATTTTGATTTCTTCTTTCTTTGCCACGATTTTTACCTCCCTTCTTTATGTAATTTGCGTTTGTGACACACACCCTTTGTCTATCCTCTTACAGTATAGCCGTTGGGGTCTGTCACCACAAAGCTGACGGGATAGGTTTCCGAAGCACACTGCATGAGGTTGGGTTTCAGCCAAAATCTCGTCTTGCCGCTGCCGGAACCACCTATAATGAGCACATTTTTGTTTCTTGCGGTTTTAGGGTCTTTGGGGCGGTTGTTCATGGTCAGTCGTTCCGTTTGTGTGAGGATGATGTTGTTTTCAAAGGTAGGGTCGATGTAGGGTTGGATGTCCGCAGCCGTTCCCCAGCGGGCACTACCGTACTCCATATTCTTTCGGTACTTCTTGGCGTTCTTGCCCTTGAGGTATACCGCCAAACGAAGAAAACCGCCCACAGCGGCTCCGATGCAGATATCGGCAAGGTGGAAGCTGGGCAACGGATTAGCAAAGGCCAAAGCTAAACCATCTACGATGTGCAGCAGCTTTTCGGAAGCGGTGCTTCCCGCTGCAAGCCGCCATCCTTCACCCAGGTTGGTAGCAAACAGGCCGATTACCACATACGGGATGTTGGGGATGAGATGCTTTTTTAGGTTCATCGCTCCAGCTCCTTTTTGCGGGTCTTGGCGATGACAGTATCCTTCAGCATTTCCTTAAACTTGGCAAGGGTCTGCAATACCGATGGGCGCTGCTCCCGCTTCACGGTTTTTGCGGCGAACTCGGTAAAAGCGGCGGTGAGCGCGTCCGCATCCCGAGCCTTGAAGAACACCAACCATTTGGGTGGGGATACGCTGCTGTCCTTCTTTACGGCGTAATCCACGCCGTACTTCCTTGCAACCCGCTCAAAGGATTTGATGTTGCCGTCTGTCACCTCGATGCTGGAAACGCCTTGATTTTGCCCCACAAGTTCCTTTACAGTCTGCTTGCCGTGTGGGATTTTTGCGGGTGCGTCACGGCTCCTTTGCCATTCTGCCAGTAGCTTGGCGATTGCGCTTTTTAATACACGTGCACTGAGCTTGGTGGCACTGATAGCAAGGGTCACAGATCTGTTTTCGACTTCTTCCTGCAAGATGGTTTCCTCCTTTCGCAGATGTAGTAAATGTTAATCTCCGTACATATCGTGATTGACCTGTGCTTTGTAGTAGCTGCCCATGGTACTGGGGGCATTGAACAGAGTAGCAAGGAGGTATTTCTTGATATTTCGCACTTCGGTGGTGTTCTTGTCCAAACACTCAAACACGTACTGGATGTGCAGACTGTTGATTCTGAGCAGCTTGAACTTTACCGTGGAAGCAGGGTAGGTGTCACCGGCAATACAGAATGTAGATTTCTTGGAGGCAAGGGTTTCTGCCATGAGCTCGACGATTTCATCCAGCCGTTCATGGTTGTATGGGAAATTGTCTTTCATGATGTCGTATTCGATGTTCCCTTTGATGATCTCTCTGTAAACATCCATCCCATCCATTCCCATCTGATCTGCTATGGGATTGATAGGATAGGATTTGATTGGATAAGGATTTGCTGAGAGCGTATTTAATTCATCTTTATTTGTTCTATAAGTATTTAATTGTACGGGGTTTTCCTGTTCAGGTTTTCCCAAGACAGGATAATCCAAGACAGGGTTTGCCTGAACTGGATTTTCCCGTTCAGGTTTTTCCCGTTTAGGTTCTGAGGTGCGGGGCTGCTCCAGTATCGTGTACTCTATGGCTCCAAGCTGTCCATTGGAATTACGGATGCGCTCACGCACCACATATCCATGATCCTCCAGTTCATGCACTCCGGCGCAAATGCTGTCCACGCCGTCTTTGCAGATACGGGCGAGACCTTTTGTGGTGTAGTCCCATTCCTCAGGCAAGGAAAGCATGAGGGAAAGCAAGCCTTTTGCCTTCAGAGAAAGATCGGTGTTTCTGAGATGATGATTTGCCATGACGGTATAATCCCGTGTCTTTTCCACTCGGAATACTGCCATATTGTTTCAACTCCTTTTCTGTAAATAAAAGCGGCACTCCTATATGAGTACCGTTTACAGTTCCTGTTCCCGTTGTCGTTTTCGCTGCCACTGTTCCAACAGTTTTATGATGGTTTCTTCCATCTTCTTGGGCGTATAGGATTTAGGGAAATACTTGGATAACGTAGTTGTAGTAAGGGTGATACGGTCAACCTCTTTCTTTTCCTCGGACATGATTGCCATCATTACATCCTCGGACAGTTTCCCCTGTTGGCTGAATTTTTTGAGCCGCTGTGCTTGAGATAGGGACGGCGTAGCTTCCTGCGCCGCCATTGCGTCCAGCAGCATGGTCTGTTCAGAAAGAGTAAGATAGGAAAGCTCTACCGCAGGGTTGAAAGCCATCCTTTGCTCAGTAACGCCATCCACCATATCCAGTATGGGCGGGATGAGCTCTGTTAGGCGGATGTAGCGTTGTACTTGCCTGCCACTATCACCGGCATCTTTTCCTACAATTTCGGCACTTTCTAAATTCCCGACAACTTGTCGGGAATTATCTTTTGATGGTCTACCTGCTTGGCGACGAATTGCATCCAGTTTCATTTTGTAGGCATAAGCACGTTCACTGGGCAAGATGTTTTCTCTTTGCAAATTAGCATCCACCATGGCAATGATGGCTTCATCGTCGGTCATGTCGCGAACGATCACCGGCATGGTTTCCATCCCTGCAAGGATACAGGCTTCCAAACGGCGATTACCTGAAATTACTTCATATCCGCTGCCATCGGGGAGCGGTCGGGCAAGACCGGGAGACAACACGCCGTACTCCTTGATACTGTTCGCCATGTCTTGCAATGCTTGGTCGTGGCGCACCTGAAAGGGATGGTCATGGAAGTGTTGAAGCATGTCCAGCGGGATTTCCATAACTCGTTCCCGTTGATCTTCCTGCCTCGCGTCCTCCGTAGAGAAGATATCATCGTAAGAGGTCAGACTTAGCTTTTTGCCGCTGCTTTTCAATCTTCAACACCTCCTTAGTCAGTTCTCGGTATGCTTCTGCGACCTTGCCTTTAGGGTCATGGGAATAGATGCTTTTACCCTCTGCGCTGATTTCCGCAGCACGGACAGAGTGAGGGATATCCGTTGCAAAGACTTTGATTTTGCTGCCGTTAGTATCCCGCAGCAAGGTGCTGATCTCCTTTGCGTAGTTCGTTCTGCTGTCCACCATGGTGAGCAGGATACCGCTGATTTTCAGCTTGGGATTGATCTGCCGCCGCACCTTATTTACTGTCTGCAAAAGCTGTTCCAAGCCCTTGGCAGGAAGGTACTGCGCCTGCACGGGAATAATCACGCTGTCCGCAGCAGCAAGGGCATTGATGGTCAGCATTCCGAGAGAAGGCATACAGTCGATGAGCACATAGTCATACTGACGTTTTACATTGTCGAGATATTGTTTGAGTATCTTTTCTCTGTTCATAGCGTTGACGAGGGATACTTCCATGCCGGATAAGCTGATGTTGGCAGGCATCAGCGCAACACCTTCTTGGTGGGAGAGAATCCCTTCATTGGGCTTGATGGGGCTTTCATCCATGACCTTTTCCATAATATCGGAAAGGGTAACGGGTAGTTGGTCAGGGCGATTGTAACCAAGGCTGATGGTAAGCGAGCCCTGCGGGTCGCTGTCAATCAGCAGAACTTTCTTTCCTTCCTGCGCTAAGCCAATGCCTAAATTAGCGCAGGTGGTGGTTTTGCCAACGCCGCCCTTTTGATTGGCAATGGCGATGATTTGTGTCATTTAGAACCTCCTTTTTTAAAGTTGTTTGCTAATTTCATACCGAACGGGTATAATTTAATGTCGAACATCTTGATGCTATACCCGTTAGGGTGTATAATGCGGTTATGAATACGATTGCTGCATTTATCAAACAAAAGAGAAAAGAGCTGGGCCTTACCCAGGAAGAATTTGCGATCCGCTCTGGGCTAGGGCTTCGCTTTGTTCGCGAACTGGAACAAGGCAAAGAGACCGTAAGACTGGACAAAGTGAATCAGGCACTTGCCATGTTTGACATGAAAGCAGTGCCCGGAAGGATGGATGACTGATGGAAGCATACAGGACAGCGTATGTATATGTGCGAAATCACTTTGCCGGAACCCTGAAGGAAACCGATGCGGGCTATTCCTTCTGCTATGATCTGGCGTATTTGGCCGATGAAAAAGCAACCGCAGTTAGCCTTACGTTACCCATGCAAGAGGAGGAGTACACGTCAAAAACGCTCTTTGCATTTTTTGATGGGCTGATCCCCGAAGGATGGCTGTTGGATATGGTGAGCCATAATTGGAAGATCGACCGCAAGGATCGATTTGGCCTGCTTCTTGTGGCCTGCAAAGATCCTATCGGGAATGTTCAGATCAAGGAGGTGCGGGAATGAAGTATTGCTTGTGCTGCGGCAAACCATTGAAATCTTCTGCAACTGAATTGGAGCAAAAAAACAGCTGGCATGTTTCCTGCATCCGTGATTTTTTCGGTACTTCCAAGTTCCCGGATATCGATGTATCGGCGGAAGTTTTGAACCAGCTCGCCATTGAGAATACCAACAAGGGCTATACCGTGCCGGGCGTTCAGAAAAAGCTGTCTTTGCATCTTTCCCGGGAAGACAATCCGCGTTTGACGCTGGTCAATTATCCTACGGGCTACATTCTGAAACCTCAGACGGAAGAATATGCTGCATTGCCCGAGATGGAGTATCTTGTCATGCAGATGGCCGAAACAACCGGGATTAAGACGGTTCCCTATGCCTTAATGCGGCTTCCTTCTCAGAACAATGCCTTTGCATATATCACAAAGCGCATCGACCGCGTCGATCATCAAATGCTGGCCATGGAGGATTTCTGCCAGCTCGATGGCAGATTGACCGAGGATAAATACCGCGGTTCCTATGAGCGCTGCGGCAAGATCATCGGGAAATACTCTTCTGCAAAGGGCTTTGATACGACGGAGCTGTATCTTCGTGTAGTGTTTTCCTTTGCAGTGGGCAACTCCGACATGCACCTGAAGAATTTCTCTCTGATTGAATCTGCGGAAGGCAGCCAAACGTACGTCTTATCCGCGGCATACGACATGCTTTCCACCAATGTTGTCATCCCTGCCGATCAGGAGCAGTTGGCGCTGACCTTGAACGGCAAGAAGCAGAACATCCGAAGAAAAGACTTTATGGTATTTGCTGAGGCTTTGGGGATCCCGGAAAAGTCAGCCGAGAAAATGATTGCTAAAGTAGTAAAGCTCAAGGATAAGTACATCGCCATGTGCCGCGCGTCCTATCTGCCGGAGGACATGAAAGAATCATTGGAAAAGCTGATGGAAGAAAGACTTGCTCTGCTGTCCGGTTCCCATTGAGACTGTCATAGCCGAACCGACGTAATACAAATTCGCCTCAAACGATGCCCTTTGGCGGATTGCTATGTCATCATCGGTCAGCGTAGCACCACTACGCCTCCCTCTTCTTCCGTGCACTCCATCCAAAGGACGTCGTTTGAGGTCTTCGAGTTTTTGAGGCGCAGCACCGGGCAGAGCCAGGAAGCGGCTCGCAGCCGTAGTGGCGCTACGGCAAGGGGCGCTGACGCCGCTATGTTCGCTGATCCGCCTCAAAAACCGAGTTCGGATTACGCCAGTTCAGCTAACGAGATCAAAAAGGCACATCCGCCGATGTGCTTTTTTGGTTGGAAATGAGCTTGTCCCATCTGTTTTTTCGTCAGGTTGTTCTTACGCGATCGCAGGCATAAAGACTCGTGCTCCAAAAAAGTTCCCGTATTTAGGCCTTTTTTCACCATGTTGTTCTTGCGTGATTGCAGCATCTGCTGCCATATCCTCCGAGATATCCGCGATCGGATCGCCCGTGCATTGGATATAGGCCGCAGTGAACGGAACGCCGTTCGGATCAACCGGAAACACACCGTGATTGTGGATAACATAATATCCGTCTAGCCCTGCAGCCTTCAGTTCCTCACACGTTGCGCCCGTCATGCTCTGATGAATCATCGCGCCGATCATTTCCCAATGCGCCATTTCCTCCGTACCGATGTCTGTGAGCGTTGCCCGGATGCGGTCATCCGGCATGGAGTAGCGCTGGGTCAGGTAGCGAAGCGAGGCCGCGAGTTCGGAGTCCGGCCCGCCGTACTGCGCCATGAGCAATTTGGCCATTTTCACGTCGGGCTTGGTGATGTTGACCGGATATTCCAACCGTTTTTCATAAATCCACATATGCTGCCCTCCTTACAGTTCCCATGGCCATTTTTGAAATACCCAGCTGCCGGCTTCCGTCGGTGATTGACCGAAATTCATCAGCGGTCCGTACTGCTGTTCATACCGTTCAATCAACTGCTGCAGCTTGATGGAATATGACAAATAGTCTGCCTTTGCCATCGCATCATCCGGATGCGTATCCAGGTAAAGCCGCAATTCTACGCAGGCAAACCGCGCTTCACCGATCTTCTCAAGCAGGGCCCGTTCCATTGCATCCATCAGCAGCACCCCCCTACATAATCGCTCGCCAGTTCCGGAAACAGGGTTCCTCGCCGCAGCGCTTCGCCGGGGCAGAATCCCGCGCGGTATTCCTGAACCGGAAAATAAACCATTGCCAGTGCGCAGCCGCCGACATCGCCCGCCGCGGTACAGCCATCCTCACCGACGTTCCCGGCCACAACGATGTTATCCGCCGCGAGCGGGTCTACCGCCGGAACCGGACTGGTAAAGCAGCAGGCGTCCCCAGCGGAATATGTGTTTTGCACCATCAAATCATCCTCCCTTGCATGATGTCAGTTTACTGCATACTATGATGTTGGATGGATGCGTGTGCAAGGCGGACGGATGGACGACGGCGGCTGCATATGCTAGAATGGGTATCATTGGTTTGGAGGATTCATGAACATCAGAGTTTATCGCACGGCGGATTGCCCCATGCTCCTGCAGCTCTTCTACGATACCGTACACACGGTGAACGCAAGGGACTATTCCCCGGAGCAGCTCGCTGTCCGGGCGACGGGAAACGTGGATGCGGCCGCTTGGGACCGCTCCTTTTTGCAGCATCATACGCTCGTGGCGGAGGAAGCCGGTCAGGTGCTCGGCTTTGGGGACATGGATGCGGACGGTTATCTCGACAGGCTGTACGTCCACCGCGATTTTCAGCGTTGGGGCGTGGCGTCCGCGATAGTGCTGCAGCTTGAAGAATATGCCGGAGCGCGCGGTGTCACCCGCTTTACCACATACGCCTCAATCACCGCGCTGCCGTTTTTTGAGCGACATGGCTATATGGTTCTCCAAAGCAACGAGGTTATCCGCTCCGGCGTCTCCCTCACCAACTATTGGATGGAAAAGCAGGTTGGAACCGCCCCATCCGCTCCACAACCAGATCTGTACATAAAACGCTTTTGAACGGTCAAGGACCCGCGATCCTGCGCGGGCCCTTTCCATATTTATATATCCCGTCCTGTTCCGGTTCAATAGCCCTTTTGCAGATCGATTACAGATCCATCGATCGCTTGCACCGAAAGCACCGGATGCGCATCGCTCCAGACGATCGTTTCTCCATCCCCATCCGTACGGGTTTCCTCAATGCGGCAATACACATTCCAGACGGGCACGAGCAGCCCGCTTTTCCACGAATCGTAGTCGCACACGCGCTGCAGCGAGAGCGTGAGGCCGGTGACCGTCACGCGGTAGCTCGTCGTCGTTTCCGGGTGTTCCCCATTGCCGTATTGATAGGCAAGCGTCTGGCTGACGATCTCCCCGATATCTGAGAACGGCAGCAGTGCGGCGCTGTCGGTTACGGTTTCCCCAATCGCCAGCGGCTCGTCCCATTGAAAGAACAGGATTCCGGAATCGTCGATCAGCAGCTCGACCCGTTCATAATACCATTCGATGCCCGGATAATCCCATTGATCCGCGTAAGCCCCCTCCACCACGCGCGTTGAAAAGCCGTCCGCGCTCGAAACCGGGATGTTGCCGACCGTGCGAACACACCGTATCGCATAGCACTGCCTTTCAACATCCTCCGGCACCTGCGGGTTTTCATACCGGTTCAGCGCCACACGATCGACGATAAAACCCGTCATCCCCGCGTCTTTGAGAAACGCTTCCGCGAGGCGGCGCGCCTGATACGGCGTGGTGGCAAGCACGCACGACGGATGGGCCGCGCCCTCAGCGGCCGATTCCGCCGTGACGTACTCAAGCAGCTGGTTTGGGAAATACCGCATCAACCGGACGTGCGCCTCATACCGGCATCCCGCCTTCCGCGTCGGAACGGCATATTCGACCACTCCGTCCGCATGCTCAATTCGGCCGACCGAATCGCTGTCAAACTGCGACACATCGCGCACGGAAAACTGCTTTCCATATCCGCCCGGCAGCTCCATCGCCGAAACCGAGCGCACGGTGCCGGTCGGTGCGTTTGGTATGTCGTAGGTTTCGATGGGTCCCGTTTTGTAGGTGCCATCGCACAGCTCCCCGCTCGCCGTTTCCGGCGCGTCCGCAAGCGCGGCCCGTATGGCCTCCGCCTGTCCCTGCCGCATCTCCCGATGCCACGGCGCATATGCCATGATGCGATCAAGCTCGAGCAGTTGTGCCTGATATTGCGCCTTGCTGACCACATCAAAATGCGTGTACATCGTTGTATCGCCGCAACAGGCAGCGAACAGACGGCGTGCCTGCTCCTGTGAAAACCCGCCGCGCGTGACGCGAATGACCGGCAGGTGCTCCGCATCCGGCAGCGTGACCGGCACATCGGCGTCGATGCTGACCACGCCGCCCTCATCCGCGTTTGTCCAATGAAATTGCCACGTCTCGGGTATGCCCAGCCGGTTCATAAGCGCCTCTCTGGCGCTATGGCCGCTTTCATCCGGCTGCGCTTCCTCCTGCGTCTCCGCCGGCGTCGTTTCCGGCTCCAATGCCCGTTCGATCAGGCGCTCCGTTTCTGTCTTTATGGAAGCTTCTTCCGGCGCAGCCGGCGCACACGCCGCCAAACAGGCCAGCAGCAAACACGCGATCCATCCCATTCTTTTGTATCCGTCCATCCATGCTTCTCCTTTCGCTGCGTACCTCAAAAGTACTTCTGTCAACGAAAATGATGCGTCCTACGTTGTAAAAAAGTCCGCAGCGGATCGTAATGAAAATGTAAATTCGTTTATATGTCACGGGGTTCAAATACGATGGAAACCGCCGTACCCCGTCCCTCGTCGCTCTCGATCAGCATTCCGGCATGGTGCAGCTTTGCAATCCGCTTCACCAATGCAAGGCCCAGGCCCGCATTTCCGCTGCGGCGGCTGCGCGATTTGTCCACGCGAAAGAACGGCTCGCTCACCCGGTCGATGAGCGTTTGCGGAATGCCGCACCCATCATCCGAAACGATGAGCCGGTCGGGCGTTAAGCGAACGCAAACCCTGCTCGCGCCGGCCGTGCAGGCATTGTCGATCAGGTTGAGTAGCGCGCTTGCCATGAGGTCGCAGTCCAGTTGGTAAACGGCATCCGAAACATCGAACCGCAGCGCGGCGCCCCGCTGCGCTGCGCGGGCGCGGGC
>ERZ857998.1700-NODE-1700-length-23656-cov-7.506758_pt1 | contig 23656 bp, 17 predicted proteins | sample MGYA00519954_ERZ857998 | MGnify/ENA primary metagenome ERZ857998 (study PRJEB31778, sample SAMEA3449424) | human gut metagenome | biome: human gut; feature: human-associated habitat; material: faeces | place: United Kingdom | collected 2010/2012 ...
CGCGGCGGCGGCAACGCGCAGTTCGGCAGCCGCCGCCGCAAGCGGCCCCAGCCGTACGACGCCGAAGACGACGAACCGCGCGCCTCTCCCTCGCCGCTGGTGGGCAATCTGCTGAACGTCAAAGTATGAACGTCACTCCTTTTCTCGCGCTGGTCATTGTCTTTTCCCTTTTGGAACTGCTCATCCTGGGCGGCGTGCTCTTTTTTTATCTGCGCCTGCGCCGCTCCGAAACCCTGCTCAACACCTTGCAGGGCAATCAGGAAAGCCTGCTGGCCCGCATTGAGATGAACGCGCGCCTGGAGCGGGAAATCGTGGCGACCTTCGCCCAGCGCCAGGCCGAACTGCGCAGCCTGGACGAAAAACTGGAAGAACGCGCCCAGGAACTGCGCCGCCTGCTGGAACAGGCCGAAGGCATCTGCCGTTCGCCGCAGTTTCTGCGCGAAATCATTCTCAACGGCCGCCGCAAGGGCCTGTCCAGCCGCCAGATCGCCCGCAACGCCGGGCTCAGCGTGGATGAGGTGGAGCTGATTCTGGCTCAGAATCCGTAATAGTATGCCAGACCATTTCAATATTACTCTGCTCTAACGCCTGTTGGCACTGTAGAATTTTTGTTCGCTCGCAAGGAAGATAAGCCTGCTTTGAGGGAGTGCACTCTTTTGGCACTCAGCCGAAAATGCAGGTGAAATCTGATGTGGCAAGCGGGCAAAAATTCTACAGTGTCAACAGGCCTAGGTCCCGGTATGCAAAAGCCCCCGCGCGGGTCACTCCGCGCGGGGGCTCTGTCTTGTGGACGCGGCAGTCAGGCCGGGGCCTTTTCCCGCAAGCGACGCGCATCCCGTGCGGGCGGCGCGCCGAACAACCGCTTATACTCACGGTAGAACTGGGGCAGGTTTTCATAGCCCACGGCGTAGGCGGCGCGCGCCGCGTCCGCCGTCTCCACCAGCATAAGGCGCTGCGCCTCATAGAGCCGCAGATGCTTGTGATACGCGCCGGGGCTCATGCCCGTAACGGTCTTGAAGTGTTTGCGGAATGTGGGCGGGGCCATATTCAGACGCCTTGCCAGCGCATCCACATCCAGGGGCGCTTTGACGTTGTCGCGCAGCCAGTTGATGCCCTGAAAAACCTGATTGCTCTTGGTGCCCTGGGTATTGAGGGCCCGGAGCAGCTCGCCCTGCGGGCCCAGGAGCAGGCGCAGATGTATCTCCCGCAACGTGATGGGCGCGAGCACCGGAATATGCTCCGGCCTGTCCAGCAGCTCCATCAGGCGCAGAAAAGCCCTGAGCACTTCCGGGTCCGTGGGGCTCACGGCACTGCCCTTGAGAGCCTCGCGCGCCCGCGCCGGAGGCAGACCGGCAGCGAGCCGCGCGGTCAGATGGCTGTCCAGGTCCAGGGAGAGCACCAGATAGGGCCTCTCCGGCGAGGCGTCCGTAATGTGGCTCATGTTCGGCATGTCCACGCCCGCGAGCAGACAATGCCCCGCGCCGTAGCGATACTCCTCGCCCCCCACCACCGTCCGTTTGGCCCCCTGCACGGTGACGGCCAGAATGGGCCTGTTGAAGCAGTTTTCCGGCTTGTGGGGCTCATCCCGCCGATGCAGGACAAAACCCGGCACGGGCGTGGGATAATCGCCGGGCGCGGGCATGCGCCGCAAGCACATCTCCCTGAGCAGGGCATCGGTTCTTCCGGCCCCAGCGCCGTCTTTGAGCTCGTTCACCGCAGCATCTCCTGATCTTTGCCGTGCGCGCCAGAATACCCCAGGCCGGGCAAGGGCAAAAGCCCCGGCAGAATCGTGCAAAAAACGGATAATTCCAGATCTACACCGCCCGCGGCGGACCGCGCTATACAGCAGGCCATGGTGAGCGTCCCGCCGGGCGGCGCTGATCCGGCAGGCAACAGAATATTCGACGACGCTCCACACACTCAAGGAGAAATGAGCATGCGCAGATTCCGATTACTCGGCATAACGGCCGCCGTGCTGGGCATATTGTCCTTCGGCGGTATTCCGGCTCTTGCCCAGGGCACGCCCCAGGGGGCCGACAACTTTTACACCGGCGAGGCAGTCAGCATGCAAAAGGTCACATTCAAGAATCAGTACAAAATGACTGTTGCGGGCAATCTCTTCCTGCCCAAGGCCTTGGATCAGAATCTGAAACATCCCGCCGTCATTGTGGGGCATCCCATGGGCGCGGTAAAGGAGCAGAGCGCGAACCTGTATGCCGCCAAGATGGCGGAACAAGGTTTCGTGGCCCTTTCCCTGGACCTCTCCTTCTGGGGGGAAAGCGAGGGCGAGCCACGCAATGCCGTTTCCCCGGACATCTATGCCGAGGATTTCAGCGCCGCCGTGGATTTTCTCGGCACCAGGCCCTTTGTCGACAGGGAACAGATCGGGGCCATCGGGATTTGCGGCAGCGGGAGCTTTGTGCTCAGCGCCGCCAAGGTTGACCCGCGCCTGAAAGCCATTGCCACGGTCAGCATGTACGATATGGGCGCGGCCAACCGCAACGGGCTCCGGCACGCGCTGACGCCGGGGCAACGCAAGCAGATCCTCCGGGAGGCGTCGGAACAGCGCTATGTGGAGTTCAGCGGCGGCGAAACCAAATATACCAGCGGGAGCGTGCATGAACTGCATGCAAACTCCACCCCGGTTGAGCGCGAATTTTACGACTTCTACCGCACGCCGCGGGGCGAATTCACGCCCAAGGGCTCGTCGCCCCTGCTCACGACCCACCCGACTCTGACCAGCAACGTCAAATTCATGAATTTTTATCCCTTCGCGGACCTGGAAACGATCTCTCCGCGTCCCCTGCTGTTCATCGCCGGTGAAAAGGCCCACTCCGTGGAGTTCAGTGAAGATGCATACCGGCTCGCGGCCGAGCCCAAGGAACTCTTCATTGTTCCGGATGCCGGGCACGTCGATCTCTACGACCGGCTCGACCGCATTCCCTTTGACAAGCTCACGGCTTTTTTCAGCGAAAATCTGAAGTAAGCCCTTATGAAAAAATGCCGGGGTTCCGCGCCGCTTGCGGGGCTCCGGCCGGAGATGCCATCAGATGAACGCGCACACTGCCGTTTTTCAGAGCGATACGGCGCACTGGTCCGCCGTGTTTTCCCTGTTCATGGGCGTCACATGTCTCATCGCGGCGGAATTCATGCCCGTCAGCCTGCTGACGCCCATGGCCCGGGACCTGGCCGTCACCGAAGGCATGGCCGGGCAGACGGTCACCGCCGTAGGCGTTTTCGCCGTACTCACCAGCCTGCTTCTTTCACCGCTGACCAGGGGCATGGACAGGCGACGCATTTTGCTGGCCTTTTCGCTGCTGCTGATTGTCTCAAATCTGCTTGTGGCCCTGGCCCCGAACTATTACGTCCTCCTGGCCGGACGCGGCCTGCTGGGCATCTGCGTGGGGGGCTTCTGGTCCATGGCCCCGGCGGTCACTTTGCAGCTGGTGCCCGCAAAGGATCTTCCCCGCGCGCTGAGCATCGTGTACGCCGGGGTTTCAGTGGCGACCATTCTTTCCCTGCCCCTGGCCAGCTATCTCGGCCATCTGCTCGGCTGGCGCAACGTCTTTCTGCTCACCTCGCTGCTGGGCGGCGTCATGTACGCCTGGCAGTTCACGGTCATCCCGCCGCTGCCGTCCCGCCCCGGAAACAGCTTCAGCAACATGTTCGCCCTGTTGCGGCGGAACTGGGTGCTGGCGGGCATGGGCGGCACCATTTTCAGTTACGGCGGCTATCACGTCTTTTTCACCTATCTCAGGCCGTTTCTGGAGCATGATCTCGCGCTTCAACCCGCCGCGCTGTCCTCAGTGCTCCTGGCCTTCGGCATCGCCAACTGCCTCGGCACCCTGGCCGCCGGTTTTGTTCTGGGCAAATGGTTCCGGCCCACCCTGTTCGGCGTGCACCTCGCGCTTGCCGCTGTGGCAATCCTGCTGTTTTACGTGCAGAACCGCCCGCTGAACATGATCCTGGTCATGGCCTGGGGATTCCTCTTCGGCTTCATCCCGGTCAGCTGGTCCGCCTGGATTGCCCGCACGCTCGCCGACAAGGCGGAACTGGCGGGCGGCATCTCCGTGGCGGTCACCCAGTTTTCCATCGGCCTTGTGGCCGCCGTGGGCGGCCTGACCTTTGACGACTTCGGCATCAGCGGCATCTTTCTGATCGCCGTGACGTTTCTCCTCGCGGCCGCAGGCCTGGTCAGAGGCAGTTTTACGCTGTACGCCAAGGACAGGGAGCAGCTCCCCTGAAGCCAAAAAACACGGCATAAAAGTCAGGCGGGCATTCAGAAAAATGTCGCCTGACTTTTGCGCGACGGCGGATATCGTCCGGCTAGGGGCTCTTACTTTGCTCTGATGAGGGTGTCGTCTGGGGTTCGCCCAACATCCTGACCAAATCCCTGCGCGGCGGCGCGCCGAACAGACGGCTGTATTCACGGCTGAACTGCGAGGAACTTTCATAGCCCACGGCACGGCCCGCGTGGTTGGCGTCCAGATTGCGGCTGAGCATCAGGCGCTGGGCCTCATAGAGCCGTAAACGCTTCTGGAATTGCAGGGGGCTCAGGGACGTCACCTTTTTAAACTGGCGGTGAAAGGTGGACGTGGCCATGGCGACCCGCGCGGCCAGCGCGTCCACCGACAGGGGCCGCATGTAGTTTGCCCGCAGCCAGATTATGGCCTCGGCCACCTGATGCCCGTGGGAACCGACCGTGTGGAGCCGCCGCAGATCCCCGCCCTGCGGCCCGGCCAGCACGCGGAAGAGGACCTCCCGCACCAGCAGCGGGGCCATCAGGGCCGCCTCTTCGGGCCTGTCCAGCAAGTCGACCAGGCGCGCAAAGGCGTCGTGGACGTCGGGCTCGACCCTGGCCACGGACACGCCGAGACAGCGGCCGCCCGGAGCATCGAAAGAGGATGCCGCCACTGAAGCCAGTTCCGTGGCAAGCGCCCGGTTGATCACCAGCGAGACGGCCAGCAGCGGCTGCTCCGGCGAGGCCCCGAGTATCCGGCTCTCGCTCGGCATGTCCACGCCGTTGACCAGGCAGTCCAGCTCTCCGTAGCGGAAGATCTCACGCCCGATCACGGACTCCTTGCGGCCCTGCACGATCAGGCCGACGGACGGAGCGTAAAAACAGGTATCCACCATATTCGCCGCGTTCCAGCGCGTCAGCGTCAGGCCCTCCACGGCCGTGGACTGCCTGCCCGGCTCCGGGGCCAGACGCATGAGCGTCGTCTTCAGGCGCTCATTGGCCTCCCGCATGGCCTCTTCCCGCATGGCGATCCCGTCTGTCTGCATAGCTTTCTCCGCAAGAAACGTTGTTTTCTCCCAGCTAGCACAGGCGGCGGCAGAGGGGAAGCTCACGGCAGAATCAGGCAAAAAATGGATAATTTTATTGCTTCATGGAGCCCAAGGCCGGGCTTATATCTGACGCAACAGCTGAAAACCCGGCAGAGGCGAGGGCATCCAGCCGCTCCAGGCCGGAAACCAAACGAGGTAAGACCAGTATGAGCAAAAAAATTCTGATCCTTTCCACCAGCCCGCGCAAGGGCGGCAATTCCGACGGCCTGGCCGACGCCTTTGCCGAGGGCGCGCGGGAGGCGGGCCATCAGGTGGAAAAAATAGTTCTGTACGACAAAACCATCGGCTTTTGCAGAGGCTGTCTGGCCTGCCAGAAAACACTGCGCTGTGTCATCCGCGACGATGCGGATGCCATTGCGCAAACCATGCGGTCCGCCGAGGTCATCGTCTTTGCCACGCCCATTTACTTTTATGAAATGTGCGGCCAGATGAAGACCCTGCTCGACCGCACGAACCCCCTCTTCCCCTCGGACTACGCCTTCCGGGATATTTATCTGCTGGCCAGTGCGGCGGACGGGGCGGAAAGCGCCATGGACGGCGCGGTCAAGGGCCTGCAGGGCTGGATCGACTGTTTTGAAAAGGCCCGCCTGAAAGGCGTGGTCCGGGGCGTGGGCGTGACCGGTGTTGGTGAAATTCAGAACGTTCCCGCCGCCCTGAAAGCCGCTTACGACCTGGGCAGACAGGCCTGACCCAGGCAATGCTTATGACCACGGAGGAGGGGGCGCGTTGGGAGCGCGCCCCCTTTCAGATCAGGCCTTATTTCGGTAATCAGGGAACAGGTCGCCTTTGTACAGATGCAGCCCGGTCCGGGAATAGCCGGAAGCCACCTGGAACGCGGCGAGGTCGTCAAAAGTGTTTCCCACCACCTGCATGCCGATGGGAATATTGTTCCCGGCAATGCCCACCGGCACATCCACCACGGGATAGCGGCTGAGCAGGTTCCAGATATACGTCAGCACGTGCGCCATTCCTTTGACGGGTTTGCCGTTCACCATCACCGTGTCGGTGGTGGGATCGTTGTCCGCCGGGAAATACGGCGTTGCCAGAGTGGGCATGAGCAGGGCGCGATACCCCTTGCCGAAAACATCCTGCTGCAACTGCCGATGGAGCCGGGTCGCAAGTTCGTCGGCGGCTGCCATGGCCTCCGGGCCGCCGTTGCGCGCCTCCTTGAGGAAATGCGCGGCGTAGCTGGTGAGCTTGTCCCGATGTTGCCCGGCGTTCAGCAGCATGGCGCCGATCCCGGTGGAAAGCAGGCCGTGCATGAAGGTTTTGTACTGGCCCGCGTAGCTCCAGCCCAGCCTGACCTCGTCCACAACGGCCCCCTGGCCGCGCAGAACGGCTGCGGCATCCGCCAGCGCTTCCCGGACCGAAGGATCAATGCCCTCCGGTATCCAGCTCTCGAAATAATCAAGCGCGATTCTCACGCCCTTAAGACCCCCGTACGTGCGCGGATAGTCCAGTTTCGGCCGCAGGGCGGCATGCACCTTGGGATGCGGCCCGGTGATCACATTCTGCATCAGCACCATGTCGTCGAAGGTCCGGGCAAGGGGCCCGAGCGTCTCAAAGGTGGTCTCGGAAGTGGGAACACGGCCGAAAGGCGCCTTAAAGCCGTAGAGCCCGCAAAGCGATGCGGGAATCCGGATCGAGCCCCCCATGTCCGAGCCTGTGGCGAGAGTTGTGAATCCGGCCGCCAGGGCCGCCCCGGACCCGCCGGAGGAGCCGCCCACCGCGTAATGGAGGTTCCAGGGGTTGCGCGTGACGCCCCACAGCCGGGACCATGTCTGGCTGTGGATATAGAGTTCCGGCACTGTGGTCTGAATGTGCAATATGGCCCCTTCAGAGAGCAGCATGTCGATGATGGCGGCGTTTTCCCCGGCCGGGGGAGCGTCCTGCAGAAGCACCGAGCCCATGGTCACGCGCCAGCCGCGCACGTCGTTTTCGTCCTTGACGGCGACGGTCACGCCTTCCAGGGCCCGAGCGGAACCAGATTTATAGCGTTTTTCCGCTTCCTTGGCGGCCTGCATGGCCTGGCCGAAATGCTCGTACGTAACGGCATTCACCTGACCATTGAATTTCAGATAGTCTTTTAATTCCCTGCCGCTGGTGTTCAACGGCCCGTTATATTTGTTTATTCTTTCAATCTGGGCCGTGAGCACGTCCACCGGGGACAGCGCGCCTTCCCTGAAATATTGTATCTGTTCCACAGCCGTCAGATAGGCCAGGCCCTCTTTCGCCGGAGCCCCGGCCAGGGAGGAACGAGGGAAGCCGATGGAGAAAAGCCCGGCTTCAATGGCCGCAATGGCGCTCAAACGGAGAAAGTCGCGCCGTTTTATAACAGAAATCATAATCAGTTCCTTGTATGTCTATGCCGCCGCAAGCGCTCTGCCGTTTCCGCAACGCGGCCGCAACAGCGGCGCCGCACAGCCAGGGCCCACGAGCGGCTTGTTTGCCGCGCCTCTCGCCCGAGGAGCCGCCTTTCCCGGGGCGGAACCGGCAATATGCAATCCGCCGCCTTCCGGGCCGTCCGGATGCGCGGCCCCCGCCCCGGCAGCGATAACCGGGAATACGCGTTCCTTATTCTATAATCATAGTTGGGAGCTTTTTCAATTCAGGAGGGATATGTTACATCCGGGCCCGCATCCGGATGCCGTCAAAAGCCGTGGAGAAGTCCAACAGCGGGGGCAGGCCCTGGCGGCCCGGAACAAAAAAAAATCCGCCGGAGCGGATTTGTATGTGACGCCTCGTAGCGCGTGCCGCGCAAGTGCCTGTCAGGCCCGCGCGCTCTAAGAGTTGTTTTTAAATTGTCCTTTCGCCCTCTGCCTGCGCCAGGCTTGCCCCGTACGGAAGTCGGGTTAGGATATACTCCCTCCGCCCTGGACTCGCCTCCCTTGGCAGAGAATGAAAATCCTTAGCAGAAACAACTCCTAGGGCGTTTAACGCTTGAACGGCTCTAACCGGGGGTGGTGCTGGTCACATAGGCCAGCGCGGCCTGGCAATGCTCCGCCACCAGCCGGGCCGCAAGACCGGCGTCCTTCAGGCAGAGGGCCTCGTAGATGGCGGTATGCTCGGCCAGAGTCCCCGACTTCAGCGGCGTCTTGCGGGTATAGAGCCTGTCGAAAAAACGGGTGTACAGATTGCAGCGCAGATAGATGCGCGACCAAGCCTCGTACAGATAGGAATTTTCCGCGGCATGCACCACGGCATGGTGAAAATCTTCATCCCGGAAGGTGAAGTTGAGAAAATCGTCATCGTCGATGGCCTGCTCCGTGGCCACGAGGATGCGCTTGATCTCCAGCTGCGCGTTTTTGCGGCCGTGCAGAGCGGCCAGGCGCGCGGCCTCGGATTCGAGCAGGATGCGCACGCCGAAAGCCGCGCGGGCGTCGTCGCCGTTGAGATTAGGAATGAAACAGCCCTTTTTGGGGAGCTTCTGCAGCAGGCCTTCGGCCACCAGACGGTTGAGGGCAATGGTCACCGGCGTGCGGCTCACGCCGAAATGCTCGGCCAAGTCACGCTCCAGAAGAAAATCACCGGGCTGATACTTGAGCTTGATATCCCTGATGATGAGCCGGTAGGCTTTTTGCTCGGCATTTTCTTTAGTATTCATGGCGTGTTGCTTCTCCGATTCCGGCGCATACCATATCCGTCAGTCCGAAACCTGTAAAGGTTTTCCTGTCTCTACTGTCTGATTGCAAAAATTTCGAGCATAGTTATGCTCGAAATTTTCGCAGGATCATCAGCAAAAAAACGTGGTTTTTCACTGAGTCACAGCGGCTGCGCCGCCACAAGGCCCGCAGGGTTCTGCGTGTCTAAGTTTTCAAATCAGACACCAAAACAGAAAAGTTTACATTTCTTCTCTTTTTTTCTTGACATGAAAATTTGTCAAGAATAATTTGTTATTCAACAATCATAATGAATGCATTAAAAAATTTATTAAGAAACTCTTTTTTGGTTTTTCCGGATTCCGGAGGATGGCATGCCGAGGTTGAGCATCGTTGAAACATAACTGAACGGGGGCATCATGTCGGACAAGAGCTTGTTGATTTTGGGCATGGGTTTGCAGGGCAAGGGGGCGTTGCACGACGTTCTGGAGCATCGCCTCTTTTCCAGGGTCACCGTGGCCGACTGCGGCGCGAGATACGCGGGAGAAATGCCGGGCTACGAAGCCAAGGGCGTCCGTGCCGTCTCCATGGACGCCAACGACACGGAAAAACTGCGTGAACTCATCGCGCAGCATGATGTGGTCATTGAGCTGCTGCCGGTCGAATTCGCCATGAAGGTCGGCCGCCTGGCGGCGGAGGCCGGTGTGCATCTGGTGAGCAGCATGTATTACATCGGCCAGTCCATGACGGACCCGGTAAGATTCCGACAGATGAAGGCGGAAATGGACGATATCGACGCCGTAGCCCGCCGCCGCGACTGCACGCTGCTGATTGCGTTCGGCATGGACCCCGGCCTGGACCTGATGCTGGGGGCCGACGCGCTGGGCAGGCTGGACGATATCGACCATTTTTATTCTTACGGCGCCGGGTTTCCTGAAGCCTCCGCCTGCGACAACGCGCTTTCCTACAAGTTTTCCTGGTCGCCCAGGGGCACGCTGGTTTCCTATTATCGCGCCACCAAGAAGATCGTGGACGGACAGATTGTGGACGTGCCCGCGGAAAAGCTCTACGCGCCGGAAAACACGCACCTTCTGCATGAGGAAACGCTGGGCTGCGACCTTGAGTGTTACGCGGCGGGTAACTGCCAGAACTTTGCCGAGATGTTCGGCATCAGCGGCAAAGTGCGCAACATGAACCGCTTTTCAGCCCGCCGCATCGGGCACTGCGCCTTCTGGGACGTCATGGTCAAGTGCGGCTTCCTGCGGGAAGAACCCGTCAACGTCAACGGCACGCCGATTTCGCCGCTGGATTTCTGCACCGCGCTGCTGACTTCGCAGGAACAGTTCTGGTACCGCGAGGACGAACGGGACATCGGCTACATCCGCGTGGAAGCCCGCGGCAGCAAGGCGGGCAAGCCCGTCAGCGTAACGCATACCATCATCGACTACGCGGATCCCGCCGCCGGTCTGACCTCCATGCAGCGCCTTGTGGGCTTCACGGTCTCCATCGCCGCCGGGCTCATCGCCCACGGCGCGTTCAAAGAGCGGGGCGTGGTCATGCCCATGGCCATGCCTCTGAGCCTCATGCAACCCGAACTTGCCAAGCGCAACATCACTATTGTCACCAAGGTGGAATAAAAAACTGCCACTGAAGGGGAAGTTCAGTGGCAGTTTACCCTAAGCAGGAATACCAAGAATCCGAATCTCTCCGTATCCCAAACGCTTAAGAGGTAACATATGAACACGCCTGACAGACAACCGACGATGTTGCAGTCTGTTTTTCCGCTCATAATGATGTTCATCATTCTGATGGGCGGCCGTTTGTACCTGAATTACCGTATCGAACCCCTGATCCTCTTTTCCGCCGTCATTGCCGGCCTTGTGGCCTGGTACCTGCGCTGCCCGTGGCAGAAGCTGGAAAAAGCCATTCTGAACAAGATCGACGTCGCCATGCAGGGCATGCTGGTCATTTTCAGCGTGGGCTGCATGGTCGGCGCCTGGATGTTCTGCGGCACGGTGCCCTATATGGTGTACTGGGGCCTGCAGCTGGTGAATCCGCACTATATGCTTTTAAGCGCCTTTCTGATCTGCACGCTCACCTCATGTTGCACCGGCACGTCCTGGGGCTCCGCAGCCACCATCGGCGTCGCCATGATCGGCATCGCCCAGGGCCTGGGCATTCCCCTAGCGCCGGTGGCGGGCGCGGCCCTGAGCGGCTGCTATGTGGGCGACAAACTGTCCCCGCTTTCCGACACCACCAACCTGGCCCCCGCCGTGGCCGGGGCCAAGACCTACGAGCATATCGGGCACATGCTTCACACCACCATCCCCGGCACCATACTCTGCGTGGTGGTTTTTTTCATCACCTCGTCCAGCGTCACCGGAGACCTGCACACGCCCGCCGAAATCCAAGACTTTATGAACCAGTTGACGGAAATTTACAATCTGCATTTTCTGCTGGCCGTTCCCGTCATTCTGCTGATCACCGGTTCGTTGCTCAAGTGGCCCGTGCTGCCGACCATCGTGCTGACCACGGTCTTTTCCATTGCCCTCGGCTGTCTGCTTCAGGGCTTTGACCTCAAGAATGGCATTCTCGCCACCACCACCGGCTTCAAGGTCAGCATGACCCATTATCTGGCCACCCCGACCCCGGCCGTGAAGGCCCTGCTCAATCGCGGCGGCATGATGGGCGTGCTTGAGAACATGGGCATGCTCTGCGTGGCCATGGCGTTCGGCGGCATCATGCACGGCAGCGGCATGCTGACCGTAGTGTTGAAGAAGATGCTCAACCGGGTCCGCACGGACGGCGGCCTGATCATCTCCACCCTGCTCTCCTGCGTGGTGCTCTGTTTCTCCACCGGCTCGGCATACATGGGCATTCTCATCCCCGGCGCGCTGTTCAAGGATTCCTATCTCAAGCGCCGCCTGCATCCCAAGAACCTGTCCCGCGCGCTGGAAGACTCCGCCACCATGCTGGACGGCGCGATTCCCTGGGCTTCCGGCGCGGTGTACATGAGCGGCGTTCTCGGCGTGAGCGCCTTTGATTACCTCCCGTGGATGGTCTTCAACTACTCCAGCGTGTTCATCGGCCTGGCCTGCGCCATGCTGGGCATCGGCATCGTGAAGATCAGCGCCGATGAGGCCAAGCGCCGCCTGGGAGACGCGCAGGCGGACACCACCCTGCGGGAAGAGGAGCAGGCCGCCGTCGCGGCGTAAATCCCGGCATTCTCCCTCAAACCGGGCGCGGTGTTTTCCGAAAAAACGCCGCGTTCCTCGGGGAAACGACTATGAGCGATCGCGCCGTTTGGGGAAGCCGCCTCGGCTTCATCATGACAACCGCAGGTTTTGCCGTGGGGCTCGGTGCCATCTGGCGCTTCCCCTACATGATGAGCAAGAACGGCGGCGGGGCCTTTCTGCTGGTCTATCTGCTGACCACCCTGGCCGTGGGCGTGCCCCTGTTTATTGTGGAGGTCATGCTCGGCCGGGTCACACGGCACGGCGGCGTGTTGGGAATGCGGCAACTCACGCCGCCCCGCAGCCCCTTCCGCTTGGTGGGCTGGCTGGGCGCGGCGGCGGGCATCGGCATTCTGTCCTACTACTGCGTCATTCTGGCGCTGCTGTTGATCTACTGGCTGAAAAGCCTGGGCGGGGCCTTTGCCTACGGAGCGGATATGGAGAGCTTCGCGCGCATTTTCGACCTCACCTCGTCCAGCGTGGCGTCCCTGGGATTCGCCGTGCTTGCCTCCGTCCTGCTGATGGGCGCGGTCATCCGCGCGGGGCTGAAGCCCGGCCTGGAGCGGACCTGCAAATACCTGATGCCCGTGCTGCTGCTCTTTCTGGGCATTCTGGCGGTCAGCTCGCTGAGCCTGCCCGAGGCCGGAAAGGGCGTGGCCTGGTTCCTGAAGCCAGATTTCGGGCGCATTGACCTTCAGGTGGCGCTGGACGCGCTGGGGCACACCTTCTTCGCCGTGGGCATCGGCGTTTCCACGGCCTTCGTCTTCGGCAGCTATCTAAGCGAACAGAGCAATATCGTCACGGACGCGCTGATCATCATCGGCATCAACACGGCCGTGGCCGTTCTGGCCGGGCTGGTCATCTTTCCCGCCATGCACGCCTTCGGCCTGACCAAGGCCGCCGGAACCGGCCTTGTTTTCGAAACCATGCCCGCCATTTTCGCCCACATGTCCGGAGGCTGGCTGCTCAGCGCCGTTTTTTTCTTTCTGCTGATCATTTCCGGTTTCGCTTCGGGCCTGGGCTTGGTGGAAGGCGTGGTGGGCACCCTGGACGAGGCCCTAGGCCTGGGCCGTAACAAGACCCTGATTCTGGTCCTGCTGGCCGTACTGCTGCTGAGCATCCCCACCCTGCTCTCCTACGGCGCTCACGCTCCCTTGGCCCGGATCCGGCTTTGGGACAAAACCATCTTCGTCTTCATCGAATACCTGGTCACGGCCCTAATCATGCCGACGGGCGCTCTGCTCATGAGCGTGTTCGTGGCCCGGCGTTTCGGCTTCGCCGCCTTTGCCGCCGAGGCGAACAAAGGCGCGGGCGACCTTCGGATCACCCGGCACTGGAAATTTTTCATAACGGCAGTGGTGCCCTGCGCGGTGGGAGGCATCCTGCTGCTGGGCCTCTTCGCATCCTAGGGGCTGTTTCTAAATTGTCCTTTCGCCCTCTGCCTGTGTCAGGCTCGCCCCGTGCGAAGGTCGAATATGTTGAATATGCTCCCTCCGCCCGGGGCTCGCCTTGCTTTAGCCGTTGCGACGAAGGGCTTTAGCCGTAGGCGCGGCAACGGCTAGCGCCCTTGCCAGAGAATGAAAATCCTAATTTAGAAACAGCCCCTGGAGCAGCGTCAACTTTGAAAAGTTACTTTGCTCTAACACACAGACAAAACAAGGAGAACGGCATGCTGACCTTCGGAAGTATCGGTTGCGGCAATATGGGCGGCGCCATCCTGGAAGGCGTGGCAAAGCTCGGAACATCCGAAACATGGCGGGTGATCGGCTTCGACCCCAACCAAGCCGCCGTCAAAGGCTTGCGGGAACGCTGCGGCCTCACGCCCTGCGCCGATGAAATCGAGACGGCCCGGCTGGCCGACGTGGTGCTTATCGCCGTGAAGCCGGAACACGTGCGGGCCGTGCTGGAGAAAATCGCCCCCCACCTGACGGGTAAACTGCTGATCTCCCTGGCGGCCGGCGTGGCCCTTGAGCGGATCAAAACATACAGCGCCGACGCCTGTCCGGCCGTGGTCATCATGCCCAACACGCCCGCCATGGTGGGCGAAGGCTGCTGCGCGCTCTGCCTTGACGACCCGGCGCTGAACGAGGGACAGAAAAAACTGGTGCTGGAGCTGTTCAGCGCCATGAGCACCGCCGTGGTGCTGCGCGAATCGCAGATTCCGGAGTTTTCGGCGCTCATCGGCAGCGGGCCCGCGTTCATCTTTCATCTGCTGGAATCCTTTGTGGAAGCGGGACTGCGCCTGGGCTTCTCCTATGCCGACGCCAAACAGCTGGTGGAAAAACTCATGCTCGGCAGCGTCAGGCTGGCTCAGGGCAATCCCGACATGCCGCACGCCAAGCTGCGGATGAATGTCTGCTCGCCCGGCGGCTCATCCATCATGGGCGTCAATGAGCTGGACCGCCTCGGAGTGCGCGGGGCGATCATTGACGCGGTCCTTGCCACCCACCGGCGGGCGCTTGAAATGTCGTCCTGATCTTACGGCGCGGAAGCCGTGCCTCACGGCTTCCGCGCCGCCTCCGGAACACGGCATGCGCGCCCGCTCTTCGCAACTCTCCCGCTGGTCCGAGCTGTGGAGCATCACCTGGCCGCAGATTCTCATGCTGCTCGTGCAATTCGGCATCGGCCTGACGGATGTCTGGGCGGGCGGCCGCCTGGGTGCGGACGTGCAGGCCTCTATCGGCCTTATCGCCCAATGCCACATGGTGCTCATGACCATCGGCATTGCGACCGCTAACGGGGCCGTGGCCGCCATCAGCCAGAGCCTGGGAGCGCGGCGGGAGCGCCGGGCCCGGCGTTTCACGGGCCTGACGCTGGCAGCCGGTCTGGTCGCCGGAAGCTGCCTCGCCTGTGTCGGCGGCCTGTTCCGGCAGGATCTGCTGGCCGTCATGCGCACGCCCGAGCACCTGCGGACCCCGGCCGGTATCTTTCTCATGGCCTATCTCTGGACCCTGCCCGGCCAGTATCTTCTGTCCATCACCACAGCCGCGCTGCGGGCGGCCGAATCCGTGCGCCTTCCCCTGTTGGCGGCGCTGGGCACCGGCGCCCTGAACATCTGGGGGGATCTGGCGTTCGGGCTGGGCTGGTGGGGATTTCCGCGTTACGGCGCCGCCGGGCTGGCCTGGGCGACCTTCGCCTCGGTGAGCCTGGGGGCCTGCGTGCTGCTGGGCTGCCTGCTGCGCTCAGGCCTGCTGCAACGGGATTCCCTGCCGCCGCGCCGCTGGATGCGCAGCGGGGGGCGTTACCTGCTCCGCGTGAGCCTGCCCGCCTTGGGCACGTCCTTTTTGTGGCAGACCGGGTTTGTCCTCGTGCTCGTCATCACCATGACCCTGCCGGACGACAGCGTGACCGCCCTGGCCGGGTTAACGGCGGGCATGCGCATCGAAGCCGTCATCTTTCTGCCCGCCGTGGCCTGCCAGATGGCAGTGGCGGTTCTTGTGGGCCGGAGTCTGGGCAGGGGAGAAAAACAGGAGGCCCAGCGCACGGCCTGCGCCATGCTGATCCTAGCCGTGGCGGGCATGAGCGCGCTTACGGCCCTGCTCTGGTTCACGCGCGACGCGCTGGCCGCCATGATGACCGACGACGCCCGCGTGCATCAGGAAACAGTGCGCTATCTGGTGTTTAATTTCCTGTCCGTGCCGCTGATGGTGGCAAATCTGGTTCTGGTGGGCGTCTTCATCGGCGCGGGAGCCACGCACTATCCCATGTGGAGTTACGCGCTTGCCGTATGGGGAGTGCGCCTGCCGCTTTCGTGGTGGCTGGGGCACGTGGTGCTGCGCTCTTCCGCCGGAGTTTATTGGGCCATGATCGCCTCCCAGCTCGTCCAGTGCGCCATGCTTCTGTGGGTGTTGCTGCGGGTGGACTGGAAACGCTTCGCCCTGGGCTCATCCCGCCCTTGAATGTAAAATGCCCCGCGCGCTCTGGGCGCGCGGGGCCGGGTTCACCGCCGTTCAAGCGAGGACAGCGCCCGCAAGGCTACTTGGCGTACGGCGGAATGGGCGTCTTGACCATCTTCATAAACTTGTCGGTCACATAGTCGGCGTTCTTGACCCTTTCATATTCCTCAGGGGTGAGGCGGCCCAACTGGGTAAAGAAGGCGGCCAGGTACCGCTGCCACTGCTGCGCCTCGCTCATGCCCTTGGAATTGTCCAGCAGCCTGAGCTGCTCCTCATAGTTGAAGACCGGGTGGGTCTTGATGTCCTTGAGAGCCACTTCCGGGGTGTACTGCTGGCCCGCCCAGTCCATGAAGAAACGGCGGTACAGGGGCACCAGGGATTCGGCGGGCTCGTTCTTGAGCATATGGATGCCGCGCATATAGGCGCGCAGGAAGCCGGTGATGACTTCCGGATGGGCGTCGGCATACTTTTTGTCTGCCTGGATCACAATGGGCAGGGTCTGGCCGCAATTCTTGATGTTGCCCGCCAGCCTCCAGCCCTTGGCTTCGCCTACGTAGAGGTGCGGCGCCCAGAGGGCCACGCCGTCGCCGGTGCCGTTTTCAAACGCGCCCAAGGCCTGGGGCTGATCCATGTTCTTGATGACCACGTCCTTGTCCGTGAGGCCCAGCACCTTGAGCCAGGAGGAAAGGGCCATGTGCGGCGAGGACATGGTGGTGCAGAGGAAGGTCTTGCCGCGCACGGTTTCCGGGCTGCCCAATACGTCGGGGAAGTCCTTGTTCCAGCCCTTGACCTTGGCGATGGGGCTGTCCGGGCGGACCAGCACGCCGTTGGTGTAGGATTCGTCATTGCCGATGGCGATCACATAGGTGTCGTAGCGCAGGCCGCCCCAGACGCCGGGCACCGCGCCGTTGCCCGCCACAACCCAGGAACCGGAGGGCGTGGCGTTGACGATGTCCATACCGGAATTGAAATAATTGACTTCGAAATCCAGGCCTTCTTCCTTGTCCCAGCCGCGTTCATGGGCCAGCCAGGCGGCGAAGGTTTCGTTTTCGTTCATCCAGCCCATGGGAACCTTGACCAATTCCTTGGCCTGCAACACGGGCGCGGCGGCCAGGAAAAGCACGGCCGCGAGGGCCGGACCCAAAAGATTGCGCAGTTTCATCCTCATGCCTCCAGGGTGAGAGGGTGTCGGGGCGGGACGCGGGCATGCCGCGCCCCGCGAAGCCTGATGCGCTACGAAGCCACGCAGGAGCGCACGCGCGGCGCGACCGGGGCGGCCTGACCGGCCTTGCCCTTGGGATCATAGGTGCGCGTCGTGGTGACCTTGTGCTGGGTGAAGAAGTCTATGCCGCCCTTGCCCTGCACCTTGTCCGTGCCGAGCAGGGAGCCCTTGATGCCGCCGAAGGGCACATAGGGATGCGGCGCGCAGATGCCCACGTTGACGCCCACCATGCCCACATCCGTATCGCGGCTGAACACTTCCGCGTAATGCATGTTCTGGGTGAAAATGCAGGCCCCGTTGCCGTATTCCGAACTGTTGACCAGCTCGATGGCGTCGTGAATGTCCGCCACCTTGATGGTGGCCACCAGAGGACCGAACACCTCGGTGGTGAACAGGGGGTTGCAGGGCGTCACGTCGCGGATGATGCAGGGGCCGACAAAGAAACCGTTCTTGTTCTTTTCCGGCAGGTCCACCCGGCGGCGATCCAGAACCAGCTTGCAGCCCTGGCCGTGTTTGAGGGCGATATCCACGTAATTGAGCACATTGTCCGCGGCCTTGCGGGAAATCAGCGGCCCCATGTAGACGTCGGGGTCAAAGGCGTCGCCCACCTTGACTGTCTTGGAGGCCTCGATCATGCGCTCCAGCACTTCCTCGTAAACTTCCGGCACGGCGGCCACGATGGACCCGGCCAAACAACGCTGCCCGGCGGAGCCGTAGCAGGAATTGAGGAAGTTGTTGATGAAGACGTCCATATTGCTGTCTTCCATGACCAGAAGCAGGTTCTTGGCCCCGCCCAGCAGCATGGAACGCTTGGCCCCCTTGGCGCAGCCCGCGGCCATGGCTTTGGCCGTGGGCGTAGAGCCCACCAGGCAGACGCCCGCCATGCGCGGGTCCTCATACCAGGAACCGGGAACGTCGCGGTTGCCGTGCACCACGTTGACCACGCCCGCGGGCAGCCCGATTTCCATGAAGATCTCGCAGATGAGCTGCATGAAATAGGGCGACTGGGTGGAGGGTTTGAAGATGAAGGTATTGCCCACGGCAATGGCGTAGGGAATGAACCAGCCGAAGACCAGGGCCGGGAAGTTGAAGGGAGCCACCCCGCCGAACACGCCCAGGGGCTGGCGTACCACCTTGGCCGAGATATTGGTGGAGATGTAATCCAAGGTGTCGCCCTGGATCGTGGACGGCGTGGCCGCGGCGGATTCCAGGATTTCGATCACCCGCTGCACTTCGCCGCGCGCTTCGGAAATATGCTTGGCCTGGTCCAGAGCAATGGCCTGGGCCAGTTTTTCCAGGTCCCGCACCATGCAGTCATGGATTTTGTAGATATAGGCCATGCGCTTGCCGATGGAGAGATTGCGCCAGGGCCTGTAGGCCGCATGGGCCGTGGCGATGGCCGCCTCAGCCGTGGCCGGGCCGGAAATGGGCACGCTGCCGATTTCCTCGCCGGTGGAGGGGTTGTAGAGCGGCACGCGCTTGCCGCCTGCCTCTTCCTGCCATTCGCCGTTGATGAAATTTTTGATCTTGATGTCCGACATGGCGTACCCTCCGCGTGGATACTGGTCTGTTACTAGAACGTGTTATCCTGACATGGCTTGCTCATTGGGCTGGAACCGGAGCATGTTCATATGGCCGCGATTTCAAAACGCATCCGCTCCGGGAAGTCCGGCTGATTCTTTTCCTCAATTTTCAGATAGCGTCTTTCGCGCACAGACTGCTTGCGGAAATCTGACAAAATCTGTCGGCAATCGGACAAAAAAGGCCATAAAAAAGCGACTGACGCATGCGAAGGCATGGAGGGAGGAGCCACGCGTTCAGGCTTAAGGCAGTTGAAGCATTTCAAGTGCTGGATGCTTTAATTGTCGCCGCGCGCCCGGAAAACGCAGCCCGGCGTGCGCCCGAAGGCCTGCTTGAAGGTGGCGATAAAGGCTGAAATCGAGGAATAGCCGCTGTCCAGGGCCACGGAGGTGACGCTCTCGCCCTGTTTCAGACGGTTGTAGGCGGCCTGCATGCGCTGGCGCTGCCGCCAGGTGCGGAAGGAAGTGCCGGTCTCCCGGCGGAAAAGCCGGGCCAGATTGCGCTCGGACATGCCCAGGCGCTCGGCCCACTGCGCCAGGGAAGTGGACACGCCGGGCGTGGTGAGCAGGGCCGTGCACAGCTCCACCAGGCGGTGGTCGCTGGGCATGGCCAGCGGCTGCGCCTCTTCCGGCGATTCCAGAAGCAGGTCCAGCAGCACGGCCACCAGACGGCCCCGGGCATCCGCACCGTAGGAATAGGGCTGCGGCGTGAGATGCAGCAGCAATTCGCGCACCAGGGGCGTGATCTCCATCACGTGGCAGCGGGTGAAACGCTCCACCCCCAGCAGAACGCGCTGGTCGATCCAGAGGCTGCAATCCCTGGCTTCGCAAGGCACATACCATTCATGACGGCAACCGGCGGGCACCCAGACGGCCCGCTGGGGCGGGGCCAGCCAGTTGCCCTGCTCCGTGCACATGACCATGCAGCCGTGCCCGGTGTAGGCCAGCTCGCCCCAGGGATGCACATGGGGCTTGCTCCAGGTATCGGGTGGGAAGTCGTCATTAAACCAGACTACCGGCCTGGCGGCCGGATCATAGGGCGCGAGATAGCTTTTGGCTTCCAGTGGTTCCATGGACGCCCCGCAAAAGCAAATCCGAATAAAAAGGAGCCTGTTGCGTGGCCCTTTGGCGCTTCCCCAGAGCAATTTCACTTTGAAATTTGTAGAATTTCAAAGCTAATCTGCTCTAGAGACAGTCGCTACGAGACGGATTTTCGTGTTATATCAAGGAGAACGAGCCTTTTATGCAGGGAGTGTACTCTTCTGGTACTCGCTTTATCCGTTGCGACGAAGGAAGCTACGGATGAAGACAGCAATGAGTTACACAAAATTCCTTTCATCGAAATCACTATCGCTATCCATAACACAGCAGAGCTGTGAACGGCTAGCGCGACCGAAATAAAAGGCGATGTTCGACGCGGAGATAACCGAAAAGACGCTCGTGACGACTGTCTCTAAAAGTCCAGCTTGAACTGCATGCCAAGCCCCAGCGCAGAATCCGGCTGGCTGTTGTTGGCGCTGTGATCCCGGTTCTGCTCGTCCTTGAGAATCAGCTCCGGGCCCACGCTGATGCTCAGATCCTCTCCGGTTTCCAGATCGGCAAAAGCCCGCACCACATGGCGGCTTTCCAGAGGCAGAATTTCATCCGGCCGCGCGGTCTCCGTGGGCAGGCGCTCCCGCCAGGTGGAGGTTTCATTTTCCACACTGAGGGCCAGGCCGCTCTTTTTCTTCTTGCTTCCGGCCGCTTCATTGAGGGCATTGTCGATGCCCGGCGCGGTGTTCATGGCTTTCTTCTTGACCCCGGCCTTGCTCACGGCGCGGTCATGCAGGCTCCGCACGGGCATGCCCTGGCGCCAGATGGCGGCATCGCGGTCATCCGACTGTCCGAAAGCCCAGGCATTGCCGTGCAGGGCCTTCTTTTTCCGGGCGTCGGCCTTGGCGCCCGTCCCCGGACGGTTTTGCCCGGACGCGGCCCCGGCCGGATGCTTGTCCGTCGCGGGACGCGTTCCGGCAACTTGCGGCGCGACGCGCTGTTCCGCCGCCGTGACTGAGCCCGCAGGCCAATACGCGCCGCAGGCCAGGGCCGCAATAGCGGTGAAAATCATCATCCATCGGTTCTTCATGCTTTTTCTTACTTCAGGCTGTGCGTCCCTGTAAAGCCCGGACGGCTCTTTTTCAGAGGCGGTCCTCGTAAAAATGCAAGCCCGCGATTTGCCGCATGCCCGGAAGAAAAGTCCATAGCAAATCGTCTTGAACAATCTAAAGTTTTATTGGAAACTACCGATCAAATGATTACGAATATAAATAAAATATGTATTTTTTCCATGATATGTACGAATAAGTCGACATATCAAAAAAAATATCTACGTTTTTACAATTATCATTTATTTTATGACGAGATAACACATATGCGTATATTTTTTCAAATTTTTTCTTTAGAGAGAGAGAGAGAGAGAGAGAGAGAGAGAGAGAGAGAGAGAGAGAGAGAACTTTAACTTTTTGATGCAGTCATCTGCTTGCGGTTGCTGAGACCGGAACGCCTTTGTGTAAACTGAGGCGCTCCGGTTTTGCCGTAATTAAGAGGGACGATAAGGTTTTCGATATACAAAAACAGTCACGAAAAAGAGGAAGAAAAAAACTTTAGAATGGGCAAGGGGCCGGAGTGGCTTGTCCGGCGGATATCCGCCGCAATATTTTCGCGGCCCTGCCGGCAAGGCCGCCCGCCGGGCCGGTGAAAAATCTTTGTCTTATGAGGAGGGAATCGATGAAGAACCTGAAAATCGGAATGAAAATGGCGCTGGGGATAGGCACTATCCTCCTGCTGGTCTTGCTCAACAGTGTATTTTCCATCAATTCGCTGGTGGGCATTGAGGACGGCATGACGTCCATCGAGGAAAGCTATCTGCCCCTGGACGAACTGGCCGCCACGGCGCAGGACAGGCTCAAGGACGTGCCCGCCAGCATGAACATGTACCTGCTTACCGGGCGGGAGTCATACTGGGACGCCACCGAGAAAAGCCTGATCGACGTGAACAGGCAAATAGACAAACTGGTCAAGGCCATTGCGGACAATCCGGACATCGACACAGCGCTGGGACCGCAGTTGCAGGGCAAATTCAAGCAATTCGAGACAACCCTGCGCAATGTCCACGCCACCAATGAAGCCTTCATCCAGGCCCGCGGCATCATGACCCCCGCCGGCCTCAGGGCCGGCACCGCTGTAAGCGACTACAAGCAGGGAATGCTCAAAACCTTCCGGGAAGCCCAGGCCAGAGGCGACATCGCGGAAATGGGCCTGCGCCTGGATCGCCTTGAGGCGGCCGACGCCATAGCCGAGAGCATCAACGATATCCGGATCAGAATGCTGCGCGGCATGGCCGAACAGAACCGCGAATATTCCAAAGACAATGTCACCAAACTTTTCCCCAAGGTGCTCGCCGACATCGATAATCTGCTGGCCAAGGTCACCAATCCGAAGTGGCGCGAGGTGATCAGCGTCATGCGCAAGGACACGGAAACCTTCCGCGATGCGCAACGCAATATGCTCGAACTCTGGGACAAAACCGACGCCCTGAACATTCAGCGCAATGAAACCAGAGAGGCGAGCCTGGCCATCATGGCCGACATCGCCTCTCGGACGGCCAAACTGCAGGCCGGCGTCGTCGGAAAAGTGTCACAGGGCTCCAACGACAGCGTAAAGGTGACCTTCGGCGTCTGCGCGGTACTCCTTGTGCTCGGACTTCTGATCGGCATCTTCCTGACGCGCTCCATCACAACGCCCATGGCCAAAACCCTCGGCTTCGCCCAGTCCGTGGCCCGGGGCGAGCTGGACCAGAGGCTGCGCCTGGAGCAACGGGATGAATTCGGACGCCTTTCCGAGGCGTTGGACAGTATGGTGGATTCCCTGAACGAAAAAATCGAGGAAGCCAACGCCAAGTCCGCCGAAGCTCAGGCCAAGGGCGATGAAGCCACGCTTGCCATGGAAAAAGCCGAAGCCGCGGGCAAGGAAGCCCAGGCCAAGACCGAGGCCATGCTGACCGCCGCCGGCAGGCTGGAAGAAGTGGCCTCGGTGGTCTCCTCCGCCTCCACCCAGCTGTCGGCCCAGATCGAGCAGTCCGACCGGGGCGCTGGCGAATCCTCCCAGCGCCTGGGCGAAGCGGCCACGGCCATGAATGAGATGAACGCCACGGTCCAGGAAGTCGCCCAAAACGCTGGTTCCGCCTCGACCGCCTCGGCCGAAACCAGGGAAAAAGCCGCCGCCGGTTCCCATATTGTGGAACAGGCCGTGCAAAGTATTGGAGAAGTGCATCAGATGTCCCTGGCTCTCAAGGAGGACATGGTGCAGCTCAATGAGCACGCCCAGGACATCACCCGGATCATGAACGTGATTTCGGACATTGCGGACCAGACAAATCTGCTGGCCCTCAATGCTGCCATTGAAGCGGCGCGGGCCGGCGAAGCCGGGCGCGGCTTCGCCGTGGTGGCTGATGAGGTGCGCAAGCTGGCCGAAAAGACCATGGCCTCCACCAATGACGTGGGCAATGCCATCAAGGCCATCCAGGAAAGCACGGCCAAGAGTATGACCGGCGTGGATCAGGCCGTGGAGCGCATCGGAGAAGCCACGGATCTGGCCAGCCGGTCCGGACAGGCCTTGCAGGAGATCGTGAGGAACGCGGAGGCCACTGCCGACCAGGTCAACGCCATTGCCACGGCCAGCGAGGAGCAGTCCGCCGCCAGCGAGGAGATCAACCAGTCCATCGTCCAGGTCAACGACATGT
>ERZ857998.1704-NODE-1704-length-23619-cov-6.958751_pt1 | contig 23619 bp, 20 predicted proteins | sample MGYA00519954_ERZ857998 | MGnify/ENA primary metagenome ERZ857998 (study PRJEB31778, sample SAMEA3449424) | human gut metagenome | biome: human gut; feature: human-associated habitat; material: faeces | place: United Kingdom | collected 2010/2012 ...
CATCTAATATCCTTGGTATTGCTATTACTAGTATTACTGCTAGTATTACTATTACAGCAAGTAGTTCTATTAATGTAAATGCATTTTTCTTTTTTCTCATATCCTTATCTCCTTCTATTTATACTATATATCTATTATACACCCCCCTATGTTTGTCAAGGAGTTTTTATAAAAAAAATGTAATCCTTTTACATAAAATAAACATCTTTTTGATGTTTAAACTTTTACAATATTTTTTAGTCGTTTTATAACTTTCTTTTCTATTCTTGATATATAGCTTTGACTTATTCCTAACATATCAGCAACATCTTTTTGAGTAACTTCTTCATTACCAAATAATCCATATCTTAGTATCATTATTTTTTTATCTCTTTCATTTAGTTTTTCTATTTCTTCTATTAATATTTTTCTTTCTATTTTATCTTCTAATTCTTTTGTAACGATATCTGAGTCAGTTCCTAATACATCTTCTAAGTGAAGTTCATTTCCATCTGCATCATAACTAAGTGAATCTTCAAATGATATTTCTGTTTTTCTTTTTTTGTTTTTTCTTAGAAACATAAGTATCTCGTTATCAATGCATCTTGAGGCATAAGTGGCAAGTTTTATGTTTTTGCCCATTTTATATGTATTGATTCCTTTTATTAATCCAATTGTACCTATACTAACTAAATCTTCTAGGTCTATGTTTGTATTTTCGTATTTTTTTGCTAGGAATACAACTAATCTTAGGTTATGTTCTATTAGTTTATTTTTTGCTATTTCATCTCCAAAAGATGCGAGTTCTAGTGTTTCTTCTTCTTCTTCTTTTGAAAGGGGTTCTGGTAATATATCACTACTTCCTACGTAATAAACTCCTCTTTTAAATAGTTTACTTAATAGTTCTTTTATTTTTTTTATCATTGTTCATCCTCCAATAATTTATTATTTAAAATACAATCTATTCCATCTATACTAATATTATTCATAGATAGTCCAACTAATACATTTTTGTATTCTTTATTATCAATTTCTATTTTTAATACTTTTATGCATCTTAGTAAACCATTATTATTTATACTATTGTAAGGTACAAGTAATTCTTTTTTGTTTGTTATATATTTTTTAATTTTTTCGTAATTAACTAATATAATTGGTCTTTTTTTATAGGGATCTACTAAGTTATTTCCTGTATCCATATATCCATTTAATGTAATACATGTATTAGTTTTAAAATATATGTCAACTTTATAATATTTAGAATAACTTGTTTTAATACTTTTTAATTCTTTTACGTAGATATATGTAAGTATCGGTGTAATAATTAGTAATATAATAAAGTTTATGCTAAATCCGTTATGATAAAATATTATTCCGTTATTTTTATAACTAAACTGAATATTGAAGAAGTATAATGCACCTCCTAGTGCAATACTAGTTAAATATAGGAATGAAAAGTTTTTTAGGGTATATCTAATATCTTTATAACCAAATGTGGTTATAATCATTAGAAAAGCGATTATAATTTTTAAGAAAAATAAGAGTGATACACTTATATTAAAAAATAGGAAGATAATAGAAATTCCACCAACTAACCCCCCTAGAATTAATCTATATATTTTTGTATGTCTTCTTAATATAAGTGATACGCTTAGTAATAATAGGAAGTCAAAGAATATATTTAATAAAAATATTACATCAATATAGACTTTCATAGTATCACCATTTTTATGATATAAAAAAATAGACAATTATTATGTCTATTTTTAGAATGCACATCCAGAATTTTTTATTTTGTTTACTGCAATTATGTGTTCGTTGTAAGTGGTTGTAAATACTGTTTTACCACTTTTGCAATCTGCAACAAAGAAATAATAGTTTGAGTTTGTTGGATTTATCACTGCATTTATAGATGATTCTCCTGGATTACTTATTGGTCCGATTGGAAGTTTACCAGCCATTTTTGGTAATCTTGTGTTGTATGGACTATCAAAATCTATATCTGATTGCCATAATACGGGATCACTCCCCATATCTTTTTTTACTGCATAATAAGTAGTTACATCACTACCTAAATTCTGTCCACTTTTTAATCTATTGTTAAATACACCTGCTATCATAGATCTATCATTATCGTATTTTCCTTCTAATTCAACAATAGATGCGAGTGTCATAAATTCATGAATATTTAATTTTTTGCTTTCTATTTCATTTCTGTTTTTGGAAAGTATTTTATCTGTTTGATTAAGTAATTTTTCAAATATTGTTTTAACACTTACATCTTTATTTTCAAAATAATATGTTTCGGGAAATAAGTAACCTTCTAATGGATAATATATTCCACTACTTTTTATGTCATCTGTTAAAAACCAATATTTGTTTATTAATGAATCAATATAAGAAGTATCTTCTAGTAAATTAAATACATCACTTTCTTTATTATTAGTATTTTTGACTATTATTTTAGCATAATCTCTTATATTTTGTCCTTCTTTAAAAGTTAAGATTATATTGTTTTTATCAGTTACTTTTCCATTTGCTATTGCTTTTATTATATCAATACTACTCATTGATTTATTTAATTCATATTCTCCTGCTTGCATGTTATAATTAGTTAATTTTATATATATTTTTGAAAACAACTTATTTCTAATTAGTTCTTTTTCTTTTAGTGTATTAAGTATATTATCAACGCTCATACCACTTTCTATTTTTATATCTATATTGTTTTTATTATTTTTATCAACACTTCTTAGATTGAAAAAGAAAAGACTTGTTCCTAATCCAATTAATATAAATATACATATTATTATAAATATAAATAATTTTAATTTTTTCACACTACCACCTACTTATTTTATATTATTTAAATAATTGTTAACAATATTGCATACATTTTTAAATTCATTTTCTAATTCTATAAAATTATTATTTACATATTCTATATCATTCTCTTTACTTTTTAGTTCATGATTTAATGATAATTCTGCCAACCTAGTAAATCCAAAATACTTAGAATCACTTTTTAACGAATGCACTTCTATACTATAGTTAGTCATATCTTTATTATTTTTATATGTAACTATTTTTTCCCATTTGTTATTTATTGTTTTATACCATTCTTTTAACATTTCTTTATACATTTCTATACTTCCGAATAATTCTATTCCTTTTTTATAATCTATGTTATTTTCTTCTAAGTATTTTTCGTTAGTAGGAGTTTGATTTGTTAATATGTTATCTAGTTTTTCTTTTATTTGGTCTTTACTAAATGGTTTTGCTATGTAATCTATAAATCCTTCGGACTTATATTTTTCTTCTGAACCAGCTACTGCATCTGCTGTAAGTGCAATAACTGGTGTATCAAAATTAGGTATTTGTTTTAATTCTTGTATACATTTTTCTCCACTCATAATAGGCATCATTATATCCATAAGAATCACATCATAGTAATTACCATTTTTTATTTTGTCTAAACATTCTTGTCCATTATAGCATTCATCTATGCTTTTAAAATTTAATGTTTCTATACTTCTCCTTGCTACTTTTATATTTAGTTTGTTATCATCTACAATAAGAATTGATTTGTTTTTATAATCTACATTTATATTTTCTTTTATTTCTGTTTTTAATTCTTCTTTATCTTTATTCATTTTACTTATTTTCTGTGGAATAGTAGCCATAAATATGGAACCACTTCCATATTGTGATGACACATTTATTTTCCCACCCATAAGTTCAACTAATTTTTTAGTTATTGCAAGTCCTAGTCCTGTACCTTCTGTTGTTGTATTTTTTTCTACATCTAATCGTTCAAATTTAGTAAATAATTTCTTTATATTTTCTTCTTTTATTCCTATTCCTGAATCTTGTACAGTTAATATTATTGTACAAGTATTATTTCTATTTATACATTTAGCGCTTACTTCTATAAATCCTTCTTTTGTATATTTTATTGCGTTTGAAACTAAATTATTTATTATTTGTTTTATATGTGGTTTATCTCCTAGTAACTCATATGGCATATCTTCTGCTATATTTAATCTAAATTCAATAGGTTTATCTTCTAGTTTTACTTTATTTACTCTACATAAAGTTTCTAATTCATGTTTGAAGTTATAAGGTACTTCTATTATTTCTATTTTATCACTTTCTATTTTATTAATATCCATTATATTACCAACTATTTCAAGAAGTGTATTAGATGCGGATATAATATCATCTAAATCTTCTTTCATACTATCTGGACATATATTTCTTTCTTTTATATCAACGGATAAACCTACTATTGCATTAAGTGGTGTCCTTATTTCATGACTCATGCTACTTAAAAAATCACTTTTTGCTCTATTTGCTTTTTCTGCATTATTCTTAGCTATATTAAGTTCATTTATCATTTTCATATCTGGATTTTCTATTGTAAAATAAAGAACTAAGTTAATATAAGAGATAACAGCCGAGATGAGTATTAAGCTTGGATTAATTAATCTAATATACCCAATGATAAATGCAAACAATATTAATACATAAACGGGTGCATATTTTTTATTTAATAATCTTTTTATATTTAATAAAACACAAAATAAAGTTAGAAACATATATATACCACACATTATATATAAAACATTTACACTATTTCCATAAGCATACATAATATTATTTGAATTTTGTATTTCAAAAGGTAAAATTATAGAAAATAAAATAGCAATAATATTAATAACTAAACTAATATTAAATATAATTTTAAATAAATTATGAGTTTTTTTCTTTTCTGTACTTATATGAAAAATATATAAGAAAAATAGCCATGCCCATAAAATATATAAAGGAAAATCAATTCTATTTAAAATTTTTATTAAAGTAATTCCTGTTGGTTTGGTATAACCTAAATATATTATTATGGTATTAAGTAATGAATCAAGAAAATTAACAATTAATAAAAATGAAAATAGCTTTGTATCTAAAATATTTATTCTTTCTTTAGAAAAAAATATAATTAATAATAATGATGAGATAAATAAGGCACATATTGGGAAATATAAATTGCTCATTTTTAATCACTCCTATCTTTTTTTTATTATATCAATGTTTTTTTTAAGAACAAGATAAAAACTACTTAAAAAGTTATAAGTAGTTATTTCGTTTTTCTTTTTCCAAATAAATATGCATTATCTAAATTAGGACAAATATTGTTAAGATGTGCAAATACTTCTTCATTTGTAGCATATCTTCTATAAATTGTTGTTTTTTCCATTTCTTCATCAAAAGGAAATTCTTCTAATACTTGTTTTTTATATTCATCAAACTCTTTTTTAGCTGTTTCTCTATCATAAATTCCCTTAGTTTCAATTATTTTATATCTCATTGTTGCAAGTGCATCTCTTAATTTATTATTAGTTTCTTCTAAATCATCTGTTTTTTTAACATGAATTGGTTCACCGATACTATAGTTGCATATATTATTCTTATAATCATATTCCATAACTATTGGTATAATAGGTCTACCACTACATTGTGCCATTTTAACATTTCCCCATTTAAATGGATATACTAATGAATTTTCACTTAAATTCCATGTTCTTTCTGGAAATGTTTTTATTGATTCTCCTTCATTTAATAATTTTAACATATGATCAAAAGGTGATAATTCAGTGTGTTTTGATGGTTCTTTAAATCTATTTGTCCATACAACACCCATTAATTCAAATAACATACCGGGGATTTTTCCTCTTATTTCATCACTTGCAAGTAAATAACTATGTTCCTTTATAATTTCTCCTGCTGTTGGAACATCATGCATGTTAGAATGATTAAAAGCATAAATAACAGGTCCATTTTCTAGTTCTTCTCTTAATAATTTTAAATTTTTTTCTGTATCTAATCTAGGTTCTAATTTATAATTTCTCATTTTTTCCATAACTTTTAAAAGTATTGGATGAATTATATTTCTAAATTTTATACCTAATAATGTTTCTCTTTTGTTTTTTAGATAAATAATTAATTCTTCTTTATTCATAATAAAAATCCCCTTTCTTTGATATGTATTATACATATTTTTATATATTTGTCAAAAAAACAAAAAAAAATAGATATGATCTACTTTTTATTTATTCAGGTTTATTACATTCCGTACAATCATTTATTTCTATTTTTGATATCATAGACACTAGTTTTTCTTTTAGATTTTGCTTTCTCTCTTCCGTCCAATAATCCTTCGGATCATCATATCCAAGCGTATCATATGAAGTTTCATCATCAAATCCAACTATATTTCCATTATTTATTGCTATAACAGCTGGAACATATATTCTTTTATTACCTTCCTCATCATATTTTAAATAATCCTTTAAAATATCTACTATTTCTAAATATTCCTTAGTATTATCTTTTCTATCATTAAGTATATTTAAATAATATATTTTTTCAATATTATTTTCTTTTGCTATATCATTTAACATAGGTACATATGCATTACACCAAGGACATTCTTTAAATCCAAGATAAACAAGTCCTTTTCCATGCTTTAATATATTTATTATTTCATTATTTGTTTTATAGACAAATATATTATCTTTATCTATACTAGAATATTCTTTACTAAATTTTTCACTATCTGTTAATGCTTGACATGAATACTTTAAACTATATGTTCCAAGTGTAATAGTTTTATCCCCATCAACAGTATTACACTTTATTACTTTATAGAAAAGTCCAACATATTCAGTAGAACCACCATCTTTATATGTATTAGTTTTTATCATAAATACTGGTCTTTTTATAGTTCTAATACATATAAAATCAATGCAAAATATTATTACCCATATTGATATTACTAAAATTAAGATTCTTAAAAACTTCCTCATACATTACCTCACTTTTTTATTTTATAATCATCTTCCAAGGAAAATTCTACATTTTCTTCAATCCATTCTTTTCTCGGTTCAACCGCATCTCCCATAAGCACACTAACTCTTTTTTCTGCTAATGCAGCATCAGTTATATTTACCTTTATTAAACTTCTCTTATCAGGATCCATTGTAGTATCCCATAACTGATCAGGGTTCATTTCACCAAGTCCTTTATACCTTTGTATATTAGTATAACCATTTTTTTCTTTTAAATCATCATTTGTCCAAACATACTCAAATTTACCTTTTGGATAATCTAATTTATACAAAGGAGGCATTGCAATATACAACCTACCATTTTCTATCAACGGTCTCATATATCTATAAAAGAATGTTAATAAAAGAACTTGAATATGAGCACCATCATCATCAGCATCGGTCATTATAATTACTTTATCATAATTACAATATTTTATATCAAAATCATTTCCAACCCCCGCACCAATTGTATATATCATAGTATTTATTTCTTCATTTTTAAATATATCTTCCAATTTTGCTTTTTCCGTATTTATTACTTTACCACGAAGAGGCAATATGGCTTGGAATTTTCTATCACGACCTTGCTTTGCACTTCCACCAGCACTATCTCCCTCTACTAAAAATAATTCATTCTTCTTAGGATTCTTCGTTTGAGCAGGTGTTAACTTACCACTCAATACTTTTTCCTTCTTAGTTCCACTTGCCTTTCTCGCATCTTCCCTTGCTTTTCTTGCTGCTTCTCTTGCACTCTTCCCCTTTAATGCTTTATTTATTATATTAACAGCTATTTCTTTATTCTCTTCTAAATAAAACTCCAACTTTTCAGTAACAATACTTTCAACTATAGTTCTTGCTATAGGAGTACCAAGTTTACCCTTAGTTTGACCTTCAAATTGCAATAAATCTTCTGGTATTTTCAAAGATATTACCGCAGTTAATCCCTCTCTTACATCAGATCCTTCAAACGACTTATCCTTCTGCTTTAAATAATTATTAGTTTTCGCATAATCATTAAATACCCTTGTCAAAGCAGTTTTAAATCCAACCTCGTGAGATCCACCATCTATTGTCTTAACGTTATTAACAAACGAAATAATATTTTCAGAATAAGTATCAGTATATTGCATTGCAATATCCACTTCTATTCTATCCTTCACACCCTCAAAACTTATTACCTTATGTAAAGTTTTCTTATCTTCATTTATATACTCAACAAATGATTCAATCCCATTATCATAATGAAACTTATCCTGCTTTTTATCCTCTTCATCAATTACTTCCACAGTAAGTCCCTTAAGCAAAAATGCACTTTCCTGCATTCTCTCACAAATAGTAGTATAACTAAAAGTAGTACTAGAAAATATTTCATTATCAGGCATAAATCTAACAGTTGTACCAGTTCTATTAGTATTTCCAATTTTCTTTAAAGGAACACTAACATGTCCACCATTTTCAAACCTTATATAATACTCCCCACCATCTCTTTTTATAGTTACCTCCATCCATTTACTAAGTGCATTAACAACAGAAGCACCTACTCCATGAAGTCCACCAGAAACCTTATATCCACCTTCAGTAAACTTACCACCGGCATGCAAAATAGTATATATAACTTGAGGAGTAGATACACCACTCTCATGCATTCCAACAGGAACACCTCTACCCTCATCACTAACACTAACAGAACCATCACTATGAATAATTATTTTAATATAATTGCCATAACCATTTATAACCTCATCCATGCTATTATCAACTATTTCCCACACAAGATGATGCAAACCCCTCTTATCTGTTGATCCAATATACATTCCAGGCCTCTTCCTAACAGCTTCCAAGCCCTCCAAAATTTTTATTGAACTCTCATCATACTTAACTGCCATAACTATTCTCCTATTCATAATACACTTATATTTTAACCTAAAAACCACTTTTATTCAATATTAGAAAAAAAATTCACTATTAAAGTGATTAATTTTCGCAAACGTTAGTTACATTAGATGGATATATTAATTCTTCAAGATTACTATCAAATGCGTTACAATCAATAGTTAGTGGTGTAGTTGGAAATGTTATTGTTGAGTTTGTTAATTTATTACGACAAAATACAAGTTTTCCTATACTTGTAACTGTATCAGGTATTTCTACACTTGTTATCCCTAAACCGTAGTTAATTGTAAAAACTTTAACAACATCATATTTATTTTCGTAAATATACAATGGTTTTACTTTATATTCTACGTTATTAGAACTTACTCCTGTTGTAAATGCATATTCAGATATTCCTACAACTGTTTTTCCGTTTATTTTCTCTGGTATTATTACATCGGTTCCTCCTTCTATACTATATCCTAATCCTATCTATGGTTCTATTATATCATTTATATCTACCTTTATCACTTGAAAGAACTTACAAAAGAAAAAAGGGTATAACCCTTTTAACTACATTATAAGTGATGCAACTGTTAATATTACTATATTTGCAAGTGCAATTACAGCAACAACTTTAAATGCCCATTTAAACCATGTAGAATAGTCTACTTTAGCAAGAGCAAGTCCACCCATAATAGCACCACAAGTTGGAGATATTAAATTAACAAGTCCATTTGCAGAAACAATTGTCATAACAGCAACTTCTGTACTATAACCTAAGTTTGCAGCAAGTGGTGTGATTATTGGTGTTGATAATGTTGCCATTCCAGATGATGATGGTACCAATATAGATAATACTATATGTAATAAATAATTAAGTGGTACGAATGCAATTTCTGGTAATTTTGCTAACATATCAGTTGCATTATAAATTATATAATTATCTAGATGTGTTTGTGCCATAAGTACACTAGCACCTCTTGCAACAGCTATTACAAGAATAACACCTATCATATCATCAGCACCATCTACATATGTATCAACGAATTCTTTTTCGCTATATCCGTTTACAATAGTAATAACTATTGACATAAGTAAGAACCAAAGTGCTGCTTCATAGAACCACCAATTTCCTAATGATGAACCAGTAAGCCATCCTGTAAATCCATCAAAGAATGTAATTCCAAATTCATTCCATGGTACAAATCCAATAACCATTACTAAGAATGTTAATGCAAATAACCATAAAGTAACTTTTTGTTTTGTTGATAAAACTGCTTTTTCTGAAGATGCTTCAACAAATTTACCAAACCTTTTTTCTGCTTGTTGTTGCTCTCTTAATGATAAGATTGTTGAACCCTTATCCTTCTTTACCTTTTTAGCATATGCAAGTACGAACAATGTTGATATAGCATATGTTGTAAGCCATAATACAACTGCTATTAGTAAAACTATTCCTTGACTAGCTGCTACACCATCTGGCAATGCTGATAATGCAACACCTGTTGCAAATGGGTTAATGGTTGATCCAAGAACACCAGAACCAGCACCTAATAATATAACTGCTGATCCAACTAATGGATCCATACCTGCTGCAAACATTGTTGCTGCAAGAAGTACATAGAATCCAACAGTTTCTTCTAACATACCATATGTTGTTCCACATATTGAGAATATAAACATCAATATCGGAATTAACCATAATTCCTTTCCTTTTAGTTTTTGAACTAATACTTTAATTCCTGTTTCAAGTGCTTTAGTTTTATCGATTATTTTTAATAAACCACCAAGCATCATGATAAATATTGCAACATCGACAGCATCCTCAAAACCAAGTATTGGTGCCATTAACACTTGTGATAAAGTAGCACCTACTGTACCACTACCATTTACTATATCTTCACCCACGAATTTAGCAGCAGGTAGTACATGTGATAGTATAGCCAGTAAAACTATTAAAATCATTATTATTGAGTAAGCCGATAACATTGCTTTACTCTTCTTTTTTGTCATATTTTTTTACCTCACTTCCTTATTTTTTGCTATGTCTAAAATTATGGCTTATATTTTAAACATAAATCTATGTTATAGATTATTAAATAATCTTATAACCAATATTATTTCATTGTTGCATAAACAACCGCTTTTATTGTATGCAATCTATTTTCTGCCTCATCAAATACCTTTGATTTTTCTGATAAAAATACTTCATCTGTTACTTCCATTTCTTTTAATCCAAATTTCTCATATATTTCTTTTCCTATTGTTGTATTTAAATCATGAAAAGATGGCAAACAATGTAAGAATATTGCATTTTCCTTTGCATTATTCATAACAGTTGAATTTACTTGATATGGTTTTAACAAGTTAATTCTTTCATTCCATATTTCAGCTGGTTCACCCATTGATACCCAAACATCAGTATATATTGCATCTGCATCCTTTGATGCATAAGTAACATCTTCTGTTAACTCAATTACTGCACCAGATTCTTTTGCAATTTCCTTACACTTTTCAACTAATTCATTATTTGGCCATAAATTTTTTGGTGCACATGCAACAAAATGCATACCCATTTTTGCAGAAACAACCATAAGTGAATTTGCAACATTATTTCTTGCATCCCCCATAAACACTAACTTAATGCCCTCTAAATGTCCAAAATTCTCTTCTATAGTAAGTACATCTGCAAGCATTTGTGTAGGATGAAATTCAGTTGTTAAACCATTCCATACAGGTACTCCTGCATTATCTGCAAGTTCTTCAACTATTTTTTGATCAAATCCCCTATATTCAATTCCATCATACATTCTTCCTAATACTTTTGCTGTATCAGCAATACTTTCCTTTTTACCCATTTGAGATGCTGCTGGATCTAAATACGTTACACCCATACCAAGATCAAGACCAGCCACTTCAAATGCACAACGAGTTCTTGTTGATGTTTTTTCAAATAATAAAACTATATTTTTTCCTTCTAAATATTTATGATTTATGCCTTTTTTCTTTTTTTCCTTTAAATCTTTTGATAAATCCAAAAGATATCTAATTTCCTCTTTTGAAAAATCTAACAATGTTAAAAAATTTCTATTTTTTAGATTCATAAATCCTCCCTTACAAGTGGCATACTCATACATCTTGGTCCTCCACGACCTCTTGATAATTCTGCTCCATGCATTTCAAGTACTTTTAATCCATGACTTCTTAAAGTAGCATTAGTAATATCATTTCTATCATAAACTATTACAACTCCAGGTGCGATACATAATGTATTACTTCCATCATTCCATTGTTCTCTTTCTGCAGCAACTTTATCTCCTCCAGCACATGGAATTAAAGTTATATCACGACCTACATACTTTCTCAAAATATTCTCAAGTGAATCATTTATCTCTGTTACAGTCAAATCCTCAAAACTATCTGGATCATCACCTTCTGTTATTTCAAATACTTGAAGTGTATCCATTATTCCTGGATGATAAGTAAATTTATCATAATCTATTTGAGTAAATACTGTATCCAAATGCATAAATGCTCTACTATTTGGAATATTAAATGCAAGAACAGTATCTATTTCACATTCTGGATTCTTAAATAAATTTTTTGCTAATTCATCAATCGCTTCTGGTTCAGTTCTCTGTGAAATACCAACAGCAAGCACATGATTATTTATATTAAGTATATCTCCACCTTCTATATGATATGGATTATATCTATCATAATATTTTGTAACTTGCTCTTTATATTCTGGATGATAATTAAATATATATTCAGCATATATAGTTTCCCTATTTCTTGTTACAGAATACATTTTATTTAATGATATTCCATTGCCTATACTTGCAAATGGATCTCTTGTAAAATATAAATTTGGCATTGGATCTGCTATAAACTTATCTTCCTCATCTATTAAATCAGTTAATGACCTATCTATCTCTCTTTCTTCTTTTGAAATATCAGATATTTGAATTCCTTCCATAGTTTTTAAAACTAATTCTTTATTATCTTTAATATTTTTCAAATACTTAATAGCTAATTTCTTATACTTAGGTGCTCTTATACCTGCTTCATATACAAATTGTTTAATAAACTTATCACGTATTTCATCACTTAAATCTAATACCTCAGCCATTAAATCTTCTAAATAAACAACTTCTACTCCATTGTCTTTTAATATCTGTGCAAACTCCTCATGTTCTTTTATCGCAACTGGTAAAAATGGTATATCATCGAATAACAATCTACCTAATGTATCAGGTGTTAAATTAAGCAATTCTTTACCTGGTCGATGCAATAATACCTTTTTTAATGGTGCAATTTCACTTGTTACATTAATTTTTCTCATAATTACCTCTTTCTATAGGTTTTTGTAAGAGATACCTATAAACTCAAGCTATCTTAGATAAGAAATCTTTTAATCTCTTTGATTTAGAATGATTAAAAATATCATCTACAGTTCCCTCTTCAACAATCATTCCACCATCCATAAATATTACTCTATTAGCAATTTCTTTAGCAAAATCAAGTTCATGAGTTACTATTACCATTGTCATATTACTAGATAAAGTTTTCATCAAACTCAACACCTCGCCTATCATCTCAGGATCAAGTGCTGAAGTTGGCTCATCAAAAAGCATTATTTCTGGTGACATTATTAAACTTCTAACAATAGCAACCCTTTGCTTTTCTCCACCAGATAAACTTCTCGGATATTCATTTATTTTACTTTCTAAATTTATCATCTTTAGTAACTCTTTAGCACGTTTTACCGCATCAATTTCACTCAAAGTTTTAGTTTTAATAGGTGCTAAAGTAATATTATCTAGTACAGTCAAATTTTCAAACAAATTAAAACTCTGAAACACCATACCTATTTTTTTATGAAATTCTAAACTATCATCTATATTCTTACCATCTAACAATATATTTCCTTTAGTTAATGTTTCTAACTTATTTATACATCTCAAAAGTGTACTTTTACCACTTCCACTAGGTCCAATAATAACAACTACATCACCCTCATTTACATCTAAATTTATATCTTTTAATATATCAAGTTTATCAAATGACTTATATAAATGTTTAATTTCTAATAACTTTTTCATTCTTAAACTTCCTTTCAAAAACACCCAATAATTTAGAAAGACCTAACGTTAAAATCAAATATATAATTGCTACTATAATAAGTGGAAAGAAATAATCAAAAGTATTAGATGCGATAATATCACTTGCTTTAATTAATTCTGTTATTCCTATATAACCAGCCACTGATGTTTCTTTTAATAAGGTAATAAATTCATTTCCAAGTGCAGGAAGTACATTTTTTATTGCCTGTGGAAGAACTATATTAAACATCTCTTGCTTATAACTTAACCCAAGCGATCTAGCAGCTTCTTTTTGACCAATATCAACTGAATCAATACCTGCTCTTATAATTTCTGATACATATGCTGCTGAATTAAGCCCAAAAGAAATAATACCAACTATAACTATATTTATATCTACCTTCTTAAATATAACATAATAAAGTATCATTAACTGTAATACTGCAGGAGTACCTCTAATTATTGTTACATATATGTTTGCTATATCATTTAATATTTTACCTTTTCCATTCTCCTTATATCTGTTTTTTACAAGTGATATCAAAATCCCAAGTATAATACCAATTAAAATAGCAAAAAAAGCAATTACAAGAGTATTCTTTAATCCCTCTAAAATATACTTATATCTATCATCATAAATTAATGTTTTATAAAAACTATCTATCATATTACCTACTCACTAAACTTAATAATATACTCATCTATTTTTCCATCTTTTATCAATTCTTCTAACACTAAATTTATACTATTAAGTAACTCCTTATTTCCCTTCTTAACAGCCATACCATATTTATCTTGAAATAATATTCCATCTAATACCTTAAGTTCAGGATTACTTTTAACTAACTCATTTGCAGGAATAGCATCCATCACAATACAATCACTCTTATTATTCTTTACATCCTCTGCTGCAACCAAAAACTTCTTTAAACGATTTATCTTTGCATCCTTATAATTCTTAGTTACATAAGTATCCGCAACAGTACCTAATTGAACAGATATTCTTTTATCTTTAATATCATCAATACTTTTTATATCACTGTCTTTTTTCACAACCACTACTTGATTAGAAGTAATATATTCAATGGAAAAATCCACTTTCTCACTTCTTTCAGGATCTATACTCATACCTGCCGCCGCAAAATCCGCTTTACCTGAATTAAGCTCATTTATTATTGAATCAAAAGCAACATCCTTAATAACCAATTTCTTCCCTAGTTTATCAGCAATCTTTTTCGATATCTCTATATCTACACCAATAACTTCTCCATTTTCATAAAACTCATACGGAGCGAAACCCGCTTCCGTTACCATAACAATCTCATCACTCTTTTTTCCACATCCAACTAATAGAAATATAAAAGATAACAACACTATAACTTTTTTCATATCATCACCTACTATAACAATAATAACACGAATAAATACAATTGTAAATTTTCTTAATAAAAAAAATACTAAATATTTTTAGTATTTTATACCATGTTATCTAAATTCTTAGGTACCTTATCATTTACTATCGCTTTTATTATTTTATCTTCCTGTTCTTTAGGAACATCTTTTCCAGTAATTGAACCAATTTCATGAATTAAATCCCTAAGTTTACTCTCATCTTTTAAATTATCTCCTTGTAATTTCTTAGCCAAAGACAAAATTGTTTCCTTATTAACATTAGTTTTCCTTTCAACTTTCTTATAAAAACTATCACTAAAACCCATAAATTCCTCCTAGCATATTATATGAATTTAAGCATTTTTTGTTAATAAAACTATCTCATTATAATAAGATAGTTATTTTTATTACTCTCCTCTATTCTTAAACTGCAATACTATAGGTGTTCCCTCTAAATCAAAAGATTCTCTTATTTTATTCTCAATATATCTTTCATATGAAAAATGTATTAATGTTTTATCATTTACATGAAATAATATTTTAGGTGGAGCAGTATCTACTTGATTCACATAATATATTTTTAACCTTTTTCCCTTATAAGAAGGTGCTGGATTAAGTGTAGTTGCCTCTCCTATAACTTCATTTAAAACACTTGTTTTAATTTGCTTATGAGCATTATCATAAACTTTTATAACTTCTGGCATAACCGTATGTATTCTCTTTTTAGTTAAAGCAGAAGTAAATACTATTGGAGCATATGGAATAAACTGAAAATGACTTCTAATTTCCTTTGTAACCAAACTCATATCTTTCTCACTTTTATCCCACTTATTAACAACTATTACAACTGCTTTACCCGCTTCAATCGCATAACCAGCTATATGCTTATCCATTTCAATAATACCCTCTTCTATATTTAACACAATCAAACACACATCAGATCTATCTATTGCCTTAAGTGCTCTTAACACACTATATCTTTCAACATTTTCATATATCTTTCCTTGTTTCCTTATTCCAGCAGTATCTATTACAACAAAATCTCTTTTATTATACGTAAAAGGTGTATCAACCGCATCACGAGTAGTACCACTCACATTAGATACAATTGCCCTCTCTTCATTTAAAAGAGCATTAACTAAACTACTCTTACCAACATTTGGTCTTCCTATAACAGAAAACTTAATAACACTCTCATCATATTCTATATCAGAAACATCCTTAAAATCCTCTACAATCTTATCAAGTAAATTATATATACCACTATTTTGTTCAGCACTAATAGGTATATATTCATCAAACCCAAGTTCATAAAAACTATAAATATTTAAAGAAGCCGACTTAGAATCAACTTTATTTATTGCAACAATTACCTTTTTATTACTCTTTTTAAGCATATCCTTTATAAGATAATCATTAGGTCCCAAAGATTCTTTTCCATCAACTATAAAAACTATCACATCCGCCTCATCCATAGCCAAAGATGCTTGAATTCTTATTTCCTTATTAAAATCCTCATTACCTAAATCTATTCCACCAGTATCTATTAAATGAAATTTATGATCATTATAACTTACTAAACTATAAATTCTATCCCTTGTTACACCTGGAGTATCTTCTATTATAGATATTCTTTTACCAGCTATCCTATTAAATAATGTTGACTTACCAACATTTGGTTTACCAACTAATGCAACTGTAGGTATTTTCATAGCGCCACCTCACTTCGTCAAAAATTATAACATAAAATAAATAATAATCAAACTAATTATTATTTATTAACTTATTATCTTTATATATTATATCATCCACATATTCACATATTTTTATATATTCATCATCTAAATCCAAATAAAATCTATTTTTATAAATATAAATCTTGCTATTAACTCTATCCTTAAGAAAATAATCATCTGTTTCATATAAAAATTTAACTTCATGCATTCTCATCTTAATATCAGTATTTTTAGAATACAATAAAAATGGACTATATTCTCTATTTATATCAAGTATCATTCCAAAATTATCATCAATATAGCAATCTATATCAAATATAGCATAAATATCAAAATGATATATTTTCTTTAATTTTTGTAAGATTTTTAAAAGCATACCCTCTATAGTTTCTTTAGAATATTTATAATAAGTTTTATATAAATACACTTTATAAACATTAGTTTCTATACATTCACACTTCATATATTCACCACTATATAATATGTGCTTATTTGGTAAATGTGATTGACTAAAAAAGCACTTAATGGTATCCTTATTATGATAGGAGGAGTTTTAATGGCAAAAAAAGATACTAAAGTAGTTGAAAAGAAAAGTTCAAAAAAAATAGCAAGTAAAGAAGTTAGTAATGGTGCAATAATTTTACTTTGCATATTCATGTTGGTAATTGGTTTTTCAATAGGTTGGTTGTTATCATTTCTAGTATAATTTATAGTATGTTTAAAAACATACTATTTTTTTTGACAAAAAAAGAATTAAAAGAAAATATTTCTAATAATTCTTATACTTAAAATAAACTCAATTGGCTTGTTTCAGGCATATCCTTAAATATACCCATAACTCTCATTTTATCTATTAAAGTTTGAGATACTTTTGCCCTATTTTGAACATCTTCAATACTAAAGAATTCCTGCTTACTTCTTTCCTCTACTATATTCCTTGCAACTACATCACCAAGTCCATCTATTGCATTAAATGGAGGATAAATAGATGTATCATCCTCTACCTTCCATGTAGTTGCCTCACTCTTATATAAGTCAATTGGTAAAAATTTTATTCCCCTTGCTGTTGCCTCTAATGATACTTTTAAACTTTCTAACATACCAGTTTCCTTATTAGTTGCATCATATCCTTTATTCTGTATATCAATTATTTTGGATTTAATCGAATCATAACCAGATATCATAAATTCAACACCAACATCAGTCGCTTTAGAAGTAAGCCAAGAAGCATAAAATACAACAGGCATATGAACTTTATACCACGCAATCCTAAATGCACTTATTACATACGCAGCAGCATGTGCCTTAGGGAACATATATTTAATCTTTTGGCATGAATCTATATACCAATCTTCTATTCCTGCTTCTTTCATCGTTTTAACATGTTCACTCCATCCCTCTGGATCTTTAGATGCTTTCCCTTTACGAACAAATTCCATTATCTTAAACGCTTTTATCGGTTTTACGCCATGATACATCAAATAAACCATTATATCATCACGACAACCAATAACCTCTTTAAAAGGAACAATATTATTTTTAATAAGCTCTTGCGCATTACCTAACCATACATCAGTACCATGTGATAATCCAGATATCTTAATAAGTTCTGCAAATGTTGTTGGTTTTGTTTCCGCAACCATACTTATTGTAAATGGTGTGCCAAATTCTGGAATACCCAATGTACCTGTTTCACAAAGTATTTGTTCATTTGTTACACCAAGTGCTTTTGTTGATGTAAAAATACTCATAGTATCCACATCATCAAGTGGCACCTTAGTAATATCTGTTTTAGTAATATCTTGTATCATACGAAGCTGAGTAGGATCAGAATGTCCCAATATATCTAGTTTTAACACACATTGATCTATTGCATGGTAATCAAAATGCGTTGTTCTCCAAGGCGAAGTAACATCCTCTGCTGGAAATTGAAATGGTGTAAAATCAAATACTTCCATATAATCAGGTATAACTACTATACCCCCTGGATGTTGTCCAGTCGTTCTTTTAACACCAGTACATCCAATGGCTAATCTTTCCACTTCAGCCATTCTTTTATTTATTCCCTTCTCTTCCATATAACCTCTTACATATCCAAAAGCAGTTTTTTCAGCAACTGTACCTATCGTACCAGCCCTATATACATTATCACTACCAAATAATACCTTTGTATATGCATGTGCAGACGCTTGATTTAAATCACTGAAATTAAGATCTATATCTGGAACCTTATCTGCATTAAATCCAAGAAATGTAGCAAATGGCATATCTTGTCCATCTTTATATAAATCACAACCACAATTAGGGCATTTCTTATTAGGTAAATCTATACCAGTAGAATACTTACTACCAAGCGGACTACCATCTTCATCATTAAATATACTGCATTTACAATTAGTACACCTATAATGTGCAGGAAGTGGATTAACTTCTGTAATTCCCATCATTGTAGCAACAAATGAAGAACCAACAGAACCACGGGAACCAACTAAATAACCCTCATCATTAGAATGTTTTACTAATCTCTGTGCAATTAAATATATAGGATCAAATCCACCACCTATAATTCCACCCAATTCCTTCTTTAACTTTTTTTCTAATGATTCATCATTTAATTCTCCATCTTCTTCTGTCCATTTTTCTTTTATATTTTCTCTTAATATTGACTTAACAGAATCAAACCCAGATATTAATATTTTATGTAACTCACTAAATACAAGCATCTCAAGTTCATCATCACTAATATCCTTATTTTCTTTTAATATATTTTCCTTAACTGCATTATATATTGCATCTCCATACAATTCCTTAGAAATTCTTTCCTCTATATTATGAGGAAGAGGATCTCCATACCATGATAATGCTCTATCGTATACTAAATCCGTCACAACTCTTGGACAATCCAAATAACCCTTTCCATCATCAGATTTTACCCTTGGAGAAAATGGAATTCCCTTCGTATCTATTATTACTTCTATCTCATCTACTAAATCAACTATTTTATTAGTATTATCAATAACTATTTCACAAGCCAAATCATCACCTAAAAACTTAAAGTCATTAAGCATTTCACTAGTAGTCCTAAAATGTTGTGATGGAATAGATTTAATTTCTCTTTTACAAAGTGGATGTCTACCCCCACCAGGAACCTTCTGATTAACAATAATTTCTCTATATATCTTATCCTCTCTCTTAAAATGATGCACATCTCCAGTTGCAACTATAATTTTTCCAGCCGCCTTAGTTTCATCAATTATCTTCTTAAGATGTTCCTCTAATTCTAATTCATTCTTAAAATCACTCAAATCTATTAAATGACTATACACTTCAGGTGGTTGTACTTCTACATAATCATAAAAGTTTATTATATTACTTAACTCTTCACCACTCTTACTTCTCGCCTCTAAAAATACTTCAGATAAATAACAACCACTACCAATTAAAAGTCCATCCCTAAGTTCATTAAGCTTACTTCTCAAAATCCTTGGTGTTTTATATAAATAAGTCGTATTTGCAAGTGATATTATCTTAAATAAATTTTTTAAACCAGTTTTATTCTTTGCTATTGCATTAAAATGATATGTCCTACCAAATTTATATATTTCATCCTTAGGTATCAAACTATCCAAATCACTTATTTTAATTATATTTTGCATTGATAACTTTTCAATCATCTTATGAAACACTAATGCAGTTCCCTCAGCATCATAATCAGCCCTATGATGCGCATCTTCATCCCACGGAACATTATATCTTTTGACAAGTTGAGATAATCCATGTCTTGAATAACCCTGATCTATTATTCTAGATAGTTCCAAAGTATCTATTACAGTATTCTTAAATTCCCCTAAATCATACTTCTTCATAGCCATTTCTATAAAAGAAATATCAAACTTAGCATTATGAGCAACCATTGGGTTATCACCCGTCCACTCCAAAAATCTCTTAGTTACAGTCATCTCATCATCTTTACCAGATACCATCTCATCAGTTATACAAGTAAGTTCAGTTATTTTATCTGGTATATGTCTTTTAGGATCAATTAATTCATCAAATCTATCAATAATCGCACCGTTCTTAATCTTAACAGCACCTATTTCAATCATCTGATCAACACCACCAGCATTAAAACCAGTTGTTTCTGTATCAAATACTACAAAAGTCGAATCAAGCAAACTATCATCAGTTGGTCTAACTACTATATTAACAGTATCATCTACCAGTGTTAACTCAACACCATAAAGGCCCTTAAAATGCTTAGTTTTATCTTCTATTTTCTTATTATAACTATTTATAATATCATAAGCAATGGGAAATGCCTGACATCCATTATGATCTGTTATAGCAACACCCCTATATCCCATTCTTATTGCATTAGAAACAAGTTCACATGTATGTTTTCCCAAATCAAACTTAGATACACCATCCATCTGACTCATCATAGTATGAGCATGAAGTTCCACTCTTTTTTCTAAACTATCATCTACCATTAAAACATCCTTAGAAGGAATCTCAACTATATCCCTAGCATTTAATACTAAATCATGAGAAAAAGTATCATTCTTAGTATAACCCCTTATCTTTACCCATTTTCCAACTTTTAAAAGAGAACATAATCTAGCAAACTCACTCGCATCTTTAGAAAAAACCTTAGAATAAATACTATCAGTATTATCACTAATCTTTAATGTTAATATCTTAAAATTACTCTTCGAAGATTCAAAAATATCAGTACCAAATATATAACACTCAACTATTACATTATTATCTTCACCAATAATATCTCTTATCTCATAATTTGCTTTATTATCAAAAAAAGAACCAAAAATCACATCACTCTTAACCTCGTTATTCTCTATTACTAACTCCCTAGTTTCCTCCTCTATTTGCTTTTTAATCTCATCATTAAGTTCCCTATTTATTACTATCTTCGCCTCTTCCCTAAAACCAAATTTACACAAATTACTTTCAATTTCCTCAATAAACAATTTTAACTTGGCTTCCTCAACTACATTCAAAACCTCAATAACTATCCCATCAGAATAATAAATATTATTATCATGAAACATCTTAACAGAAACTCCACCCATTGAATCAATAACATACTTGTAATATTCACTTAGATAATCATAATTAACTTTCCTACAATTTATATCAAAATCAACACTAACAATTGAAGTACCATTAACAAATACATTAGTAACTAAACTTTTAAATAACAAAAAACAAGATAGTGGCAAAGTACTATCCAAAGTCAACCTAAAAATACTTCTCTTAAGTTCCCTCTGAATTACTATTTTATCCAAAGTTCCATTATCAAAATACTTATAATACTCCATATCCAAAGATATTTTGTCAAGTAACCTCTTTAAATTATTATCCATACTACCACCTACTTACCTACCAAATAATTATAACATAATTATTTTAATAAAAAAACTTCTAAATGAAGCTTTTTATTAACCATTATTATCACTTTTATTAGTTATAAACTTATCTATTTCTACCTTGTTTATAGATTCAAACTTACTTGTTATTTTTTCAGTAGTAACATTTACATCTTTAACATCTTTTGAAACTCTATCAATACTTCTTTGTAAGGAATCCCATCTTTCTTTATATCTTGCGAATTCCAAACTTAATGCACTCAATTCTTTTTGTATTATAACTGCATATTTATCTCTTTCCATATTTTTAATTACAGTTTGAACTACTGTAAGCATAGACATTAATGTTGTAGGAGATGTAATCCATACTCTACTTTTATACGCATATTCAATTATATCTTGGTGATATGCATTTAGTTCTGCAAATAACGCTTCTGCTGGTAAAAACATAAATGCCTGATTGGATGTAATTCCATCAATAATATATTTATTTTTAATATCATCAATATGTTTTTTTACATCCATCTTAAACTTCTTTTCATACATTTCTCTTTCTACTTTAGAAATATCTCTGTTTACCATATTTTGATAATTTTCAAGAGGAAATTTAGAATCAATTGCAACAGTTCCAAGAGGACTTGGTGCGAATATAACTGCATCTGCTATACTTCCATTAGGAAACTTATGCTGTAAATCATATATTTTAGTATTATTCTCTCCAAATACACTTCTTAATATATTATTTAAGTTAACTTCACCAAAAGTTCCCCTACTTTTCTTATCAGTTAAAATCCCTTGTAAAGAAACAATATCACTAGATAATGTTTCTATTTTTTTCTGTGCTTCATCTATTTTTGATAATCTTTCTAAAACAGACATAAATGTTTTATTAGTTTTCTCAAAATTCTCATCTAATCTATTATTAACTTTTTCATTTATTCTAATTAATCTTTCTTCAATCTTATCATTTAAAGCATTAAAATCCTTATTCATATCTCTACTAAAATCTGATTTAAAATTACCTATTTCTTTAGTAATATTAGTTTCAAATCTACCTAATCTCTCAGTAATATTACCTTCATTTATATTTTTAGATAAAGATATAATTACTAATATTATTATTAATATTAATAATCCAATAATTAAATATTCCATAACTCCTCCTATAAACTAAGTTCATATGGGTCAGTACTTGTTCCATTACCACTCTCTATTAAGACATTAGATTTTAGATAGATTGAGGGCGCAACAGCAAAGG
>ERZ857998.1708-NODE-1708-length-23565-cov-20.538707_pt1 | contig 23565 bp, 28 predicted proteins | sample MGYA00519954_ERZ857998 | MGnify/ENA primary metagenome ERZ857998 (study PRJEB31778, sample SAMEA3449424) | human gut metagenome | biome: human gut; feature: human-associated habitat; material: faeces | place: United Kingdom | collected 2010/2012 ...
CTCAGCTTGCAATGAACTGCGAAGCATACAGCCGCAGGGATATGGGCTTCTCTGCCGTATGCGTTGGCTATATGCTCTGCCGCAAGTTCGGAGTGGATGTGAAGAACTTCGCCATTGACCGTATCCCGGAGGAGCTGGCGGGCAAGTCCCCCAAGGAAATCCGTGCGGAGCTTTCCAAGACCCGTTCTGCGATGAGCGAGATCGGCTCCCGTGTGTCGGAGGAAATCTACCGCCGCCGTGCAGAGAGAAGCAAGGAACAGGAAAGATGAGGTGCATCAGATGAAAGAGGAACGCTATCACGTCGCCTTGGACGATTACGAACACGGGATTATCATCCGCTCCCTGAACGACACCAAGACCGAGCTGAAAAACAGAGGCAAGACCACCGACGCAGTGGACGACCTCATCATCAAGTTCGGCTATGCCCCAAAGAAAAAGTTCAAGGTGGTTGAGAGAAAGGACTGCTCCTGCCGTGAATCAAGGTAACGACCGGCGGGCGGCGGTCATCCTCTCCCTTATCGGTATCATTCCCGTGGTATGGCTCGGACTTCTCATCGCTCCGTCCGTCAAGGGCGGGTTGCCGGAGATATTGACGAGCCTGATGAACGCGATGAACGACCCGTTCCATATCGAGCTTTGCGAGGACAGTGTAAAAGCTGTCCTCGTTTTGCTTCTCTGCTACGGAATGGGCGTCGGCATCTACTTCTCCACACGCAGGAACTACCGCAGGCGGGAGGAACACGGCTCGGCAAAATGGGGCAGCGCCAGTGCCGTGAACAAAAAGTACGCACAGCAGCCCAAGAGCGAAAACAAGCTGCTGACGCAGAATGTGGCAATCGGGCTGAACGCCAAGAAACACCGCCGAAACCTCAACACGCTGGTAATCGGCGGTTCGGGTGCCGGCAAGACGAGGTTTTTCTGCAAGCCGAATCTGATGCAGTGCTGCCGCAATTCCTATTTCGTGCTTGACCCCAAAGGGGAGATCGTTCGAGATGTGGGCGAGCTGCTGTCACAGAAAGAGTATGAAGTCCGGGTGCTTGACCTGATCTCTATGGAAAAGAGCCATTGCTACAATCCCTTCGTCTATCTGCAAAGCGACAACGACATCCAACGGCTTGTCACCAATCTGTTCAAGGCGACCACGCCGAAGGGCAGTCAATCCAATGATCCCTTTTGGGACACCTCGGCTTCCATGCTGCTGTCGGCGCTGGTTTACTACCTTCACTATGAAGCGCCGGAGGACGAGCAGAACTTTGCAATGGTCATGGAGATGCTCCGTGCCGGCGCAATCGAAAACGAGGAGGATTCCAGACCAACGCCGCTGGATTACCTGTTTGCCGACTTGGAGATGGACAGGCCCGACCATATTGCCTTGAAGTATTATCGCTCCTATCACGCAGGCTCGGCTAAGACACTCAAGAGTATTCAGATCACCCTTGCCGCAAGGCTTGAAAAGTTCAACTTGGAGAGTTTGGCGGCACTGACCTGTACCGACGAGCTTGACCTTGCTTCTATGGGCGAAAAGAAAGTGGCACTGTTCGCTATTATCCCGGACAACGATTCGAGCTTCAATTTCTTGGTCAGCATCCTTTATACCCAGCTATTTCAGCAGCTTTTCTTTTCCGCTGACCATATTCACGGCGGCGCATTGCCGATTCCCGTTCACTTTCTGATGGATGAGTTTGCCAATGTCAGTCTGCCGGATGACTTTGACAAGATACTGTCCGTTATGCGCTCCCGTGGCGTGTCGGTCAGTATCATCTTGCAGAACTTGGCGCAGTTAAAAGCCCTGTTTGAAAAGCAATGGGAGTCCATCGTCGGCAACTGCGACGAGTTTCTGTATCTCGGCGGCAATGAGCAAAGTACCCACAAGTATGTGTCGGAGCTGCTGGGCAAATCGACCATCGACACCAACACCTACGGCAAAAGCTCAGGACGCAGCGGCAATTACAGCACCAACTACCAAATCAGCGGCAGAGAGCTTCTCACGCCCGACGAGGTGCGTATGCTGGACAACCAATACGCCATCCTTTTTATCCGTGGCGAGCGTCCGGTGCTTGATTTCAAGTACGACATCCTGAAGCATCCGAATGTGGCGTTGACCGCAGACGGGAAAGCCGGCGTTTATCAGCACGGTGCTGTCAGGAGCGACATTGCGACCATCGAGGTCACATACCTCGATCCCAAAACCCTGCCCGACACGGAAGTGCCGGAAACCGATTATGTGTTACTGTCCGATGAGGACTTTGACGAAAACCAATCTTCAAAATAACGGAGGAAACGAATATGAACATCTTCTTTAAGAAAGACACCGAAAAGCATACCAACAAGCTCCCTATGACCGGCAAGGTCAGAAAGGGCTTCCGCATCTACTGCACCGCCATTATGGGCGCTGCGCTCATTCTCGGCACCTCGGTCACGGCATTCGCTGCCGGCGACCCCATCACCGTCGTCAACAACCTGTCCAGCTTCATCTTCGGGCTGATTCGAGCCATCGGTCTTATCCTGCTGGGCTTCGGCGTGGTGCAGGTCGGCTTGTCCCTCAAGTCCCACGACCCGTCCCAGCGAGCCAACGGCTTTCTGACCCTTGCGGGCGGCGTCATCATCACCTTTGCCAAGGAGATCCTCGACCTGATCGTCGGCTGAGCAAACCCACCGAGGGGCGTTCCCGGACTTTCGGGGACGCCCCGATTCTATGAAAGGAGGTGCTTTTCGTGAGCGACAACTGGGTCGTACAGAACCTTGAAAACGCATTGGAAACCTGGAATGAAAAATTAGCTGAGATCTGGCAGCTCATCACGACAACGCCGCAGGACTTCAAGGGCGGCGGGATTTGGAGCGTGATCGTCAATATCAACGGTGCGGTGCAGGCAATCGGGCTCGCCCTGCTTGTGCTGTTCTTCGTTGTGGGCGTAGTAAAGACCTGCGGCTCGTTTACGGAGGTCAAGAAGCCGGAACACGCCCTGAAGCTCTTTATCCGCTTTGCCATTGCCAAAGGAGCCATCACCTACGGTATGGAACTGATGCTCTCCCTGTTCAACATCGTGCAGGGGACGATCTCCACCATTATGAGTTCGGCAGGCTTTTCTTCGCCGCAGCAGACAACGCTGCCGGCTGAAATGATCACCACCATCGAGGACTGTGGCTTCTTTGAATCAATCCCACTATGGGCGGTGACGCTCATCGGTGGGCTGTTTATCACCGTGATGTCCTTCATCCTCATTATGACCGTGTACGGGCGCTTCTTTAAGCTGTATATGTATACGGCGCTTGCGCCTATACCGCTGTCCACCTTTGCCGGTGAGCCTTCGCAGAATGTGGGTAAGTCCTTCATCAAAAGCTACTGTGCTGTTTGCTTGGAGGGTGCGGTCATTGTGTTGTCCTGCATCATCTTCTCCCTGTTTGCGTCCTCGCCGCCCGTGGTCAATCCCGATGCGGCGGCGGTCACGCAGGTGTGGAGCTATGTGGGAGAGCTGCTCTTTAATATGCTCGTCCTCGTAGGCGCAGTCAAGATGAGCGACCGCATTATCCGTGAGATGTTGGGGCTGTAAGGAGTGTGCAATGAAACGAAACACAAAAATCTATTCACCCTTCAAGGGATACACCCTTGAGGACTGCGATTGCAGATACTGTCTTTACTACGGCGGCAAACGCAGGCGGAGGGTTCTCTGCCTTGCCGATGTGTGCGTCTGCAAAAGCGAAATTGAGGAAGCACGCCGCCGGGAAAGGAAAAGACGATGAACCAAGACGAATTACAAAACACCGTCCTGTGCGGCGATGCGCTGGAGATGCTGAAAAGGCTTCCTGACGAGTACGTACAGATGTGCGTCACCAGCCCTCCCTACTACGGGCTTCGTGACTACGGTGCCGAGGGACAGATCGGCTGTGAACAAACGCCGCTTGAATATATAGACCGCCTGACCGAAATCTTCCGTGAGGTGCGCCGTGTGCTGAAAAGCAACGGGACACTTTGGCTGAACATTGCCGACAGCTACGCCGGAAGCGGCAAGGGCGTTTGGAGCAAAAGCCTTGCCGAACGCCCCAAAAGCAAACAGACCTACCACAGCCTCAATACCGATGAGAACGCCGCACTCCCAAAGAAATGGGACGGCATTAAGGAAAAGGATATGATCGGCATCCCATGGCAGCTTGCCTTTGCACTTCGTGCGGACGGCTGGTATCTGCGGAGCGATATTATCTGGCAGAAGCCTAACTGCCTGCCGGAGGCTGTGAAAGACAGGCCGACCAAATCCTATGAGCATATCTTCCTGCTCTCCAAATCACCCCATTACTACTACGATGCTGCGGCGATCTCCGAGCCGGTCGCACCGGTCACGGTGGAGCGCAACAAGCGGGCGGTCAGCGATAGGACGAAATACGCAAAGGGTGTCGGCGGCGCAAAGCCGCAGGCGCTCTTTCTGCCCCGTTCCCACAGCGATATGCCGACAAAGCGCAACAAGCGGGATGTGTGGAGCGTCAGCACCAATTCCCACAGGGGTTACGGACACTTCGCCATGTACCCCGAACGGCTGATCGAGCCGTGCATTTTGGCAGGCTCGCCGGAGCAGGGGCTTGTCCTTGACCCGTTCTTCGGCAGCGGCACGACGGGAGCCGTGTGCAAGCGTCTCTCCCGCCGCTATCTCGGCATCGAGCTGAACCCCGAATACTGCGAGACAGCAAAAACAAGAATCCAACAGACGAAGGAGGAACTGTATCTTGGAAGTAAAAATCAACCGTGAAATACGCAACTACACGGAAGCGATGTTCTTTGGACTGTCCCTCAGACAGTTCATTTTTTCTGTCCTTGCCTGCGGCGTTGCGGTGGGCGTGTATTTTCTGCTCAAGCCCCATTTCGGCACGGAAACGGTATCGTGGATGTGCATTTTAGCCGCCGCACCCTTTGCGGCGCTGGGTTTTATTAAGTACAACGGAATGACCGCAGAGAAGTTCGTGTGGGCGTGGATCAAATCGGAGTTTCTGATGCCGAAAAAGCTCGTATTCCGTTCCACCAACACCTATTTTGAGCTGATGAAGCCCAGTATGGAACTCAAGAAGAAGGAGGTATTGAAAGCCAATGATTAAAACACTGAATATCCTGCTCAAGCAGGACAAGGAACGCTTCGTCGTACCCAAGGGCGTACAGGATGTCATTCCCGTCAAAGCGATTTACGATGATGGCATCTTTCAGGTGGGCAGGGACAAGTTCACCAGATCCTTCAAGTTCACCGACATCAACTATGCCGTCGCCAGCCGTGAGGACAAGGAGGCGATGTTCCTCGAATACTCCGAGCTGCTCAATTCTCTTGACAGCGGGGCGACCACCAAGATCACCATCAACAACCGCCGTCTGAACCGGCTGGACTTTGAGAAGACCATCCTTATGCCCCTCAAGGGCGACGCCCTCGACGAGTACCGGGAGGAATACAACAAAATGCTCCTTGAGAGAGCGACGGGCGCAAACGCCTATACGCAGGAGAAGTATATCACCATCTCCGTGAACAAGAAGAATGTGGAGGAAGCAAGAAGCTATTTTGCCCGTGTGGGCGCAGACCTGATCGCCCACTTCGGCAGGCTTGGCAGCAAGTGCGTGGAGATGGAAACCGACGAACGCCTCCGCATTTTCCATGACTTCTACCGTGCGGGCGAGGAAACCAGCTTCCGCTTTGATATGAAGGAAACCCGCAAAAAGGGACACGACTTCAAGGACTTCATCTGCCCCGACTCGATGGAGTTTGAAAAGGACTATTTCAAGATCGGGGAACGCTACGGCAGGGTGCTGTTCCTGCGTGAGTATGCGTCGTATATCAAGGACGCTATGGTGGCGGAGCTGACCGACCTCAACCGCAACCTGATGCTGTCCATTGATGTAGTTCCCGTCCCCACCGACGAAGCCGTCCGGGAAGCGGAGAACCGTCTGCTGGGCGTGGAAACCAATGTGACCAACTGGCAGCGCAGACAGAACTCCAACAACAACTTCTCCGCACAGGTTCCCTATGACCTTGAACAGCAGCGCAAGGAGATGAAGGAGTTTCTCGATGACCTGACCACCCGTGACCAGCGTATGATGTTCGCCGTCCTTACGATGGTACACACGGCGGACAGCAAGGAGCAGCTTGACAGCGACACCGAAGCCCTGCTGACCACCGCAAGAAAGCACCTTTGCCAGTTCGGTGTGCTGAAGTTCCAGCAGCTTGACGGGCTGAATACGGTGATGCCCTTCGGCACTCGGAAGATCGACACCTTCCGCACCCTCACCACCGAGAGCCTTGCGGTGTTTATCCCATTCCGGGTGCAGGACATCTACCACGAAAACGGCATTTACTACGGGCAGAATGTCATTTCCAAGAATATGATCATTGCCGACCGCAGGCAGCTTCTCAACGGCAACGAGTTTATCCTCGGCGTGTCGGGCGGCGGCAAGTCCTTTGCCGCAAAGGGTGAGATCATCAATCAGATGCTCTCCGGCAATGCAGATATTATCATCATCGACCCCGAACGGGAGTATTCGCAGCTTGTAAAGGCAATGGGCGGCGAGATCATCAACATCTCCGCCACCTCTCCCACCCACATCAATGCGATGGATATGAACCGGGAGTACGGTGACGGTGCAAACCCCGTCATCCTGAAATCCGAGTTCATTATGTCCCTGTGTGAGCAGCTCATCGGCGGCAACAACCTTGGTGCAGTGCAGAAATCCATCATCGACCGCTGTACGGCAAGCGTCTACCGCACCTATCAGCAGAACGACTACAAGGGAGAGGTTCCCACCTTGCAGGACTTCCGGGCGGAGCTGCTCAAACAATCCGAGCCGGAGGCGCAGGAGATCGCCCTTGCCATCGAGCTGTTTACCAACGGCTCTTTGAACACCTTTGCCAAGCACACCAATGTGGATACCGACAACCGACTCATCTGCTACGACATCCTTGACCTCGGCAAGCAGCTTATGCCCATCGGGATGCTGGTGGTATTGGACTCCATCCTCAACCGCATTACACAGAACCGTGCAAAGGGCAAAAATACCTTCATCTTCATTGATGAAATCTATCTCCTGTTCCAGCATGAATACAGCGCCAACTTCCTATTCACGCTTTGGAAGCGAGTACGAAAGTACGGTGCTTATGCGTCCGGCATTACGCAGAATGTGGACGACCTCTTGCAGAGCCATACGGCGAGAACGATGCTGGCAAACTCCGAGTTCATCATTATGCTCAATCAGGCGTCCACCGACCGCATTGAGCTGGCAAAGCTCCTGAACATCTCGGACACCCAGCTTTCGTATATCACCAATGTGGACGCAGGACACGGACTCATCAAGGTCGGCTCCAGCCTTGTGCCGTTTGCCAACAAGTTCCCCAAAAACACAAAGCTCTACAAGCTGATGACCACCAAATTATCCGACATTGCGAATTGACAAAGCTGGCAACAAAGAAAGGAAATCCGATGAAATAGACAATTTCAATCATTCTCATTACGGTGTTTGCTGCCGTCCTCGGCGCAAGCACCTATTTTATTGTCCGGCACAACAAGGAGGCGGACAAGCAGGCAGAATTATATCACAACCTTGCCTCCGTGGTGGAGGCCGCAGCGCAGACGAGTTCCGAAACGGAAACCGCCGAGCCGATTCTGTATTCCGAGGAAAAGACGCTGCTGCCGGAGCTTGCCGAGCTGTTCGGACAGAACGGCGATTTGGTGGGCTGGATCAGCATTGCGGATACCAACATCAACTATCCCGTGATGCAGTCTGTAAACGAGCCGAACTTCTACCTGAAGCACGGCTTTGACAAGGAATACTCCGAGTACGGCTGTCCCTATGTGCAGGAGGACTGCGATGTGCAAAAGCCCTCTGACAACCTTGTTATCTACGGGCATCACATGAAAAACGGCTCTATGTTCGCCCATCTCGACAAATTCAAGAGTGAGAGCTTTTGGAGCAAGCATAAGACCATTGCTTTTAACACGCTGACGGACAGGCAGAAGTATGAGATCGTTGCCGTGTTCCGCACGGTGGTCTACACCGACAGCCCCGACACTTTCAAGTATTACCGCTTCGTGGATGCGGGAAATGCCAACGAGTTTGACAGCTTCATTGCCAAGTGCAAGGAGATATCCTTCTACGATACCGGCGTGACCGCCGCATACGGCGATAAACTCATTACCCTGTCCACCTGCGAGTACAGCCGCAACAACAGCCGCCTTGTGGTGGTGGCAAAGCGTATAGTAGAGGGCGGTGATGCGGATGCTGCCCAGACTTACGCCGAAGCAGCGGCAGAGAGCCAACGCCCTGATTAAAAGGCTGTGCGCCAATTACGACGGCGGCAACTGCCTTGCGCTGGATGACGGCGAGCCTTGCGTCTGTGTGCAGAGCATTTCCTATTCGCTGCTGTGCAAGTATTTCCGCAATGCCGTTCTGCCGGCAGAGCCGATGCTGGAGGCGGCTATTCTCGGCACACGCCTTGACCGGTGCGTGTCCTGCGGTGCGCCTATCCTCAAGAAAGGCAACCGCAAGAAATACTGCGGCAGGTGCGCCGTAGGAGCCTACAAAAAGCAGCAGGCAGAGTACGCCCGCAGGAAATGGGCAGAGTCGAAAAATAGGGGCTGAAAAAGTCAGTCGTAGCAAGGCTTTTCAGCTCCCGCACTTTGAGGGGCAAGGGGTTGATACCTTTGCCCCTCTTATTCAATTCAGGGGCGTTATGGTGCGCCCCGGAAAGGAGGGAAAATGCCTAAAATCAAAACAAGAGATGTGGTGAAAGGCACGATCAAGAAGATAGACAAGGCGGCGATCGCCGCCGACCGGATGCGCTCCGCCTATGTGCAGACCAAGGAGAAGGCGGAACACGCCGCCCATCCCGAAGAACACAGCGCAGAGGAATACGCCTCCGACCGCATCGAGGGCGGCGTAGACCGCATGACCCACGAAGCGGCGCATCAGTTCGATAAGCAGGGACGCAAGGGGCTGGCGGAAACCAAGCGGAATGTATCCAAGGCAAAGGACGGCATCAGGCAGTTCAAAGAAAAGCGGGCGGCGGAATCGCTGAAAAGGCAGTCTGTCCGTGCTTCCGGTAATAAGACCATTAAGACGGTGGAGCAGACGGAAATGACCGTCAAGCAATCCGCCCGTTCTGCCGGAAAGAAAACCGTCAAGACAGTAGGCAAAGGCACGACGAAAGCGGCGCAGAAATCGGTCAAGACCACAAAGACCGCCATTAAAACCACCCGGCAGGCGGCAAAGACGACGCAGAAAACCGCACAGGCGACGGTTAAGGCTTTACAGAAAGCGGCGCAGGCCGCCAAAGCCGCAGCCAAAGCGACCGCAGCCGGTGTGAAAGCCGCTGTAAAAGCAACCGTTGCGGCGGTCAAGGCGATCATTGCGGCAGCAAAAGCATTGGTAGCGGCCATTGCCGCAGGCGGATGGGTCGCCGTTGTGGTTATCATTGTGATTTGCCTGATTGCCTTGATTTGCGGTTCTGTGTTTGGGATATTCTTCTCCGGCGAGGATTCCGGCACGGGGCAGTCCATGCGGACAGCCGTGCAGGAGGTCAACACGGATTACGACAACCGGCTGTTGGAGATACGAAACGGCACTTCCTATGACACACTGGAAATGTCGGGAAGCCGCGCCGTGTGGAAGGAAGTCCTTGCGGTTTACTCGGTCAAGGTCAACACCGATCCCAACGAGCCGATGGAGGTTGCCACGATGGACGACACCAAAAAGCAGCTTCTCAAGGATATATTTTGGGAGATGAACGATATATCCTCCCGCACGGAAAGCCATTCGGAAACAGTCATCACCGAAACCGATGACGGTAACGGCAACATCGTGCAGACCGAAACCACCGAGACGAGAACCACGCTGTATATCACCGTGTCCCACAAGACGTTGGAGGAAATGGCTGACAAATACGGCTTCAATGAAGAACAGCGAGAGTATCTTGCGGAGCTGCTGGAGGACAAGAACAACTCCCTTTGGGCGGCTGTCCTCTATGGCATCCATTACAGCGACGATCAGATCGTGACCGTTGCCTTGTCGCAGGTGGGCAATGTAGGCGGCGAGCCTTACTGGTCTTGGTACGGCTTCGGGAGCCGTGTGGAGTGGTGTGCCTGCTTCGTGAGCTGGTGCGCCAACGAGTGCGGCTATATTGAAACCGGCGTGATTCCGAAATTCGCAGGCTGCGTAAACGGAGTGCAGTGGTTCAAGGACAGAGGTCAATGGATAGACGGCTCTGCCGAGCCTGTCCCCGGAATGATTATCTTCTTCGATTGGGACAACAAGGGCAGCTCCGGTTCGCAAGACGGGCAGTCCGACCATGTGGGCATTGTGCAGAAGGTTGAAAACGGTATCGTCTACGCCGTGGAGGGCAACTCCGGCGATAGTTGCCGTGTCAACCAGTACAGCATAGGACATTATGAGGTGCTTGGGTACGGAGTACCACAGTATTGACCGCATAAGATGCCGCCCAAAACGGGCGGCGTCTGTTACATATTTCTGAGAAAACCCCGCAAAAGACCGAGAAAGTCAGAAAAAAGCACGAAAATACTCTAAAAATCATCGGAAAGCTCGAAAAAGGTGCCTCAACCTCTTGAAAAAAGCTGAATACTGTGCTATACTTTACGCAGGTATATTATCTGAGGGTTTGCCATACCCATTTTTCCGGAAACACCGAGGTGACGAAACGGAGAAAAGCGAGGGCAAGGCTATGATGTATTATATTTGGAGGATTAAAATGCGAACAAAAATTTATAAGATAATGGTTAGAACCCCAGTTTTTACGATCCTGACTATTGTTATTTTTTCGCTATTGACTTTGGGAATCTGTTTGCGTTTCAACTTGTTTTAGCACGCGGGACTTTAGAAGCTTGTTGGAGGGACGCATGAAAAAGTTGATTGTTAAAACGATTAAGAATAATAAATGGAGTCTGCTGTCTATAGCCATATGTATATTGGTAATTGGCTTAATACGGCAGTTGTTTCCATTTCTCTTTGGTAACTTGATTCAAAGCATCTCAGATGGATTTAATTTAAAAAAAGCGACGGGCATTGTTTTGTGCTATTCGAGTTTATTTGTGTGTGCCCAGTTACTGCATGTCATTGAGAACATTACACATGCAGATTTATTCAACAATATGCTTGTTTCGATTAGAAGACAATGCTTCTCCAGCTTTTTGAACGCATCAAGAAAGAATGTCAACGAGAAAACAGTCGGCGAGATAATCACTATAATTAATGAAGATGTTGATAAAATCTTAGAGTTTATTAGTAATTGTTTAATTAATTTTATATCAATGTCAATTGAGCTGCTTGCAATTGTGGTGTTTACTATAGTAATCAATCCACTTGTAGCCCTTTATATTGTTCTTTCTGTTGCAGTTTCTTTTTTGATATCGCATAACATTGGGAAAATCGTACAAAAGCTTTATGATCTCTACAGGCAAAATAAATCCGATACATTATCTTTTGTTATTGATGTCCTTGAGGGAAGGCAAGAGATTATCTTTATGAATGCGTTTTCCTCAATAAGCAACCTTTACGTTAATCACAGAATGAAACAATTGAAGATCGAATATCGCATTAAAATGAGGAATACCATCATTGAAAGAGCGAACGCATTAATCATTACAATATGCAATGTTGGGTTAATGGGGCTATCTTGTGTCCTTATTGCAAATAATCGCATGACGATGGGAAATTTTATTTCGTGTACATTATATTTTGAGACTGCATTAGCGATGATGAATTTCTATGGATTTCTTGCTCATGCAATTCCAGAATCGAAAGCTTCAATTAGTCGGGTTGCGGATTTTATTGAACTTGAAGAAGAAAAAAACGGAACAGAATCTATAGATTCTGTAGAAGTAATATCTCTAAGGGATTTACTGTTCTCGTATGATGATACAAATATAGCAGAACCCATTACTACGGAAGTATATAAGAGTGAACTCCTGTTTATCGATGGTGAAAGCGGAACTGGTAAAACAACGCTTCTAAAATGTGTTTTAGGACTTCATGATGATTATTCTGGCAAGATTTTCTTTAACAACACGGAGTTAAAAAATGCAGATAAGCTATCTTTGAGAAATCGCATATCCGTATGTTTACAAGGGGATGAACTGATTGAGGGAGAAACGATTAGGGACAATCTGTGTATGGGTGAAATGATTGACGAAAAAACAATCATGCAAATCCTTAAAAAGTTAAATATTGAAAACTATGTCATCAATCAACAAAGCGGTTTGGATACCGTTTATTCAAATAAATCTCTGGGGATGTCTGGAGGGCAAAAACAAAGACTTTTGTTGGCTAGAACGTTATTAAAAGTTGCTGATGTATATATCTTTGACGAACCAACCGCTGCAATAGATGAAGAGAATGAAAAAGTGATTTGCAATGTATTGAATGAGATTAAACAAGATAAATTGGTAATAGTAACATCTCACCGGAAGTGCCTTAAAGAAATATCTGATAAGTTAATCACAATCAGAAAAACTATGCAGGTGACGCCATGATAAAGATTATTAAGCGAATCAAACAGTATGATGAAAGAATTTTGGGGTTTATTATTGTTGATGTAATACTCATTCTTTTATCTTTGGTGCCCACATATTTATCTCCGTTGATTTATGAGAAATTCATAGATGATTGTTTAATACGGAATGAGTATTCTTTGATGGGGATCATGGCTGTTGCGTACTTAATGTTATGGCTCTTTGAATCTATTGTGCTGGTTGTACGAAATAATATTGAAAAGAACAAATACATGAACCTAAGAATTAGGATATCTGAGTCGTTATTTAACAAAGGGTTACATGCCAGCAGTGCTTTTTCGAGCTCGGATATTAAAGACAGAGTTGAGAGCGATATATATTGGCAGGTGTTGTCAAAAGTTATAGTTGAAAAAATATACATCTATTTGCTGTTAACGGGATGTCTTGTGATGATGATTTCTTTGAATGTGTGGTTCGCGTTAATTGCAATGGTTTCTATACCATTTGCAAAGCTAATCTTAAAGACGGTTCACAAAAAATTAGTAAGATGTTCCCAAGAGTATAGAAACAAATATGTACTTTATGAAAGTTGGCTAACAGAATGTGTTACTGTTCGTGAACACATAAAAGCAAATAATAGTGTGGGTTTTTTTAAAACTATATTTGACAAGCATTGGACCCAACTGGCTAAACTATACATGAAAAAACAGATATATTTTATTGTTCAGTATTGTCTAAATGAATTTAAAGACACCTATTTAATTAAGCTTAATTTATATTTAATAGGATTCTTTTTTATCTCAAAGGGTTATATAACCGTTGGAATATTGCTTGCATTTATGAAGTATTACGAGAAGTGTATTTTTGCAAATACAAAAATCAACGAGTTAAATGTTACCAATGCTTCATATAAACCATATATAGACATGGTGGATGAACTCGAGACTGCCCAAGAGATTCGTGAAGAGCATGTTGAAACATGCGTCGGCGACTCTATTACATTAGATAATGTATCGTTTGCATTTGATAACGAGATGATTATCCACAATTTTGATTTGCAAGTTGACCATTGTAAACACATCTTGATTAATGGAGAAAGCGGTGTAGGAAAAACAACATTGTTAAATCTTATTGCAGGAGTCTACACCCCAACAGAAGGATCTGTCACTATTCGTGGACATTCTATGGGCAAACTGGGTTACGATACACTTGCAAAAATACGAAGTGTAGTTCGACAGAATAGCTATTTTTTCAAAATAAGTGTCATGGATAATTTGAGGCTTGCAAATGCGAATGCGACGGATGAGGAGATTTTACGTATTTGCAATATTACTGGGTGTGATGAGTTTATAACTGATATAAAAGAAGGTTACAACACCGTTGTTTGCAATAATTTTTCACAAGGACAAATGCAACGGCTTGCGATAGCAAGAGCAATCGTTCAGGGTTCGCAACTATTGTTGTTTGATGAACCGACATCAGCATTGGATCGAGAAAATGAAGAGAGGTTTATTCATTTGCTTGAAACAGAGCTATCGTCTAAGGCAGTAATCGTGATTTCACACACAATAAAATGCGACAAAATGATAACCTACAAACTGGTTTGATCCCGCATTAGAATTTAAAGTGTGTAAAATCAAGATTATAATACTAGAGAAAGGAGGAATCGCTATGCAAGAGAATATTAATGAAAAGATTGAAGTGGCTGAATGCGAGTTGCCGGCAATCGAAGTTGTTGAACTGGTTTGCCAGAACACCCCAGACTGGACGCATGGAACTAAAACAACCCTGGCATTTTAGCGAGTTTCTGAACTACGCTTAATGCGAATCAATCTTAATACGGCATTATCGAGTTGCCTATTAGAGTATTAATCTTGATGCAACTCATTAATGCAAAAAGATTGAAAACGAAAACAGTGTAGGGGAACTATTTTGCGCAATTCCCCTACACTGTTCACATTGAATTAAGATCAGCTTCTAATAAAGCGCATACGTAAGAGAAAACGATCACATAGGAGGATACAATGAAACTCAAAGAAAACATAAAGATTCGAGAAGAAGATGGTTTTTTCTTATTAATTAATCTAAATGAAGAAAGCATTTTAAAAGGATACCCTTCTTTCTTTAGAATCAATACAATGGCTAAAGAAATAATCGACTATATGAGATCGGATGTCACAATAGAAGATATATTGTTATTATGTTGTAATAAATCATCATTTTATTGTGACAAAAGAGATGAGATAATTGCTTTTATAAACTATCTAAGAAGGGCGGACCTTACTTGTGAATAATGATATTCTATCGACACTTAAAAAACCCATTAGTGTTTTTTGGGAACCCACGGAATTCTGTAATCTACAATGTAGACATTGTTATACAAATTCTGGACCAGATAAAAAACTTACAGTAGACTATACAGCAGCAAAGAAATTAGTAGATGAGTTGCATGACGAGGGCATATATGCTATCGGAATCGGAGGTGGAGAACCTTTATTGTTGCCATTTTTGTGTGATTTGATCGAGTACATTAATCATAAAGGAATGAATGTTAGTATTAGTACTAACGCTGTCTTATTGTCTCCAGATTATATATGCCGCCTAAAAGCAGTAGGAACAAAAATTATCCAGATTAGCGTTGATGGTCTTAAACTAACACACGAATTAATTCGTGGAAAAGGAACATTTGAAGGAATTTTTGAAAAAATTAACATGCTCCAAGATGCTGGTATTGGTGTAAGAATAGGATATACAATCAATTCATTAAATTATAAAGAAATTGATTCTTTTATAGAATATGCTAAAGCAAGAAATGTACATGTCATTAATTTCTTTAGATATATGCCGTACCACGAAAACGGTGACTATCTTGAATTGTCTCCAGAACAGTTATATGAGGTTACAAGGGTTCTAATGAACCGCAAAAAAGAAAATAATTATAGTGGCGGAAGTGATAAGTTTTATATTACATTTGAACCATTGTCCTTTTTTTCGTTTTTAATAGATGAAAACGAGATTAATGATACAGAGTGTAGCGCTGGTAAATCCAAATTTATTATATCTTGCGATGGCGAAATTTCCACTTGTAATTACATATCTAAAAGGATAGGAAATCTATCAGATGGACTCCCAAATATTTGGAGCAGAATCGCAGATGAGTATAAACAAATTCATAAAGATATCCCCTATGAATGCAAGGACTGCAAATTTGCAGAAAAATGTCGAGGCGGATGCAAAGGTTTTAGTTATGCCTATACTAAGGGGTTTGGCGCAAAAGACAAGGCCTGCTTCTTAGATTTAATTAAATAGGAGTGACACAATGCTACGATATCCAATAAGCGCATTTATAGAACTAACTAGCAATTGTAATTTAAAATGTAAACATTGCTACAACAACTCTGGCATCTCAATTAAGGAAATTGACGAAAAACTGTTAGAACGGCTTGTCAAGGATTTAGATACCAATCTTGTGACATCTGTTACTATCAGTGGAGGAGAACCATTACTGTATTCTCAATTAAACGAATTGCTAAAGTTCATTGCTGAAAATACATCTATGAAGGTTGCGTTAAATACCAACGGCCTCTTATTAAATGACGAAAAATATATAAATATGTTATTAAACAACCATGTCAAAGATGTTCAAATTAGTCTTGATGGGGTAGAAAAGACTCACGATTTTATTAGAGGTTATGGCAGTTACAATAAGACAATAAGTGCGATAAAAAAATGTGTTGAAAGCGGCATAAAAGTTCGCGTCGGATATACTGTAAATGCTGTAAATTATAAAGAACTTGAAAGCGTCTGTAATGCAATCAGAGAAATAGGTGCCGTGAGCATGGCAGTGTATAGGTATATACCATCGAGCATAAGAAAGGAACACGAAAAACTTGACTTTGACAAGTACACACTACTTGAAGCGGCAAAGAAAGTTATTTATTTGCAACAGAATTATTGCGGACATAATTTTAATATTTATTTTGAAAAGCTTAGTTTTTTCGCATTTCTTCTGAATCCGGAATATTTGCAAGTAACAAGATGCTTGGCGGGACAAGCACAATTAAACATAGATAACTCTTGTAATGTCTCTTTGTGTGCACACTTACACAATTTATCTGGAAGTATTAAAGAAGAATCGGTAGATATAATTTGGGCAAAACAAAATCAATTATTATCAAAACTGGACGAGATCCCGGAAGAATGCGCATCTTGTGAATTTTCCACTATTTGCAAAGGCGGTTGTAAAGGAATTTCTTTCTGCCTTTATAACAATTACTGCACTAAAGATGTTTGCTGTTTTAAGGATTTAGTATGAGAAAGATACATATTGAACAAAGACAACAAAAACTGCAACCTAATGAGGCAATACTATTTAGTCGAAAAGAAAGTGCTCAGTATTTTTTCAATTTAGACATGTTCAACGGAATAATACTTGTTTCCAAGGAAAAAATCTTCATTATTGGGAAATACTACGCCGATGTGAAAGATGTTGTTGTAATATGTACAAATAACATTATCGAGGAGCTTGGAGTACTTATTAAAACATATAAAATACATAAGATTTATCTTGATGAATTCTACGTTCCATATGGCATAGTACAGAGAATATCTCAGCAAGGTGTTATTATAGACAAATATAATGACGATCAATTGTGTAAATATGCGGAGGATTTTGAGTGCATTCTCATTAACGCAACTATATTGAAGAAAGTTATGCATGATGTATTAAATGAGATTAGAAGTGAAGATCTGATAAGGGACATACATAAAAGTTTTAAATCTGCTGCATATAAGTATGACATACAAGACTGCTTTATTTCTATCAATCCAGTTACAAACGAATCTTCTAAAGTATTGTATCGCATTGATCCGAACACAGTGTATATGCTTGATTGTGGAATAAAGTATATGGGATTATATAGTGACTTTACCTGCACCTTTAAAATAAATGAGTATACCTGTAGAGAGTTAGAATGTGTGCATGTTGTTGAAGCATTACAAAAACGGATAAGTGAGTGTATTCAAATTGGCGTGGGAACAAAGGAACTATTTTCCGCCATACAGAAAGAATGTATCCTTCCAGACTATTATGAATTGTCATATGGGTTTGGCCACTCTGTCGGAACAGAAGTACATGAATCCTTTTCGCTATATGCATTAGAGGATTTCCGGTTTGCTGATAATATGATATTCACAATTGAGCCACAAGTGAGATGCATTGTAAATAATGTAATACAAACCTATAGAATTGAGAGTACATATACATTACATAACGGAACTGTAAAGAACGCTTTCTTTGAATTTCCATATATTAACGTGTTAAAGAAGGAACAATAATGAGTATAAATTTGAGATGGGATATAACAACTAATTGCAGGATGAATTGTATTCATTGTTACAATTCTAGATTTAGAAAGTCTAGAAATGATGTCTTGTCTCAGCAAGATATCAACATTATTATAGACAAATTCCCTGCCCATAAAATCAATGTTGTAAAGCTAATGGGAGGAGAACCCTTTGATTCTAAAAATATAGTGTATATTTGCGCTGGACTTAGCAGGAGGGGTATATCGTTTGGCGTGACTACTAACGGCGATTTTGATTGGGAATTTGCTAATGAAGTTGCTTTTTCTAAGTCTGGATTTTTGTATATCACATTTAGCATGGATGGCTATGAGGACGAAGCAAAACTTTTTAGAAAAAAACTAGATGTTGACAATGTCATTTCAAATATAAAGAAAGTAAAAAAGTATTATCCCAAAGTAATTATTTGTTTGAATCTTATTTTGAACACATCTAATTATGATAAAATACGAAAGATATTGAACTTTTATGTTGATTTAGGTGTCGAAAAGATAAATATCTCTCAATTATCTGGACGAGAAGAGATTATTCGACAATATCAATGTGATAATCTGCAACTAATAGCGGCAATAGAAGATATTTCTAGATTTGTGGATGAACATGAAGAAATAGTGATTGAGTGCGGATTTGCTTGTAATAAAATCAGAGAGCAAATTAAAACAAATATAAATAATAAGATATCTTTTGATTATCGCTGTTTGGCAGGAAGAGAAATTGGCTACATAGATTATATGGGTAATTTATTGCCATGTGAAGCTATACTAAAACAAGAACAGCTATACAATTTTTATATTAGTAGTGGGGAATACTCGCTGTTGATTAATGATTTTGATACGATTTGGATGCAAAAAGCTTTCAATGATGTTTATAAGCATGATGTTCTTTTTCGATATAAAAACAGGGCCAATAATCCTAACTGTAAACAATGTTTGAGTAAAAATGTATGTGGTGATTGTTTCTATGAGCCGAGGACGAATGAGGAGATATCTTATGCAGAAATATAGTATAAACAAAGATATTCGAGTTATAGAACTGGACGAGTGTTGCTTAGTTTATAATTGTAGTTTGTTTACTGAGTACAAATTGAATACTTCTGCCGCAAAATTGATAAAAAAAATAATTCTCCATAAAGATATAGATCCAATTTTTTTATCTTTTTGCACTCAACTCAATGCATTGGGCATTATCACGGAAGAAAAAGAATAACGAGGGCAATATCGAATACTGGTACTGCTCCGGTTGCGGCAAGTATTACAAGGACGCTGCGGCAACGCAGGAGATCAAACAGGCTGACACCGTCATCCCCAAGCAGACGGACAACCCGCCGACCGGCGACCACAGCAATCTGTTGTACTGAATCATTGCAATGGTCATAAGCGTACCTAACCTGCATCTGGCTGCTCGTCAAGAGATTTATCGGCTTCAACAAGATTTTCTGACAGGATAAAAATCAAGGATAAGCGGCGGCGGAACATTCTGCCGCCGCTTTCCGGGTAACAAAGGAGAACCGTTATGGGAACAAAAGACCGCACTCTGTATGTGCTGAAATACCTGTGGGAGAACACTGATGAGGAGCATCCCGCAACGACCAATGAGATCATTGAACACCTTTCCGTCCTCGGCATCGACACCACGAGAAAGACCGTGACCGAGGACATTGTCGGCTTGCAGGAGTGCGGTGTGGATATTGTCTGCAACCGCAGCCGTCAAAACGAATACTTCATCGGGGCAAGACACTTGGAGCTTGCGGAGCTGAAGCTGCTGGTGGACGCTGTGCAGGCGGCACGGTTCATCTCCGGTAAAAAGAGCCGTGAGCTGATTGAAAAGCTCTCCGCCCTCGCAGGTCCCCATCAGAGCGAGGAACTCCGGCGCAAGCTGTTTGTGGACGGAAAGATCAAGACCGACAATGAAAAGGTGTTCTATGCGGTGGATACCCTGTATGCGGCGATACGGGAGCAGAGAACGGTCTGCTTCAAGTATATCGAATACACCGCCGAGAAGAAAAAGGTGTTCAAGCACAGGGGACAGAAATATGTCCTCTCCCCCTACGACATGGTGTGGTGCAACGATTCCTACTATGTGTTCGGCTGGTCAGAAAGTCACGGCAAGGTCGCCAAGTTTCGCGTGGACAGGATGCACCTGCCGGCGGCGGCGGATATGCCCTTCCGGGTAAGACCGGAGGATTACGACATCACCGCCTTCTGCCGCAGGGTGTTCTCCATGTATGACGGCAAAACGCAAAGCGTTGAACTGAAATGCGGCAACAGCCTGATGAAAGCCGTCATCGACCGCTTCGGTGAGGAGGTTGCCGTCCGCAGCACGGGCGGCGGGTGCTTTATTGCCTCGGTCGAGGTATCGGTCAGCCCCACCTTTTATGCTTGGGTTTTTACTTACAGCGGAAAAATCAAGATACTGTCCCCGCAGACGGTCAGGGATGAATACGAGAACCGGCTGAAAACCGCGCTGAATCAGGAAATACAATAGCCGAAAACTTCGAGATGGGTTCGTTTCAACTCATCTCGTTTTGACTTTGCCGAAACCCCTTGTATTCGGAAAAAGTTCAGGATATAATATGCTTACGGTGTTCGCAAAAGAGCGAACCGCGAAAGGAGCTGCCATATGAACAGGGAAAAGACCTTCGGGGACTTTCTGATCGCAAAGCGTATGGAACGGGAAATATCCGCACGGCAGCTTGCCATTAAACTGGACTACTCCGCCGTGTATATCTGTGACATTGAAAAGAACCGCAGACCCGTTCCCGATGAGATTCTGGAAAAGCTGCCCTCCCTGCTTCTGCTTTCGGAAGCGGAAACGGAGGAAATGTACGACCTTGCCGCAAGATCGCGGCATACGGTGAGCGCAGACCTGCCCGAATACATCATGGAAAAGGACATCGTTCGTGCTGCGCTCAGAACAGCCAAAAAGCATAATGTAACGGATAAGCAATGGGAAGATTTTATCCGCCGCATTACAAAAGAGTCCGACTAAGCCTTCGGACGGAAAGGAACACGCCGATGGCAACACTTTACTACCGCCCGCAGGCACTGGAAACCATTGCCCGCCATACACTGATGAAATATGACGCGATGTACCTCAACGGCAAGCCCCAAGCCGTGCCGATTGAAACCATCATTGAACAGACCTTCGGCTTGAGGATCGAATACCAGTACCTCACCAACGATGCCCGTGAGCTGGGCAGAATGATCTACGACAGCGGCAGCACCACCTACTACGACCGTGACAGAGGCGACTACGCCCTGATGCGCGTGGAGGGAGGCACCATGCTGATCGAAGCGTCGCTTCTTGAAGATGAACGGTGCTACGGCAGACTGCGCTTTACGCTGGCGCACGAGCTGGCACATCACATCATTCATAAACGCATCTTCAGCGGAACAGGTGTCGCCGCCGCTTTGTATAACCACGATGCCGACGAGGACGCAACCGAATGGCAGGCAAATTACCTTGCCAAAGCCATCCTGATGCCAAACGGACAGGTCAAACGCTGTTTCTACGCACTCCGCCCCGTGTGCAAGACAAAAAGCGAGTATGTCTGCAAAATGGCAGAAATCTTTGAAGTGTCAAAACAGGCAATGGAAATTCGATTGAAGGACTTTGCCCTGATCTAAAATCCTGCGGGATTTTTTACCCTTAATATTCGCAAGATTGCGAATATCATACAGAAAGAACGAGGTGACTTAGGATTGAAAAAAGGATGGAAAACCTACCCGATGTTCTGCCCGAACTGCGGAGCAATAAACCACGGACACAAAAGCGAGGATGAGAAGATCCGATATGAGTGCAGAAAATGCACCGTAAAGTTTGTCCGGGTACCGAAAGGCAGGCGGCACGACACGATTGAGCTGTTCGCCGCACAGGGGCAAGAGGCTCTGATGTAGGAGCGATACAAAACTGAATACGGCGTAACGACGGTAAGGTCGGGCTGAAACAGAGCCGCACTAAATCCTTATCAGGTCACACGCTTTGAATATTTCGGTGTGTTAAGCCAGACTTGCTGACAGCAGACATGAGAGGCCGCCGACAAGACAGATAGCCACAGGCTAATTCTGTCTTGCCGGTGGCTTCTTTTTTCGGCAAGGACAACCGAGCAGGAGCTTCCGGCAGAGAAATCTCTGAAAGGAAGCTCTTTTTATGTTCAAGAACTGGCTCTGCTACATAGCGAAATACCCGTGATCTCCGAATTTTGAGTTCAACCAAAAATTCAAAATTCAAAGGAGATTACGAAAATGACTGACAACACATTAAACCTTGATGCCCTGACAGAAGCATTTAAGGCTGACTGCAAGGTGATCAGGCTGAAATACGAATACCCCGGCTACACGGGTACAGAGAAGTATGCCATTATTTCCGACTTGAGTTACGAGCAGATTGCTGAAAAACACGCTCCTGTCGTGAAGCCGTATATTCCTTTCCTGCTTCTCAGCAAAGCCGCAGGCGAGGTCATTGCAGAGTTTAAGCGCAACGAGGACAAGTTCTTCAAACGGATGCAGCGGGATGACAGCTATGGATTTGAGGACGGTACTACGGAGCTGTATAACGCCGGAATCTGTGTTCCCGACTTTACAGGGGAACTGTTTGAGGAAGAGAAAGACAGCCGCATAGTTTGGGCGGCGTTTGCCCGTCTTACGCCCACGCAGAAGAAATATGTAAGACAGCACCTTTTCGGAGGTAAAACCTTCACACGGATAGCCAAGGACGAAGGGAAATCCATCAAGACCGTGCAGGAGGCTTACATAGCTGCGATAAAAAAGATGAAAAAGTTTTTGAAAACACCCTCAAATTTGGACTCCTAATTCAGAGTAAGTGAAGGGGTTGTTTCGGAACGGACGGAAAACACCTTTCAAAATAAAGAAATGAGAGATTTTACATTATGGAAAACAAAAACATCAGCAAGGTCAAGCGCGGCGAAATCTATCTCTACGACTTCGGCACAAACGAAGGCTCCATTCAGAACAGGCTGCGTCCCGCCTTAGTTGTTCAGTGCGACGAGGGAAATGAGGCAAGCTGTACTACGGTAATCGCGGCAATGACCACGGTAATCAAGAAGCGGTATCTCCCGTCCCACATCATTTTGGGCGACCGCTTCGGGCTGAAAGAGCCGTCAATGGTGATGCTGGAGCAGCTCCGAACGGTCAACCAAGCTGACCTCTTGGAGTACATCGGCAAAATCGACGACGCGCATTGCATGAAGAAAATCAATATCGGCGTGAAAAAGGCGCTGGGGCTTTGGGTGGATAAGCCCTATCGCAAGCCTGCCGATATACGCTGCCTGTGCGTGAAATGCTTGGAGGGCTACAAAAACAACCCGAACTACATCGTAAAGCGGCTTGATCCCTTTGCGAAAGCCAAGGACAAATGCGATAAGTGTCAGAGCTACGGCTATGACTATCTTGTGATTGAAAGAAGCAAGGAGGGGCGATGATGAACAATACTCCGAAAAAGGAAAATGCCGCCATCGAGCTTTTCTCCGACTTTGGCAACAGTGATTTCAGGATGAAGATCGGCGGTACGGTATACGAAGTGTCCACCCACTTTGATCCCGAAGGCAGCCGATGCGTATTACAGCAGTTCCGTGACCTGATACTCTCAGAGGACTTGCTGGAAAATCGCATAATTGCGGAAAATGCAAAGGCACAGTAAAATAATAGTGCCTTTGCAATGCCCGGTTGTCGGAAAGGAGATATGACAATGGCAACAGCAAAC
>ERZ857998.1716-NODE-1716-length-23511-cov-10.017096_pt1 | contig 23511 bp, 22 predicted proteins | sample MGYA00519954_ERZ857998 | MGnify/ENA primary metagenome ERZ857998 (study PRJEB31778, sample SAMEA3449424) | human gut metagenome | biome: human gut; feature: human-associated habitat; material: faeces | place: United Kingdom | collected 2010/2012 ...
TTAAAAAACATTGGAGTTTGTCAACAAAAAACTCCACAACAACTTGACACGACCGCGGACAAAGAACAATTTGACAGATTGAAAAAAATATTTTAAAATAGGAAGCATAAGAAATGGCCGTCAGAAGGCGGCGAGAAGATTACCATGAAGGTAGTGCGAGAATAAGCGCTGTTTTTGTGGTTTTTTGTTTTTTGAAGAAGGGCGACCTTTCATCGTCTGAAGCGGAAACGAAGATAACAGACAGATCACAGAATGGAGGCCAAAGGGATGACATTACAGGAATTTTTTGAGGAAAATCCGAAAGCGGCAATCGCGTTTTCAGGCGGGGTGGATTCCTCCTACCTGCTACATGAGGGACTGCGCCTCGGGAAGGATATCAAGGCGTATTATGTAAAAAGCCAGTTTCAGCCGGAATTTGAGCTTGCGGACGCGAAACGTCTGGCAACAGAGCTGGGCGCGAACATGCAGATCATCGAGGTGGATGTATTGCAACAGGAGGCTGTGATCCAAAACCCACCGAACCGCTGTTACTATTGCAAGCAGGCAATCTTCGGGACAATTCTTGCAGCAGCGGCAGCGGACGGCTATACGGTGATTCTGGACGGTACGAACGCGTCGGATGACGCAAACGATCGACCGGGCATGCAAGCACTCGCGGAGATGCGCGTGCTGTCACCGCTGCGTCTTTGCGGGTTGACAAAGGATGAGATTCGAAGAAAATCGCGGGAGGCAGGGCTGTTTACCTGGGAGAAGCCCGCCTATGCCTGCCTCGCAACGCGGATTCCGAGCGGCATGCAGATCACCGGAGAACTTTTGACCCGGGTCGAGGGCGCCGAAGGCGCGCTGTTTGCGATGGGTTTTACGGACTTTCGGGTGCGCGTGCGGGAGGGCGGCGCGCTGCTGCAGTTTCATCGCGCGCAGATGGAAGAAGCCTGCGCACGCCGCGCGGAGATTACGGAGAAGCTGAAGCCATGGTTTCCGGTGTTATTGCCGGATTGGGAGGTACGTTGATGGAACAGTATGAATTAAAAGAGATGCTCACGCATGTCGCGGACGGGAGCGTGAGCGTGGAAGAAGCGGTGCGCAGGCTCAAACGCGCGCCGTTTGAGGAGATCGGCATTGCCTCTTTGGACGCGCACCGCGGGATCCGGCAGGGCGCATCAGAGATTATCTACGGCGCGGGCAAAACCGCGGCGCAGATCGTCAAGATCGCGGAGACCTTGCGAAGCGGCGGCCAGCAGACGATCCTCATCACGCGTGTGGATGCGGAGAAAGCTGAGGCAGTACGGGAAGCACTGGCGGCAGACGTGCCGTTCACTTATTTTGAGGAAGGACGCATCGGTCTAGTCGGCAAGAAAGCCGCGCCGCGGCGTGAGGGATATATTCTGGTGGCGACCGGCGGAACCAGTGATATTCCGGTCGCCGAGGAAGCAGCACTGACCGCGGAGATTCTCGGCAATCATGTACGCCGCGTCTATGACGTCGGGGTTGCAGGGCTGCACAGGCTGCTCGCGCATTTAGATGACATCATGGGCGCTCGCGTCATCATCGCGATCGCGGGCATGGAGGGTGCGCTCGCGTCGGTCATCGGCGGTCTGACCGACGCGCCGGTCATCGCGGTACCGACCAGTGTCGGCTACGGCACCGCGCTCGGCGGCGTGACAGCACTGCTTTCGATGCTCAATTCCTGTGCCAGCGGCGTCAGCGTCGTGAATATCGACAATGGATTCGGCGCCGGTTATCTGGCCGGACAGATCAACAATATGGAGGGCTAGACGGATGAAAACTTTATATATCGAATGTGCGATGGGGGCAGCGGGCGATATGCTGACCGCGGCTCTCCTGGAACTGATGCCGGATAAGGAAGCCGCGCTTGCCAAACTGAATGCCATGGGAATCCCGGGTGTGGTTTTTGAAGCAGAGCCGAGCGCAAAGTGCGGCATTACCGGCACGCATATGCGGGTGTTGATTCATGGCGAGGAGGAAGGCGCTGTGCCATGTGGGCATACGCATGCGCATGCGCACCACCATGAACATGACCATGCGCATGAGCGCCACCACGAACATGAGCATCACGCGCATACACATGCGCATGCGCATGTGCAGGAAGACGCGCATTGCCATGACAGCGACGCGCACGACCACGCACACCATCACGAGCATGATGCGCATCACCATGCGCATCATGGCATGGCAGAGATTCGCAGTCTGATCGCGGAGCTCGCAGTTTCAGAGACGGTAAAAGAAAAAGCGCTTGCGGTCTATCAGAGCATCGCGGAGGCGGAGTCCAGGGTACATGGCGCGGAAGTCAATCAGATCCATTTCCATGAGGTTGGCTCCATGGACGCGGTAGCGGACGTGACGGCGGTCTGTCTGCTGATGGAGCTGCTGGCGCCGGAGCAGGTCATCGTTTCACCGATCCATGTCGGCAGCGGGACCGTACTGTGCGCGCATGGCAGACTGCCAGTTCCGGCGCCTGCCACAGCTTTGATTCTTGAAGGGATGCCGATCTGCGGCGGCAGCGTGCAGGGAGAACTTTGCACGCCGACCGGAGCGGCGCTGCTCAAGACGTTTGCGGACAGCTTCGGTCCGATGCCGCCGATGACGGTGGCGAAAACCGGTTACGGCATGGGTACAAAGGATTTCGAACAGGCAAATTGTTTGCGGGCGATGCTGGGAGCGTCTTTTACGATGAACGGTACCGGCAGCAAAATGCAGACAGGACAGGATGCGGAAGGTGAAAACACAGGTAGCCGCGGCGCGGCAGGCAAGGATACAGAGACTGAGAATCCGGCGGCGCGCGAGAGCAGGATTACAGAAATCTCCTGCAATCTGGATGACATGACCGGAGAAGATATCGCTTTCGCGGCGGAGCGTATCCTGCAAGCAGGCGCGCTGGACGTGTTCACCGAGTCGATCTATATGAAAAAAGGCCGCCCGGCGGTCAAGCTGACGGTGCTTGCGAGACCGGAGGACGAGGAACGGCTCGCCGGAGAGATTTTCCGCCATACGAGCACGATTGGTGTGCGGATACATACGGACAGACGCTATGAGCTTGCGCGGCGCAGCGAACAGCGAAAAACACCGCTCGGCACGATAGAGGTCAAAATTTCCGAGGGCTTTGGCGTGCGTAAGGAAAAAATCGAGTTTGCATCCTTGAAACAAATCGCGGAGACGAGCGGTAAGAGTGTCGCGGAGGTGCGAGCGGCGCTTGCTGGCGAGGACGGGAAGGACGAGGCCGAGCATAGCGAGGCTGAGAACGTATAGCTTGCGCGAGGAAAGATCCATTCATGCAGGCGAAGAAAAGAAAACAGAGAGAAGAAAGAAATCGAAGAAAGGGAGCGGAACATGCGGCGGCAAACGAACATCAAAACTGCGTATGTATGGCGAAAAGCGCTGGAAATGCTGCTGATGCTATTGCTGCTTTCGGTAGTCGTCTTTGTGCTGGCGCGGCTCGCGCCGGGCGATCCACTGCGCGCCTATTACGGAGACGGACTGGAACGGCTGAGTCAGGCGCAGCAGGAGGCGGCGCGTGAAAGACTCGGGCTCAACGATTCCCTGGCAGTGCAGTATCTGCGCTGGGCAGAGCACGCGCTGCAGGGAGACTGGGGAATCTCGTTCCAATACAAGCAGCCGGTGATAGCAGTCATCGGAAAGATGTGGAAGAATACGTTGCTGCTGGGCGGGATTTCCTTCGCGCTGACCTTTTGGCTGGCCGCGGCAATCGGAAAATTTTGCGCGCTGCGTGAAGGCAGTCTTGCTGACCGCGTGATCTGCAAGATTGGAACAGTGTCCGGCTGCATTCCGACATTTTTTCTGGCGCTGCTGCTGATTCTGATTTTCGCGGTGAATCTAAGGGTCCTGCCGGTCGGCGGTGCGTATGATTACGGGGAGAGCGGCAACGCGCTGAATCGCGCGCTGCATCTGATCCTGCCGACCGCGGTGACGGTGCTGGAGCATCTGTGGTACTACGCGTATTTGATTCGGAATAAGCTGGCAGAGGAAGCGCGCGGGGATTATGTGCTGCTTTGCAAAGCCAAGGGTATGCCGGCGCGGAAGATCCTCGCGCAGCATTGCATGAAGAATATTTTGCCGACGTTGGTGGTGATGATGGCGGTCGCGCTGCCGCATATCCTCTGCGGCACATACATCGTGGAAACCGTATTCGCCTATCCGGGACTCGGCAAGCTCAGCTTTGAAAGCGCGATGTATCAGGATTACAATCTGCTGACGGCGCTCTGCCTGCTGACCGGCGCGGTGGTCTTTTTCTTTCAGTTTTTGGCACAGGTGCTTGGAGAGGCACTGGACCCGCGCATGAAAGCAGAGGCGAAAGGAGGTCTTGCGGATGCGTAAGCTGCACACGCCTTGCCGCAGCGGACAAAAGCGGCGATGGATCGACCCGCATCGAGTGCAGCTGTGGACGCGCGGCAGAGGGATGATCCGAAAACAGCCGCGCCGCAGGAAATTCCCACGTGCGGCGCTTGTGCTCCTGCTGCTGATTGTGGCAGGTTGCACCTTTGCAGCATGGCTCACACCGTATGAGGTTTCCGTCATGGACGGACAGGCGATCAGCTTGGCGCCTTGCCTGGCGCACCCGCTGGGAACAGACAGTTTGGGGCGTGACCTTTTGGCGATGCTCCTGTACGGCGGTAGGCTTTCGCTCTATATCGGTCTGCTCAGCGCGCTGCTGTCGAGCCTGCTCGCTCTCGTTTACGGCGCGATCAGCGGACTGGCGCCGGGCGCGCTGGATGCGCTTCTGATGCGCTTCTGCGAGCTTCTGATGAGCCTGCCGTCGCTGATTCTGGTGCTGTTCCTGCAGGCAGTCTGGGGGAAGCCGACACCAACCTCGATCGCAGTGGTTCTCGCGCTGACCTCGTGGATGACCTTGGCGAAGCTGGTACGCAGCGAGGTGCGCCGCATCAGAGAAAGCGACTATATCTTGTCGGCAAAAATCATGGGCGCGGATTTTACTTATCTTTTGCAAAAACATCTGCTGCCAAATCTGATTTCTCCGGCGATGTTTATGGTAGTCAGCAGCTTCGGACAGGCGATCATCGCGGAAACGACCCTGAGCTTTTTGGGTTTGGGGCTGCCGGTTTCACAGGTCTCGTGGGGGAGTCTGCTGTCGTTGTCCAAGAACGCGCTGCTGTCCAATCAGTGGTGGATGATTTTGCTGCCGGGACTTGTGCTGGTCACAACACTGGTATGCATCACCGAGCTGGGGGAATACGCGCGCGCGCGCAACAACCGCCTGCAAAGCAATCTTTGATGCTGGTAGAATGTCCTTGGCACTGCAAGGAATATTGAAATCAATAAATAGAAAGAATGAATAGGAGAACAAACGATGCAAACAATGCGAAAAACAGGAACGAAGATATTTTCTTGGGTGCTGCTCCTGCTGCTGGCAGGGCTTTTGACGGGCTGCGGCACAAACGATCAGGAAAACAGTGCGGACGGACAGCGTGTGCTGCGTTACGGCAGCGGCGATTATACCGCGATCAATCCGGCGCTGTATGAGCATGGCGAGATCAATGCGCTGCTGTTCGCGGGGCTGACGGCACACAATGAAAAGAACGAGGTCGTGCCGGGGCTGGCGGAGGACTGGAGCTTCGACGAAAAAACCTGCACCTACACCTTTTCCTTAAGAGATGGGCTCACCTTCCATGACGGAGAAGCGCTGACTTCGGCGGACGTGAAGTTTACGCTGGAGGCGATTCTCGACGAGCAAAACGGGTCGGAGATCGTTTCCAACTATACAGATATAGCGGAGATCCGCTGCCCGGACGCGCTGACGGTCGAGATACGTCTCACGCAGCCGAACGCGGCGTTTCCGGATTATATGACGATCGGGATCCTGCCGGAGCATTTACTCGCGGGCAAGGATCTAACGACCTGCGCGTTCAATCAAAATCCGGTCGGCGCGGGACCTTATCGTCTGAAGGACTGGGATATGGGGCAGAGCATTACCATGGAACGCTTTGACAATTATTACGGCGGGCAGCCGCAGATCGAGCAGGTGATCTTTGTGATCGTGCCGGACAGCGACGCGCGGGCGATACAGCTGGAAGCCGGGGAAATCGACATGGCGCAGATCACACCAAAGAGTGCCGCGCAGCTTGCGGACAGCGAGGAGATTCGCGTGTACCGGATGGAAACGGCGGATTATCGCGCGATTGCCTATAATTTTGCCAATCCGTACTTTGAACGGCATCCGGAACTGCCGAATATCCTGAGCTACGCGATCGACCGCGAGGCGATCATCAGCGGCGTGCTGCTCGGGCAGGGGGAGGCGGCATATTCGCCGCTGCAAAAGAGCGCGTACAACAATGCGGATATCGAGCATTTTACCTATGACCCGGAGAAAGCAGAACGTTTGCTGGTCGAGGCGGGATGGTCTAAGGGAGCTGACGGCTATTATGAAAAAGACGGCGAACGCCTGGGCTTTACGATCGCAGCGATGGCAGACGATCAGGTGCGCGTGGATATGGCTGCGATGTGTGCCAGCCAGCTGCAGCAGATCGGCGCGGATGTCAGCGCGGAAACGCGGCAGAGTCTGGACTGGGCCGGACAGGAGGCCTGCATCATCGGTTGGGGCAGTCCGTTCGACCCGGATGATCATACCTACAAGGTATTCACGACCGGAGCGGGAGACAATTATACCTCTTATTCCAATGCGGCAATCGATCAGATCTTGGCAGCGGCCAGACATACAGAGGACGCGGCGGAGCGCGAAAAGCTCTATTTGGAATTTCAAGATAAGCTGACGGCGCATTTGCCATACACCTTTATCGCTTATGTTGACGCGGACTACGCGATGAAAGCAAATATTCACGGCATTACCGAAGATACGGTGCTCGGACATCACGGCGTGGGCGTCTTTTGGAATATCGCGCAGTGGAGCATAGCTTAGCATATAAAATAGAAACTGAAAAGAAAAACCGGTTAGAAAACAGGAAGCGATGAGAGAAACAGGAGAACAACAAGAGAATATTTTGGAGGTGCGGGATCTGCAGCTGGCGTTTTTCGGCATAAACGGACGCGTGGAAGCACTGCGCGGCGTGAATCTTGCGGTTGCGGCAGGCGAAATCGTTGCGTTAGTCGGAGAATCCGGCTCCGGCAAGACTGCACTGTGCAGGGCGGCGCTCGGTCTGCACGCCAATCATGCGGTGATAGAGCACGGGGGTATTTGGCTTGCGGGGCAAGATACCTCGAACTTGACAGAGAAGGACTGGTGCGCGCTGCGCGGCTGCGTCGCATCGATGGTGTTCCAGGATCCGATGTCCGCCTTTGACCCGGTCTATCCGATCGGGCAGCAGATCGCGGAGGTGCTCCTTTTGCATCCGGCGTGTTTTACAGGCAGCGGAATCGAAAAAAGGACCGCTGCCGCTGCACCGCGCCTTTTGCATCCGGTAAGTCTTACTGACAGAGGATCAACGCGCGAAGCGGAGCGCGTGCCGCAGGATGAAACCCGCGAAGCAAAGCGCGTGCCGCGCGATGAGCTGCGGACAAATTTATGTCAAGAAACAAACTGTCCTCCTATCAAAAGCGGTTCGAGCAGCGGAGAGAAGATCGCGCTGCTGCCGCGAATTCGGCAAATCGCGCAAACGGAAATGATGCGCCTTTGCCGAAAAAAGCAGCAGGAGCTGCGGCGCAGCGCGGAGGCCGAGACGGTGGCTCTGCTTGCGAAACTGGGTTTTGATGAGCCTGCTAGGCGTGCGCGGCAGTATCCACATGAATTCAGCGGCGGCATGCTGCAGCGTGCCGCAATCGCGCTGGCGATGATCGCCAAACCGCGGCTTTTGATTGCGGATGAACCGACGACGGCGCTGGATATCGAAACACAGCAGGAAATCATGGCACTGCTGCGCGAGAGCTGCGCGCGGCAGGACTGCAGTATGCTCTTCGTGACGCATGATCTAGGACTGGCGGAGCAGATCGCGGATCGTATCTTGGTCATGAAGGACGGCCGCATCGTGGAGGAAGGGCAGAGCGAACAGATTTTTCGTGATCCGCAGCATGCCTATACGAAGAAGCTGCTTGGCTACGCGGCCTATGGCAAAGGCGGCTCGCATTATCATGGACGCATTCGCGCTGCAGAGCAAGAGAAAATAACACAAAAGGAAACAAAACAAACAGAAAAGGAAGCAGACGACGCGCTGCTTTCCATCCGCGGGCTTTCCAAAAGCTTTCCGGTTGACAAGCATACGCGCAAGCAGGTGTTTCACGATGTCAGCCTTGCGATTCATCGCGGAGAAATTGTAGGGCTGATCGGCCCGTCCGGCGTTGGCAAGTCCACGCTGGCACGCTGTATCATGGGGATCTGCGCGCCGGACAGCGGTGAAGTGATCATACGGGAAGGCGCGCGCATGCAGATGATCTTTCAGGATTCCGCGGCAGCCTTCAATCCGCATATGACGATTGCGGAAATCATCGCGGAGCCGCTGGTGCTGCAGGCGAGACGGCAGCGGTGGACAGTTGTACGGCGCTGCTTTTGCAAAGCAGCAGGGTATGATGTAGCGGACAAGCATGCCGCGGGAGCGGGTCATACGGACAGTGCGGATAGTGCAGATGTGCAGAGATGTACGAGAGCTGTCGGCAAGATGAGCAGGGCTGTTCTGCGCGAAAAGGTGCTTGCGATGATGCGGCAAGCGGAAATTGAGCCGGAGCTTGCCGACCGTCATCCCTACGATGTTTCCGGCGGGCAGCGGCAGCGCGCGGCCATCGCGCGCGCTTTGATCACCGAACCTGACCTCATCATTTGTGACGAACCGATTTCCTCACTGGATGTCAGCCTACAGGCCGACATCATCCACCTGCTCAAAAAACTGCAGGAGGAGCGAGGTCTCAGCCTCCTGCTCATCTCCCATGACCTGCCGATGGTGGAGCATATCAGCGACCGGATCGTGAAGCTGTGATTACAAAGCACTGCAGACAGTACGATTACGCTTGAGCCTGACTCTGATTCCTAAAGAAGCATTTTGCTTGAACCGGAGACGCACTTACCGACAGCCTGCGTTGCGGTACAGTTTTATTTATTATCCATGTTCAATATTTGGGATCATGCCGCCTACGTGTTGTGTATGATCCTTTTAATTTAAGGGAACGGTGCTGATAAAATAGTCATCGTATCGGACTGCATTATCAGCTTCAAATAATCTGGCGAAAGTTATCGCTACATAATCTGACGAATGACCCCATGTATAGTATGATATGACTCATCATCGAAAATCTAAGACTGATTAACAAATCCATCCTAGAGTAATTCATATTTCTTTAGCTTGTTATAAAGCGTTTGACGTGAAATTTTTTTGTGTCAAGAAAAATATAAGTTCTATCTAATCAGTGTTTGCACCCAATGCCTGAGAGGCAAATTTTGAAACTCGCTTGAGATGGGTTCCTAAACTTGAAATTTTATCATCGGATAAAGTTTGTGCCAACGCCATCATAGCGAGAGATGCTTGAACTTCACCGTGAGCATTAATTATTGGAGCGGCTAAAGAGATAATATGCTCTTCATTCTCCATTTTTTCAATAGCATAACCTCTATCTTTTACTTTTTTTATATCCTCTTTTAATTTATTAGGATCAATAATGGTATGGCTTGTTAAAGGTGTCAAAGTTGTATCTGAAAGATATTGTTTCAACTTTGCATCAGAAAAAGCTGAAAGAAAAACCTTTCCTGAAGCACAACAATAAAGGTTACTCTTAAAGCCTTTTTCAGCTTCTATCCTTATAGAAGAATTAATGGGGGGAACATATGTTTCAATTGTGATGGAGAAATTTTCTTCTAATATGGCCAAATTAGTAGAATATTCTGTCGTATCGGAAAATTCCTGCATATAAGGCAAGATAAAAGATGACAAATTAAAATTTGAAATGAAAGAGGAAAAAATGAATAAGCGAGGGCCTAACTTATAATAACCGGTAGTTTGATCTTGTTGCACGTAGTTATATAGCTTGAGAGTTTGTAAAATACGATATACAGTGCTTTTATTTATGCTTATATTATGTGAAATACTTGATAAAGAAACACCTTTTGGGTGATTCGTAAGATATTCCAAAATAGCAATAGATTTTTCGATAACAGCAATGGTTTTTATTTCTTCAGACATGTTTTTTTCTCCATAAATAGCGATAAATAACAAATATTTTGTAAACTTTTTAAGCGTGTTAATTGTAACACATTGAGAAATATAGTTCAATAACTTTTCAAAAACATCTTGACAAAAGATAAAATAGAGCATAATATGAAGAAAAAAAGAAACACAATTCCACAATGTGAAATGCACAGTTGAAAAAGGAGGGATTGATATGAAGAATGATGGCTAGCTTGCGTCTATCATGGATTGTTCCACGCACAATTTTTGATGTGGCGCTTTCATTTTTTGTTACTTGGGCTGTGAATAGTAACCATTTTTTCGACGAAAAACGATGTTTTTTGAACGCGGAGAAAACGACGGATAATAATCAGGTAATCAGAATGTTCATTTAGTTCTGGTTGCTTAAAACTGTAAGACTGCATATTTACGATGATTTTCGGTTCAGTGCATAGTATAGAAAGGAAAAAAATATGAAGAACTATAAGAAATTCTTTGCAATAATTATGATTTTTTGTGTAACTATCGCCTTTTCGGCATGTGGGACAAATGAAAACGGTGAGAGTATTCAGCAGGATACAATCGTTGTTGCACTTTCAGGGCAAGTTTTGCAGTTGGATCCAGGTGTCCCTGAGAGTTCGAATCAAGGGACGGTAAATCAGAATTTATATGATCCTCTCTATTTTTGTGATGCGGAAGGAAATTTCACTCCCGCATTAGCAGAGTCCTACGATGTGAGTGAGGATGGTTGCGTTTGGACATTTCATTTAAGGCGAGGCGTAAAGTTTCATAGTGGAAAAGAAATGAATGCTGATGATGTTGTTGCGACTTTCCAACGGATAATCCATAAAAATGATGGAGTGACTGTCACAGATTTTGATGGACTTATTGATGCTCAAAAAATTAATGACTATACTGTAAATCTTATTACCGAGATGCCGATTGGTAATTTTATGAATCTTATTGCGCATTCTACAGGAGTAATCCTAAACAGTGATGTAATTGCAAATCAAGGTGATCAAATTGGCACAGTCGTGGACGGTACAGGACCATATAAACTTACAGAATTCGAAACCGGTGACCATATTTACATGGAAGCGAATGAAGATTATTGGGGAGGAGCCCCTGAAATCAAAAAAGTGAAGTTACTTTACGTGAGCGAAGCATCAACAAGACTTAATATGGTTTTATCAGGTGAAGCACAGTTCGCAGAAAGTATTGCGAATCAAGATGTTGCCGAAGTTGAGAGCAGCGATATTGCTAAAGTGAGATATGATGAAACTAATCGAGTTGCACATGTAGGGTTTAACTGCAAATGGGGACCTTTCAAGGATACCAAAGTAAGACAAGCCATCAACTATGCAATTGATAGAACTTCGTTAACGACAGGGATAATGGGAGAATCGGCGGAACCATGTGATAGTGTTATTGCAAGTAATGTTATTGGCTATGTGTCAGGTGAGTATGAATATAACCCGGTAAAAGCAAAGGAACTTCTTTCAGAAGCAGGTTATGCTGATGGGTTTGAGTTTACATTATGGACGCCTGATGGAAGATATTTAAATGATAAGAAAACGTGCTTAGCGTTTGCGGACCAACTCAAGGCGGTGGGAGTTAAATGTAATGTAGAAACAGTTGATTGGGCAACACTACTCGAGAAAATCAGAATGGCTCCGGAAGATACAGATTGCCAAGCATACTTTATGGGTTGGGAATGTACCTCGAGGGAAGCAGGATATACCCTTAAGACATTGTTCCTATCAACGGTACAAGCGCCTGATGGTTGGAATACTATGTTTTATGCTAACCCTAAAGTTGATGAGCTTTATGAAAAAGCAATCGGGACTACAGACATAGAAAAGAGGACATTGCTGCTCAAGGATGCAATTTCTATATGCAATGAGGGAGCGGCATGGGCACCATTATATGTATATGAGCTGATATCGGGACAGGACAAGGCGTTAGTGGGCGTAGAGATATTGCCAAATCAAGAAATAAGATTTGGGAAAGCAAGATTTGAATAGAGGTTTAGTAGCAAGTGGGATGGTATTTTTTGAATAATTCTATATTTCCTCAAGATCATTAGACAGCTGGTTTCATCACATTGGAACGTTCATTCTGTCCCACTTGCTAGAAAGGAGAGTGAAAGTATCATGACTGATAAGAAAAATGGTGTTGAAAGAATGGCAATATTTTCAGCACAACTATATTATTATTTAACAAAAGCGATTGTAGAAGATTTTGGAGAAGAAGCAGCAGAAAAGACAATTGCGAAAGGAATATACGAATTTGGACTTGAAAGAGGTAAAAATATAGCAGAAATAGTTAAGAGTGAAGGCTTGGATCTTTCTAACGCTAATCTTGATAAGTTTTATGATATGCCAATAGATGAAGGATGGTCTCCAAAAAGAGAAGAGGAATGTGAAGGAATTACATATGGAACGACAGAATCGTGCATATTTGCTGATTATTGGAAATCAAAAGATTGGATAAAATTCGGGAGATTATATTGTGAAGTTGACTCTGCCATTCGAGAGGGTTTTAATAAGGATCTTGTCTACAAACCTCAGACAAATATTCTTGATGGGGATAAAATGTGTACGGCGTATACCTTTACGAGGAGTGTATAATGAAATATATTTTTAGAAAATTAATATCGTTAGCAATGGTTCTTCTTGCTTCTTCAATATTGGTTTTTTTACTTATACATATGATACCAGGTGATCCCGCCGAAATAATGGCTCCATTAGGGTCATCCGCAGAGGAAATCGAAGCCATCCGTATCGATAAAGGGTTAGACAAGCCCCTTACAACGCAGTACATAACGTGGATTGGAAAGATAGTACTGGAGGGCGATTTTGGCGACTCATTATATTCAGGTACGTCAGTGGCTGACACGATAGGATCTAAATTAAAAAACACGCTAATACTTGCGCTTACGGGCATAATTTTGGCTATAGGTATAGGAATACCGCTAGGAATTGTTTCCGCAATTAAACAAAATTCTGTTTTGGACTTGTTATGTATGGGCGTATCCATAATTGGTGTTTCAATGCCAATATTTTGGATTGGATTACTTTTGGTTATGTGGTTTTCAGTTGATCTTTGCCTGTTACCTGCAACAGGAGGAACTACAGCAATAGAATTAATTTTACCGACTATCACGATAGCTTTGAATTCAACTGCCGTCATAGCACGGATGACCAGATCAAGCATGTTAGAAGTAATGAAACAGGATTACGTGCGAACAGCTGAAGCAAAGGGAATGACCGCAATGACTGTGATTTTTAAGCATATTTTGAAAAATGCTATGATCCCGATAATTACAACAATCGGGATACAATTTGGCTATTTGATGGGAGGCGCAGTATTGACGGAAACGGTCTTCCTTTATCCAGGAATTGGACGTTTGATTGTGGATTCAATTTGTAGAAGAGATTACCCAACAATACAGGCTTGCTTGCTTCTTTTGACTACAATGTTTGTTGTAATAAATTCTTTAATTGATATTACATACCATTTCTTTGATCCTAAAATGAAGGAAAGGTGAAGACGAGAACATGAACAATCAACTTGCAGAAAAATTATTGCATAATAAAATGTGCGTGATAGGAGGAGCAATAGTGATTGCTGTCGTCCTTATTGCCATTTTTTCCCCAATTATAATAACATGTGACCCTGAAGCAATTAATTTAAATCAAATCGGATTGTCGGCAAAACCAGGACATATTTTTGGAACTGATGACTTAGGAAGAGACATTTTCAGTCGTGTAGTCGCAGGTGCTAAAACTTCATTGCTTGTTGGACTTTTTGTTACGGTACTGAGTACAGCACTGGGCACTTTGATTGGTTCTATAAGTGGATTTATAGGTGGAAAAATTGATAATGTTACAATGAAAGTTATGGACATAATAATGGCTTTTCCTAGTATACTCCTTGCGTTGGTTTTTGTAACGATTATGGGGACAGGTTTATATAGTGCTATGACAGGAGTAGGAATATCGAACATTCCAAGATTTGCTAGATTAGTCCGAGGATCGGTTCTTAGCATTAAAAAGGCTGAATATGTAGAAGCAGAATATGCAGTTGGGCAAAAGCCAAAAAATATTTTGATAAAGCATATATTGCCTAATTGTATAGCTCCGATAATCGTACAAGCCACATTAGCAATAGGCAATGCGATTATTACTGTAGCGGGACTTGGTTTTTTAGGGTTAGGAGCGGCGCCGGGAGTTGCAGAGTGGGGAGCAATGCTAAGCGATGCTCGAAACTATCTAAGAGCCATGCCACAGATTGCAATATATCCTGGCTCTGCTATTGCAATTACTGTTTTAGGATTTAATCTTCTCGGAGACGGACTTAGGGATGTTTTAGATGTAAGACAAGAATAGAAATTTTTTTAGTTTGGGGGTCAAGATGAATATTATCGATAGGAAGGATACAATTTTAGATGTGCAGCATCTTACAGTGAAATTTACTGATAGGTATAGAACTGGAACTGCGGTTGATGATATATCTTTCAAAGTAAAAAAAGGGAAAATTCTTGGGATTGTTGGTGAATCCGGGAGCGGGAAAAGTGTCACATCAATGGCAATTATGCAACTTTTAGGAAGTACAAATGCTACGGTTACCGCTGAAAAAGTTATTTTTTTAGGTGAAAATATCTTTGGAAAAAGGAGAAAAGATATGCAGCACATACGCGGTAAACATATTTCAATGGTATTTCAGGAACCAATGACATCTTTAAATCCTTCTCTAACCGTTGGTACACAAATTATAGAAACAATTATAAAACATGAAAAAGTAACAAAAGCTGAGGCTTGGAAACGTGCTAAAGAATTACTAGATATAGTACAAATACCCATGCCAAGTGAGCGGCTGAAAGAATACCCACATCAACTTTCTGGCGGGATGCGTCAACGAGTGATGATTGCAATGGCTATCTCTTGCAATCCTGAGTTGATCATTGCGGATGAGCCTACTACGGCTTTAGATGTGACCATTCAATCACAAATCCTTGAGTTATTCAAACGGCTACAGAAAGAATTCAATCTGACAATGATGCTAATAACACATGATATGGGAGTAATAGCAGAAACTGCTGATGACGTAATGGTAATGTATGCGGGACGTGTTGTCGAATACGGAAATACAGAAAATGTATTACTTCACCCAAAACATCCTTATACAGAAGCATTGATTAAAGCAATTCCAAATATGAATGTGGGAAAGGAGCTGGAAACAATTCCGGGGAATATTCCAAGCATCTATGAAATGCCGAGTGGCTGCAACTTTCATGATAGGTGTAATAAATGTATGAATGATTGTAAAATAAAAAAACCGCAAAGCGTTGAAATAGATGGATGTTTGGTAAATTGTTTGCTCTATAAATAAGGTGGTAGTAAATATGGCAACAACATTATTGGAACTTAAAAAGATAAGCAAATACTATGAAAAGGGAACGCAAATTATCAAAGCTGTTGACGGTATTGATTTAGAACTTAATAAAGGAGAAACCTTAGGTTTGGTAGGTGAAAGCGGATGTGGGAAATCTACCACAGGAAGATTAATACTTAGACTGATAGAACCTACATCAGGGCAGATATTTTTTGATGGAAAAGATATTACCACGTTTAATAAAAGAGAGCTTTTGATGTTTAGGAAAAACGCCCAAATAATTTTCCAAGACTGCTATGCATCGCTAAGTCCGCGATTTAAAGCGGGAGATTTAATAACGGAAGTACTTCAAATACACAATGTGGGAGCTAATGCAAAAGATAGATGGGAAATTGCTCGTGAAGTTTTCGAGGAAGTATCTCTTGATGAGGAGGCGATGAAGAAATATCCACACGAATTTAGCGGAGGCCAAAGGCAAAGAATCGGTATAGCTAGAGCAATCTGCCTTAATCCTAAAATGATTATATGCGATGAACCGGTGTCCGCGTTGGATGTTTCTGTTCAAGCACAAATAATAAATCTTATGCAAAAGATACAACATGAAAAAGGCATGGCCTATGTTTTTATATCACATGATTTAAGTATAGTAAAGCACATCAGTGACAGGATTGCAGTAATGTATTTAGGAAAGATTGTTGAAACAGCCTCGAAACAAGTCTTTTACAATAATCCTATACATCCATACTCACAGGCCTTATTATCAGCGATTCCCATTCCTAATCCTACCATAAAGAAAGAGAGGATTGTTATTCCGCCAGAGGTTAATACTACACAATATAGCGATGGTTGCAGATTTTGCCAAAGATGTTGGAAAGCGCAACAGATCTGCCACGAACAAACCCCAGAACTCGTGGAAGTATATTCAGGGCATAAGGTGGCTTGTCACTTCGCAAAAGAATAGTTTTAGAGAAATAATACAACAACGTTTTAGAAAGGAGCAGAAGAAAATGGACAAGAAGTTATTAAATAAGATGCTGGAAGAACTAGACGTGAAGAAATCTGTAGAGCACATAGAATGGCTTACAAAGAATACACCGAACCGTTTATCGGGAGGTGGACAGGACAGACAGGCGGCAGAGTACATCTGTGAGAAAATGGAATCTTATGGATTGGAATCAAAGATATTAGAATTTGAGGCATATAATAGTCATCCAGGGAGATCTGAAGTAACTGTTGTATATCCAGAAAATGTAAAGTTAAAAAGCCTGCCTTGTGGGCATATTAAATCAACACCGATTGGAGGGACTGAATTTGAAGTAATATACCTTGGATCGGGTGGAGAAGAGGATTATGTCGGAAAAAATGTTGAAGGGAAAGCAGTGTTAGTTGAGGTTTCCTACGCACCAGCCACACCCGAGAAGGCGATGCTTGCTTCAGAGCACAAAGCAGCCGCGATGATTTGTATGAACTGGGGAAAACCAGAAAACGAATTGATTTGCAACAGAGCTTTAAAGGCAGTATGGGGAAATCCCACACCTGAAAACTTTGATACAATTCCGCAAATTGCAGGCGTAAGTGTAACAAGAAAAGATGGAGAATATTTAAGAGACCTGTGCTTAAATAACGAAAAGGTGATAATCAATTTGGATGTTCAGTCTACCAGAGAATGGATGACGCTGCCGCAGCCAATGGGAATTCTTCGCGGTTCAGAAGAACCAGAAAAATTTCTTTTGGTAAGTGCCCATTTAGATGCATGGTGCCCAGGAGTTACATGCAATGCAACAGGGGATGGGACTATGCTTGAAATGGCCAGGGTCTTTGGTATGTTTAAAGACAAGATTAAGCGATCTATTTACTTTTTGTTCTGGAATGGTCATGAAATTGCGGAAGCCGCCGGCTCCACATGGTTTGAAGATTATTTTTATGAAGATATAAGAGATAACTGTATTGGCTACATTAATATAGATTCAACCGGCATGTTAGGAGCTGTCAAGTACGGAGCGGATGCCTCAAGGGAACTTTATGACTTCGCATTTGAGACGATTTCAGATGTTTTGAATGAGGAGATTGATGTAAACTATCTTGCCAAGACAGGAGACCAGTCATTCTTTGGCGTTGGAGTTCCTTCTATCGCCGGAAGAATTTCATATTCGCCGGAGGTTATAAGTGAACAGCATGGCGCTACATTAGGATATTGGAATCATACTTGTGAGGATGGATTGGATAAAATGTCCGTAGAAAACATGACGAAGGATAACAGAGTCGATGTTGCAGTTCTATTGGGCCTTACGAATGATCCGATATTGCCTTACAACTTTGAAAAAACATGTGAAGATATGGCGAATAAGGTGGAATACATAAAAAACGAAAGCAACAACGTAGTTGATTTATCTGGAATTGCAGAAAAAATCAAAGAATTGAAAGAAAAAGTTGAGCTGCTTAATGAAATGAGGGAGAAAGGCAATAGCGGAAAGCTAGATGAAGACAGCAGGAAAGAATTGAATAACACACTTCTTAGATTATCAAGAAGTATTACAAATGCATTCTATACTAATGCGGAAAAATTCAGTCAAGACAGTTACGGAAGAACAATTCTTTCAAAACCTTTACCGCTCCTTTTCCCTGCAATTGAGTTGTCGAAAATGGACTCGAAAAGTCAGGAGTATAAACTGTTATATACGAAAATGCTAAGGAACAGGAATCGAGTTGCAGATGCTGTTTGTCTGGCTAATGAATATGCTTCACTTTTCTTGAAGAGTCAAAGAGGATAAAGATGGATGTTAAAGTAATAATTCCGAACAGTGGAATGGATAGAGCGACGCTTGATGAGCGTGAGAGAATGTTATCTTTTTATGCATGGCCGGAGACAAATATTTCTGTAGACTGCATTGATGGGGGCCCCGAAAGCATTGAGTCGGCATATGATGAAGTCCTTGCGTGTCCTTACGTAGTAGAGAAAGCGGTAGAAGCAGAAAAATCCGGGTATGACGCGATTGTTGTATATTGTGGAAGTGATCCTGCCGTGAACGCTGCACGGGAGGTTGTAAACATACCTGTCATTGGACCAGGAAAGATATCCAAGCTAATTGCCTCCGATCTTGGGTACAAGTTTTCAATATTAACTGTATTGGATTCTTGCATTGTGAGGGACAGAGAATTGGCATATGAAAAAGGTTTTAACGCAGAGAAAGTAGCTTCTGTTCGAGCCATAGGAATACCTGTATCCAATGTTAGGGATAATCTTGATGACTCTTTGAAAGCACTTTATACTGCCGGGAAAAAATGTATTGCAGATGGTGCAGATTGTATTGTTTTGTCTTGCTTGGGTATGGCAGGTTTAGGGGAAAAATTGCAGACAGTGTTGAATATTCCAGTCATAGACCCTGCAAGCATTGCCATTCAATACGCGCAAATGTTGGTTAAACTGAATCTTACACAGAGTCGCATTGCATATCCGAGACCACCGGAAAAGATGAGAATAAAGTAGGAGGCTGTATGAATCTTTACAACGAATCTGTTTTTTTAGAAACCAAGAAATTGCTGAAAGAATTAATTCAAATTCCGTCCATAACTGGAAATGAAAAAGCAATATGTGAATTCATCATAGAAAAAATGGAGGAATTTGGAATTGACGAGGCAAGCCTGCAGTATGTGCAGGAAAACCGGTACAATGTGGTCGGTCGCTTGAAGGGTGGAAAACCAGGAAAGACAATATTGCTTACAGGACACATAGATGTTGTGAGTCCGGGAGAGGGTTGGACAAAAGAGCCGTTTGAAGCGACAGAAGAAGACGGACGCATATATGGGCGCGGCGCTAATGATATGAAAGCTGGAATTGCCATCATATTAGAGTGCATAAAAATTGCAGCCCAAAACAGAGAGAATTTTCATGGAAATCTTGAAATTGCGTTCTTATGTGATGAGGAAGCCTATTCAGAAGGAGCAATTGCATTCGTAAAAAACAGTGTTCAAGCTGATTTCGGTCTTGCTGCAGAACCTGAATTTGAGATGATTGAAATCGGAGCTGTGGGGAAAGTACTGATTTCAGTTTTGGTGGAAGGAAAGAGCTGCCACGGGGCCACCCCACAGCTTGGAATAAATGCCATAGAGGAGGCGGCAGAATTCATTGTAGGCTTGAAACAAGTAAAAACACCTGCACATGCCAAAATATCAAGCCAACCTTATGTTTTGCTTAAAGCAAGGTGTGGGACGGATGAATACAGCATTGTTGTACCGGATAAGTGTGAACTATTGATTAACAAACACACAGTTCCAGGTGAAAGCGTTGAAGATGTAATAAGAACGTTGGAACAAGTTGTAATTGATTTGGGTTTAAAAGCAAAATTTACATTTACAATACAGAAACCGTTTTATCCTTCCTTTGAAGTTTCTGAAGACAATGAAGATCTTGCCCGACTTAAAAAAATCATTAAAGAAGTAACGGGAAAGGACGCTTTAGTTGGTTATGGGAACGGTGTCTGTGACAGCAATTACCTTGTTCCGAAAGGAAATATTCCAACCGTTTGCTACGGTCCGGCAGGAGGCAATATGCACGCTGCTGACGAATGGGTAGATATCGAAAAAATAAAGACAGTTTTGAAGGTTTATTTAGAATTTCTTTTTTCGGATAAAGGAGAATAAATAAAATGAAAGTACTTACATTTGGAGAAATTATGCTGAGGCTCAAAGCACCGGGTCATGAACGTTTGATGCAGAGTCCGATGCTGGAAGCGACATTTGGCGGCGGAGAGGCAAATGTTGCAGTATCCTTAGCAAATTACGGTATGGATGCTGCGTTCCTTACTGTATTGCCACAGAATACATTGGGGGATGCTTGCGTTGGGGAGCTTAGAAGGTTTAACGTAGACACCGGCAGGATCTTACGGGGACCCGGCAGAATGGGGATATACTATCTCGAAGCAGGGGCGAATCAGCTTCCGAGTAAAGTGATTTATGACCGCGCAAACAGCAGTGTCGCACTTGCCGGTCCCGGTGCAATTGACTGGGATTTTGCGTTTGAGGGGATCGAGTGGTTCCACATCACAGGAATCACGCCGGCAATTTCGGAAAGCTTGATGCTGCTCTCTTTGGAAAGCGTGCAAGAGGCAAAGAAACGCGGGATTACGGTTTCTTGTGATCTCAATTACAGAAAGAATTTGTGGAAATATGGAAAAGATGCACAGGAAATTATGTGTATCATAGCCGCCATGTCAGATGTACTGATCGCCAATGAAGAGGATGTGCAGAAATCACTGGGTATCAGCATAGATGTAGACGTGGAATCAGGCAAGATTGACAGCAGCAAATATGAGAAACTCAGCCAAAAGGTTTTAGAAAGCTACCCTAATGTTAAGAAAATAGCCATCACTTTGCGTGAAAGCAAAAGTGCGGATACAAACGGATGGTCCGCTTGCTTAAATGATCGCGAAGCCTTTCTTGTAAGCAAGCACTACGATATCCATGATATTGTTGACAGGGTCGGCGGCGGAGACAGCTTTGCGGCAGGTCTTATTTACGGACTGTCACACTATGATTCCGATCGTGAGGCACTTGAATTCGCAGCTGCAGCTTCATGCCTGAAGCATAGCATCTTAGGAGATTTCAACAGAGTCTCGACAGAGGACGTAGAGAAATTGATGAAAGGTGACGGCTCCGGCAGAGTACAACGATAGAAAAGATGGGTGAAAAAGATGAATGAAATACTTGAAAAGATATCGAATATTGGAATTGTTCCTGTGGTAGTTTTAGATGACGCATCGAAAGCAGCGAAGGTTGCAGAAGCACTCCTTGATGGCGGAATTGACTGTGCCGAGGTGACTTTTAGAACAGAGGCCGCAGAGGAATCCATCAAAAACATTTCAAAGGCGTTCCCTGACATGCTTTTGGGAGCCGGAACGGTTCTCACCACAGCCCAAGTAGACAGAGCGATAGCTGCGGGTGCCAAGTTTATTGTTACGCCGGGATACAATCCGGAAGTTGTGGATTACTGTGTGGGAAAAGGAGTACCGATTGTTCCGGGATGCATGGATACGAACGCTATTGAAATGGCATTGTCTGCAGGTCTTGATACGGTGAAGTTTTTTCCAGCCGAACAAGCAGGTGGTGTGAAAATGATGAAAGCTTTGTCCGGACCATATGTAAATCTCCATTTTATGCCGACCGGCGGTATAAACAGGGAAAATTTGCGTTCTTATCTGGCTTTTGACAAGGTTGTTGCCTGTGGTGGTTCTTGGATGGTAAAAAAAGATTTCATCGCAAATGAGCAATTTGACGAGATCGCAAACCTTGCGAGAGAGGCCGTGATGACAATGTTGGATTTCCGGGTTGTGCACGTAGGTATTAATAATGATTCCGAAGAAGATGCAGAAGCACAGGTAATGCGTCTTTGCAGGCTCTTTGGATTTACAAAGGATGTTAAGAGTGCGTCTACTTTCGCGTCGGATGGCATCGAAGTCTGCCGAAAACGCTTTCCCGGCACGCATGGGCATATCGCAATTGGAACCAGTAATTGCAAAAGAGCGATGTATTTTCTCTCAAAGCTTGGTGCGGACTTTGACATGGAAACTGCAAAATATAAGGCAGGTAAGTTGACTTCTGTATATTTTAGAGAGCAGATAGGGGGCTTTGCCTTACATCTTGTAGAAAAATAAGGAGAACAATAGAAAATGAGAAGAAGCACGATCGCGGATCAAATGCCGGTATCCGGTATTAGAAAGATGTTTGCTTTGGCATCAAAATATGAGAATGTCATTAATTTGTGCATTGGTGAACCTGATTTTGAAACCCCGCAACATATCATTGACGCAGGCGCGTATGCGTTAAATCACGGTTACACTAAATATGTTTCCAATTCCGGTTTACCTGCTTTGCGGGCAGCAATTGCAGAAAAAATGACCACGGAAAACAATATTGTATGTAATGAAAATAATGTAATGGTAACAAATGGAGCAGGACAAGCTCTCATGTCAGCAATTCATTGCGCACTGAATCCAGGGGAAAGTGTCATTATTGCGGATCCGTATTATCCAAATTATCTAGGATATTTTGCACTTGCAGGAGTTGAAGTTATCGCAGTCCCGACAAAAGAGGAAGAACACTTCCATCTCACGGCAGAAGCGATAGAAGGGGCAATCAAACCTTCTACCAAGGCAATTTTAATTAATAGTCCTTCAAATCCGACGGGAGCCGTTTTGTGTCTTGACGAGTTGAAAGCGATTGCAGAGCTTGCACAGAGGCACGACTTGATTGTTATCTCTGATGAACCGTACGAAGCCATTGTGTATGGTGGACGTAAAAATTATAGCATAGCTTCACTTCCTGAAATGTTTGAACGCACGATTACAATAAACAGCTTTTCAAAAACGTTTGCGATGACCGGATGGCGTGTCGGATATGCAGTGGCAGAGGAATCTTTTATTCATGCGATGACAGTCATGCAGGAATCGCTGACGTCTAGCGTGAATGCAGCCAGCCAATATGCAGCATGTGTCGCTTTAAAGTCCGACAAGGCATGTGTTGAAGCCATGCGGAAGACTTACGAAAAAAGAGCAGAGCTTTTGGAAAAAGGTCTAAACTGTATAAAAGGCTTCAGTTTCATGAAGCCGGAAGGCGCGTTTTATGCTTTTGTAAATATAAAAGAAACTGGAATGACTTCAGCTGAAGTTTCCAAAAAGCTAATAGAAGAATGTCAGGTGATTACAACCCCCGGTTCTGCGTTTGGCACTGCAGGGGAAGGTTATATACGCATTTCTTTTGCATCAAGTCAAGAAACTTTAGAGGAAGCTATGAGCCGAATACAGTCTGTCTTTGGAATGAAATAAATACCTTCTATTTGTTAGCATAAGTGAAATGGAGAAAGCCAGCAAATAGGCAATCACACCGATGGACGAGCATCGAAGGTGTTGCCTTTTTGTTGGCTTTTTGCAGAAAAGGAGAGGGAAAATGAAAAAATATGTCTATCTGTTTTCAGAAGGTGACGCGAGCATGCGCAATCTGCTCGGCGGCAAGGGCGCGAACC
>ERZ857998.1720-NODE-1720-length-23479-cov-20.457736_pt1 | contig 23479 bp, 23 predicted proteins | sample MGYA00519954_ERZ857998 | MGnify/ENA primary metagenome ERZ857998 (study PRJEB31778, sample SAMEA3449424) | human gut metagenome | biome: human gut; feature: human-associated habitat; material: faeces | place: United Kingdom | collected 2010/2012 ...
TTGAGAGAACCTATTACAAAAAAGCTTCAGGCGGATATGAATATCTTGCGGACACAGCCGTAGTGTGACAGGACTCGAACCTTTTTTTCAAGTTACTTGACATTTTTTTCACAAAGCATTATTATATGTATTGTAATAATCCTGAAGGGGGGAACCGAAATGAGCAGCAATATTTCCGATTCGGTAATAAAACGGCTTCCGCGCTATTACCGTTTTTTAGGCGAGCTTAAAGCTTCGGGCATGACCCGCATATCCTCGCGTGAGCTTTCCGAAAGGATGGGGCTTACCGCAAGCCAGATACGGCAGGATCTGAATTGCTTCGGTGGCTTCGGTCAGCAGGGCTACGGCTATAACATCGAGCTTTTACAGTCCGAAATAGCGCGAATACTCGGCATTGACGCGCCTAAAAACGCGATTCTTATAGGTGTCGGCAATCTCGGAAAGGCAATAACCATGCATATCGGCTTTGAAACAAAGGGCTTCAGGCTCATAGGTCTGTTTGACTGCAAGGAGTCGCTTATCGGGCAGATGATAAAGAACCTGCCCGTCCGCAATATAACCACACTTGATGAATTCTGCCGCGAAAATCTGCCTGAGGCGGCGTTTCTGTGCATACCGAAAAAGGCGGCTGTTCAGATTTCAGATCAGCTTGTAAGGCTCGGCATAAAGGGCTTTTGGAATTTCAGCCATTATGATTTGGCACTCAAATATCCCGAAATCAAGGTGGAAAATGTACATTTCGGCGACAGTCTTATGACGCTGTCATACCGTCTTCACAATGAATAACAATAGAAAAAAGCGGTGATTTGAATATTTTCCCATATTTCCGTCCACAATATTTACAGCTTGAAATAAGGGGCGAAAATATGGTAAAAGGTGTAAGCAAAACGGTAATTGTTGTAAATAATACGGGCAGTAAACTCTTTGAAAAAATTGTGTTTTACGTCACACCGGAGTACGGCACTTTAAGCGCAAAGCAGCTTAAAAAGGCGGCGAGCAGCTTTTCATTTCACTATGACGACAGCTGCCGCCCTAAAACCGTAAGAAACAGAATGAAGCGCAAAAGGCAGATACGCCTTTTAATAGCCGCCATAGCGACGATAATTGCAGGCGCGGTGGTTTTAGCCATAATTTTGTAAATAAACTATTAAAAATGCGGGAAGACGTTTTGTCCTCTTGCATTTATTTTTTTTATAGTTTATAATAGATATTAACTAAAATGAGGTGCTGAAATGAAGGAAAATTTTAAAACCGGCGCAAAGCTTTTTTTAAAGCTTATAGTCGTTAATATTATGTGCTTTTTCGTGGTTATGTCGTTCAGCGTGCTGGCAACGGCGGCGTTTACCAAAAATGTGGGGTATAAGGCTTACGGTACTTCAAGCGATTCAAGCGAGCCGCAGGAGCTTTATACATATTATTATGCCGACGGGGACGACACGAAAAAAGCTGAATACGAGGGCAGGGGATTCACCGTAAGCGAATCCAAGATCCGCTCGGAAATGACAAAGGGCGGAAACGCGGCGTTTCTTGCGGTATCGCAGATATTTTGCATTTTAATACTTTTCTCATTCATTTACCCGAATATCTGGCATATCGGCACGACCGACAGCAACCTTGTAAAATTCAAGCATAAGGCGGAGGATAAGCTGAAAGGGCTTAAAATCGGGCTTATAGCGGTTGTTCCGGAATATTTGTTTTTGCTCTTTGTGATTATTGCAAAGGCAGGTGTATCGCCTAAATTTCCGGTGGTGCTGCTTAAATTTTTAAACGCGGCGTTTTATTCGCTCACACAGGTGATCTGCGGCAGCGCCGTTCACGTTTCCGAGCTTTCGGTTATAAGGCTTATACTTTTGCTTTTACTGCCGCTTGTAATACCGGCGGTAAGCTGTGTTTCGTACATTTTGGGCTATAAGAATTTCTCTTTGGGAGAAAAACTTATCTACAAGAAAAAATAAGATAGGGGAAAATTAAATGGCAGGCTTTTTCGGCTTATTCAATTATGAAAAGGAAGGACCGGGAATTTCAAAAAACGCGCCCAAGAAAAAGGGCTTTATAGTTTTTTTTGAAACCTTTTTCCGCAATTTCTGGAAATTCATAGTAATAAATTTGGTTTACGGGCTTATATCGCTCCCGGTTTTAACAAACGGACTGGCGTCCGCAGGGCTTACCAACGTAACGCGCAATATCGCGCGGGATAAGCACTCTTTCGGCGTGAGCGATTTGTGGGATACGGTTAAGAAAAACTGGAAACAGGCGCTGCCGGCGGGTATAATAAAGCTGGCAGTTTATGCTCTTTTGGTGTGGGATGTTTGGTTTTTCAATTTCCGCTGCGAGGGCATAATGGCAACAATAGGTCTCGGCATATCGCTTTGCATGCTCTTTATATTCACGGTGATGGATTACTTTGTATGGACGCTTATAATCACCTTTAAATTTTCGTTAAAGCAGATATACCGAAACAGCTTTAAATTTGTTTTTATAAATATGAAAATGAATTTGCTCTGCTTTTTCTCAATTCTGCTGGTTTACGCCGCAAATGTGGGAATACTTTTATTGTTATCTTCTTATGCTATTATGGTTATTACATTTGAAGTATTGCTTTACATTCTTTTGTTCCCGTCGTTCAGGTTTTTGTTGGTTCAGTTCTGCACATTCCCATCAATTAAAAAGTGCATAATCGACCCGTATTACCGTGACCACCCGGACGAGGATTTGGATAAACGCCGCGATTTAGGGATAGAGGTTGAGGAAAAGAAACCCGAAAAAGCCGAGGACGGGGAAGAAGAACCCGAAAACGTTTTTGAAGACTAATTTTAAAGACTTGCTCATATACTCAAAACAGGGAGTGAGAGTATATGAATTGCAAAATTGCGGATCTTCGCAACAAACAGGTGGTCTGCGTTAAAAACGGTTGTGTTTTGGGTTATGTTTACGATGTGGAGTTCAACACGGCAAGCGGCGCTTTGAGCGCACTTGTAATACCGGGCAGACCGCGCGTCTTGGGGCTTTTCGGGCATGAGGAGGATATAATAATTCCGTGGTCGGAAATTGAAGTTATAGGGCAGGAAACAATACTTGTAAACACCGATTCCGAGCGGTACATTGCCAAACCGCAAAAGGGCTTTTTCGGCTGAGCGGAAGAGAATTAATGTATTATCTATCTAATCTTTAATTTATAAATAAGCTTTAGTTTCGCATTAATATGACAGCAGCCTGCCGCTATCGGTTTTCGGATAGCGACAGGCTGTTTTTAGGTTATAAAGCAATGGAAGTCACGGCTGCCGTGGAATCGGAGTATAAATGCTTTGCTTATTCTGCGGCGGCGGGGCACTGCTTGCCGGTGTGGTCTATTGTGTAGTTATCCTTTAAAATAAGGTCGCTTATAAATACAAATTCATAGCCCTGCTCCTTTAGACATTTAAGTATTCCGGGCAGCGCTTCGGGGGTGTGGTCGGCATCGTTATGGAAAAGCACTATGCTGCCGTTTGTTACCTTGCCTGTGACTCTTTTAAAAATGCTGTCGGGGGTGGCGCTTTCCTTCCAGTCAAGGCTGTCAACATTATATACAAAAGTAAAGTGCTTTTTACAAAAAGTTTAATTTTTTCATTGTTGAGAATGTTGTCGTAATATGTTATAATAACAAACGGAATAAGGTGAGCCTATATAAAGGTAGGCGGTTAGCCCTTTGATTTTCAAGGGGCATTTGCCCCTTGACATTGAGTTAGGGGGTGATGCTATGGAATATTATTATTCAATAATTTTAATTCTGATTGTAGCCACTGGCTACATATTAAGCATAAAAAAATAACCGCCCAACCCTACCAAAGTTTTGCGGTTATTCGTTAAAACAGTAGGCTAACCGTTTATCAATGGGTTCGCCTTATTTCACTTTTATTATATCATATCTTTTAAATTTGTCAAGCACCCGAAAGGGTGTTTTATACATAAGGGGGTATAATGTGGAAAACAGCAATTACCCAATACAAATAAACAATTTATTTGTATTGACATTTATTCTGATTGGTGCAATATTTTTTATGCTGAGTTTGTGTTATGTGGTTATTTCAAAAAATCGGAAAATGCTAATATCAGAGATAAAAAACCTTCTGTTTTATCTTAAAAATGATAATAATTTGTTATTGTTTATTCATAGATATGATATTATTGTAAAGAAAATTAAAGATTCTAAATACTTTTTACCTTTTGGAAAAGATAAATATTCTCTGCTATCTTTTAAAAAAGATATAATACAAAATAGAGATAAATATATCAAAAATGTATTGCTCAATAATTATAAATTAATTGTTGATGATATTAGGACCAAACAAATAAATTTCGCCTTGAAAATCTATAAAAATTCCCAAGAACTGAAAAGCACAATTATTACTTACAATAATAAATTTGATGAGGGTAATAAAAAACTCTCTGAAATAATTGTAAAAAAGTTGGAAGCAATAATTAACTTTACGGAGAAATACAGAGATATATATGATGTAAATATCAGGTATAATTTAGATGAAATGAGCGGACAAGATTTTGAAAGATACTGTGCAAATCTTTTAATCGGCTTCGGCTTTACCAATGTTGGTATAACAAAAGGCAGCGGGGACCAAGGCGTTGATATAATAGGGTGGTATGGTGGTCATAAATATGCCATACAGTGTAAACGCTATTCGCACAAATTGGGAAACGGTCCGGTTCAAGAAGTTGTGGCAGGTAAAAATTATTACGGATGCCAAATAGGAATTGTAATGACTAATAACTATTTTACTGATAGTGCTATCGCATTAGCAGAAGCAAATAATATTGAATTATGGAATAGAAATCAACTGATGGCGCTGATTTACTTTACTGATAAACAGTGGGATGAATTGTTGGAAAAAATCAAATTAGAAATTACCGATGACAAAAGTAGTGATGAAATAACAAAAGAAGATAATAATATTACAGAGAATAAAGGAAGATAAAAAGGTGGTTTCCTTTACTCCTTTTCGGTATCAGTATGACAGTTTTGAAAAGTTTTTGAAAAAAGTTGTAGCACGTTGGGTTGCTGCGCAACCCAACGTGCTCTGCGAGGCTTTTTTAATTTATACATAATCAATCAATTTGCCCGTGTTAAAGTCCACAACAAAATCGTGGGCTTTGTTATCACCGACATAAAAACCAATATCGGCAAATTGTTCATTATCATAAATTAAATGCTCAACCGTTTCCCCGATAGGACTTTCAACCGGCTCAAAATAAATTATGCCGTTTTCGTTGTCTATCTCAGCCGTTTTCAGAATTTTCAAAGAAACGGTATATCGTTGATTATCCGTTTTCGTTTCTTCTTTGCCTTTCCCGTAGCGGTAATATGCTTCCTTGCTTTTCAATAGCTGTCCGTAAATAGTGTTGTACGGTTGAAGAATTAAAGGGTTTTTATTTACGGTGTTTTCAAAATCTTTCAGCCATTCTTTTTCTTTTTTCAAATAGGTTTCTTTTGTCATTGAATTTAATGTTTCAAACCGTGAAAAAATATCATCATCATCTATTATGATTTTTCTAATCAAAATACCAAATTCTTCGTTTGAAAGAAACATTGTGTTTGCCAACTGATACCGTTTAAGACATCTAATGTTGAGGAAGATTTTAATGCTATGCGGTATTTATATTCCAACTCATCTATTTCGGTTTGTAATTTCTCAATGGTACTTTTCATTGCTTTTTTTAACACTTCGTTGCTTTCCTCGCTGTCAATAAAATCGGCAATTATTTTGTCAAGTTTATTTTGCTTTTTTTCAAGTTCCGCGGCCGCTGACGGCGGCGGTCCCATCTGTCGGCTGTGTTGACATCTCCCCACATCGTGTGGAGTCACCATAAACACCGGAAGCTTATGATTTGCAAAGCTTTACAGCATAATAATTATTATATATAAAAGCAGCCTGCCGCTATCGGTTTTCGGATAGCGACAGGCTGTTTTTAGGTTATAAAGCAATGGAAGTCACGGCTGCCGTGGAATCGGAGTATAAATGCTTTGCTTATTCTGCGGCGGCGGGGCACTGCTTGCCGGTGTGGTCTATTGTGTAGTTATCCTTTAAAATAAGGTCGCTTATAAATACAAATTCATAGCCCTGCTCCTTTAGACATTTAAGTATTCCGGGCAGCGCTTCGGGGGTGTGGTCGGCATCGTTATGGAAAAGCACTATGCTGCCGTTTGTTACCTTGCCTGTGACTCTTTTAAAAATGCTGTCGGGGGTGGCGCTTTCCTTCCAGTCAAGGCTGTCAACCGACCATTGGATAGCTGACATGCCGAGGCTGTCAACCGTTTCTATAAGCGCGTTGTCATAATCACCGTAGGGCGGGCGCAGAAGCGTGGGGCAAACGCCTGTGATCGCTTTGATCTTACTGTTGCAGCTCTCAAGCTCATCACGCATTTGGTGCTTAGATAATTGCGGCATATGCGGGTGGGTGTTTGAATGATTCTGTACCTGATGCCCCGCGTCGGAAAGCGCCTTGACGGACTCGGGATATTTATCCACCCATGATCCGACTACAAAAAATGTCGCCGGCACATTGTATTCCTTTAAAATATCTATAAGCGTTTGGGTGTCGTCGTTGCCCCAGGCTGCATCAAATGAAATTGCGATCTGCTTTTTCTCGGTCTCCACGCAGTAGATGGGCAGCTTTCGGTCGTTTCCGGCAAATGCGGTTGCAGAGCCTATAACAACGGCGATTACCGCAATAAGCGCGCATATGCCGAGCATAAGCTGTTTTTTGGTTATTATAAGAAATCTCATTTTAACGATCTCCCTTTTGTTTTCTAATAAAGAATATGTATGCCTGCTTGTATACTATTCTTTAAAATTCAACACAGAAATATTTAATTGTTTTTTGACCGAATAAGCGTTATAATTATGCTGGTGAATGTCGTCTTTCTTTTTGATATTATATTTTCAAAAAGGAGGTGATAAGGTGAGTTTATTAGGTGATATAATTATTGCGGGCATTAAGGGAATAAAATATTACCCTGTGTTTTATGAGGATAAGAAATACAAGGTTTGGATTTGCATGCTTTCGCCATCAGCATGTAAACCTTGTTTTGATTTACATGGTAAACTATATTTGCCTGAAGAAGCACCGCCCAGATTTCCAAGATTGCATGAAAATTGCGCTTGCTTTGTTACATGGTCTAAATCAGTTAAAAAAGGGACTGCTACTTATGAGGGAAAACAGGGAATAGATAATTTACTCAAACAGGGAAAAGGACTCCCGAACTGGTATTTTACCAAAAAGGAGGCAAAAAAGCTTGGCTGGAAACCAGCATCAATGAATTTGCGTCAGGTAACAAACGAAGGCGTTATAGGAGGGGATGTTTATAAAAATAAGGATGGGAAATTACCTCATTCTAATGGTAGAATATGGTATGAAGCTGATATAAATTATACGGGTGGCATGCGAAACAGCTCAAGAATCATTTATTCAAATGACGGATTAGTGTTTGTTACTTATGACCATTATTTTACATTCAATGAAATTAGTTAGGAGAAAATATGAAAAGTGTTATTATTAATTTTTCCTTATGTAAATATCCTATGGATCTGCATAAGGAAATAAGAGAAAAATTAGATTTACCCGAATGGTACGGCAACAATTTAAGCGCTTTATGGGATATGCTGACAGGTTTTATAGAAACGCCTGTCAGTATAACTGTGATATTTAAGCCTGAAACCAAGGCGGCAGAAAATTTAAAGGAAAATGTTTTGAAAATAATCGAAACCTTTAAAGAGGCGGCAGAGGAAGAAGAAATAGAGTTTAATTGCGATATGTAAAATCAAAGCGCGCAACTTCTTAAAATTCACATATTGGCAATTGACTTTATAAGGCGGTTATTGTAAAATAAATTAGATAAAATGTTGCCGTACGGCGGAACGGAGATAATATAATATGAAACCTGTTTATAAACGGATACTTTTAAAGCTCAGCGGCGAGGTGCTTGCCGGCGAAAAGGGCGTTGGAATTGATTTTGATAAGGTGCTTGAGGTGTGTGCAAGCGTTAAGGAATGCGTGGATATGGGGGTTGAGGTCGCCATTGTTGTGGGCGGCGGAAACTTCTGGCGCGGGCGTTCGAGCGGCAAAATGGACAGAACCCGAGCCGACCATATGGGCATGCTTGCAACCTCTATCAATGCGCTGGCGCTTGCCGACGCGCTTGAGCAGTTAGGTGTTACCGCACGAGTTCAAACCGCCATTGAAATGCGGCAGATAGCCGAGCCTTATATAAGAAACAAGGCTGTAAGACACCTTGAAAAGGGCAGAGTCGTTATTTTCGGCTGCGGCACGGGCAACCCGTTCTTCTCAACCGATACCGCCGCGGCTCTCCGCGCCGCCGAAATAGGGGCGGATGTTATATTCAAGGCGACAAATGTAGACGGCGTTTATGACAGCGACCCCAAGCAGAACCCCGAAGCGAAAAAGTATGATACTCTGTCTCACATAGATGTCTTAAAGGACGGTCTCCATGTTATGGACAGCACCGCCGCATCTCTTTGTATGGACAACAGCATTGAAATACTCGTTTTCAACCTTAACGACCCGCATAATATTGTAAAAGCGATAACCGGCGAGCATATCGGAACAATTGTTAAATAATATATTAGTAAGGAGAATGAAGCTATGAAAGAATTACTTAAGAATACCGAGGAAAAAATGAATAAGACAGTTGCAGTGCTTGAAAGGGACTATAAGTCAATAAGAGCGGGCAGAGCGAATGTCTCGGTGCTTGACCGCATTACGGTGGATTATTACGGCTGCCCGACGCCGATACAGCAAATGGCGGCGGTATCTGTTCCCGAGCCGCGCATTTTAATGATTCAGCCGTGGGACGCCACCACTTTAAAGGATATTGAAAAGGCTATTTTGACATCGGATATCGGCATAAACCCGCAGAACGACGGCAGGGTTATCCGCCTTTCCTTCCCGCCGCTCACAGAGGAGAGAAGAAAGGATATTGTAAAAGAGGTTCGTAAAACAGCCGAGGAAAACAAGGTTGCGATACGCAACACCCGCCGCGACGCGATTGAAAAGCTGAAGGCGCTTAAAAAGGCGAACACCATAACCGAGGACGACGTTGCCGACGGTGAAAAGAAAATTCAGAATTTAACCGATAAATTCTGCAAGGAAATTGACGATTTGGCGGCTCTTAAAGAAAAGGAAATAATGGAAATATAATACTTTTGCGGGCATATTTTAATGCCCGCTTTTAAAGCAGGTGAAAAATTGGGTCTGTTCGGCAAAAAAGAAAATACCGTGCGCACACTGCCGCGCCATATCGCAATTGTTATGGACGGCAACGGCAGGTGGGCTAAAAAGCGCGGTCTGCCGCGCTCGGCAGGTCATGTTGCGGGCGCTAAAACCTTTAAGACAATAGCGCGTTACTGCAATAAAATAGGGCTTGAATACTTAACCGTTTACGCTTTTTCAACCGAGAATTGGAAGCGCCCGAAGGAAGAAGTAGACGGCATTATGAACCTTTTGCGCGACTACTTAAAGGACGTGGAGAATTTTAAGGATGAGAACATAAAGGTGCGCTTTTTGGGTGACCGAACACCCCTTGCGGACGATATTAAGGCGCTTATGCTTAAAAATGAGGAAGGCTCAAAGGACGCCACGGGCTTGAACCTCAACATTGCCATAAATTACGGCGGACGGGATGAAATAGTACACGCGGTTAAAAAAATTATTGCCGCGGGAATACCCGAAAGCGAAATTACCGAGCAGCTTATATCGGATAATTTATACACTGCAGGTATGCCCGACCCCGATTTTATTATAAGACCGAGCGGAGAGTACAGAACCTCAAATTACCTTTTGTGGCAATCGGCTTATGCGGAATACCGGTTTTCGGATATTCTGTGGCCCGATTTCACACCGAAGCAGCTTGAAAAAGCGATAGAGGACTTTAATCACCGTAACCGCCGATTCGGCGGTGTGTAAAAGGAGCGTAAAAATTTATGAAGACCCGAATTATTTCAGGCGCGGTTATGATAATTATAGCGGCGGCGGTTATAACCTTAGGTATGACGGTAAACCCGCTGTTTATAACCGCCTGCATTGCGTTTATTGCCGCGGTTGGAATTTACGAGCTTTTGCATAACGCCGCGAAAATTGAGTCTAAGGCGGCAATAATAGGTGCTTGCGCCTATGTGGTGCTTATGGTGTTCGCAATAGACGGCAGCACGGGGGCTAGGCTGCAGCAGGTGTTTGACGGCACGCACAAAGCATATATAAAATTAACCTTTACTTTGGCGCTGAGCGTTATTTACTTTATATATTCAGCTGCGGTAACGCTTAAAAACCACAAGACCTTTGAGCTTTCGCATATCGCCTTTCTTTGCGGTATGCCGATACCTATCGCCTTTGCGTTCAGTTCGCTCGGCGTTGTTATAAACCACGAGCACGGGCTTTATTACCTGTTTATGCTGCTTAACTTTTCAAGCGTATGCGATGCAGGCGCTTATTTTGTGGGCAGCACGCTGGGCAGGCATAAGCTTTGCCCGAATATAAGCCCGCATAAAACGGTTGAGGGAGCAATAGGCGGAATAGTTTCAAGCGTTATTGTGACATATATTTTGGGCTTTTCATTCTCGTTTGAAAAAAATCTTGCAAACGCGGCGCTTTTAACCGTTCCGTTCTGCATTTTGGGCATGATAGGCGACCTTTTCGCCTCTGCCATAAAGCGTGCTGCGGGAATTAAGGATTACGGAAATTTAATACCCGGTCACGGCGGAATACTTGACAGGTTTGACAGCATAATTATGACCGCCCCGCTTTTGTATTTGTTTATAGCTTTAGGGGTAATATAATGAAAAGACTTACGGTTTTAGGCTCTACCGGCTCTATCGGTACGCAGGCGCTTGAGGTCGCAGAAAAAACCAATTGGCAGATAACGGCGCTGGCGGCGGGCAGGAATGTAAGACTTGCCGAAGCGCAGGCAAGAAGGTTTAAGCCGCAATTTGTTGCAATGTTCGATAAGGACGCCGCAGCCGAGCTTAAAATAAAGCTTGCCGATACGGATATTAAGGTGTGTTCGGGCGAAGCGGGCGTTATAGCCGCGGCAGAGAGCGATTGCGATACCGTGCTTAATTCCATTGTGGGTATTGCGGGACTGAAGTCCACGCTCGCGGCGATAAATAAGGGTACAACGGTAGCCCTTGCAAATAAGGAAACTCTTGTGACCGGCGGAGAAATCGTTAACCGCAGGCTTAAAGAAACAGGCGTTAAGCTTTTGCCGGTGGACAGCGAGCACTCCGCGATTTTTCAGTCCTTGCAGGGCGCGCCCGCTAATTCACTTAAAAAAATATTGCTTACAGCCTCGGGCGGACCGTTTTACGGCAGAAAACGAAAAGACCTTGAAAATGTAACGGTTAAGGACGCGCTTAATCACCCCAACTGGTCGATGGGCGCTAAAATAACCGTTGACTCCGCAAGCCTTATGAATAAGGGGCTTGAGGTTATAGAGGCGGTGCATTTATTCGGTGTTACGGCGGATAAAATTGAGGTTTTGGTGCACAGGCAGAGCATTTTGCATTCGGCGGTTGAACTGTGCGATGGTGCGGTCATAGCGCAATTGGGCACACCCGATATGCGCCTGCCGATACAGTATGCGCTGACCTATCCCAACCGCGCAGACAATGCGTTTGAGCACTTAAGCCTTACGGATGTCGGCACGCTTACCTTTGAAAAGCCCGACACCGAAACATTTAAATGCCTGCCGATTTGCATTGAAGCAATAAACAAGGGCGGGCTGGCGCCAACCGCGGTAAACGGCGCTAATGAAGAAGCGGTCGCGCTGTTTTTACAGGGCAAAATTAAATTTCTGCAGATAGCCGATTTGGTCGAAAAGGCGCTTGCGGAGGTTAAAAATAAAAGGGATTATACGGTTGAGGATATTTTTGAGACGGATAAAGCGGCAAGAAAACTTGTAAGGGAAAGTATTTTTTAGAATCGGGTGGTTATTATTTCGGCTTTACTTAATGTTTGGAGCAATGTGTGGCCGTATCTTGTGGCTATAGCTCTGTTTTTGATCTTAATTGTGATTCATGAGTTCGGGCATTTTATTGCCGCAAAGCTTTTGGGTGTTCGCGTCAACGAATTTGCCGTGGGCTTCGGTCCCAAGCTTTTTTCAAAGCAGGGCAAGGAAACAAAATACTCTGTAAACCTTATGCCGCTCGGCGGCTACTGCGCTATGGAGGGCGAGGATGAGGAAAGCGGCGACGAGCGCGCTTTTTGCAATAAAAAGCCGTGGCGGCGCTTTATAATAGTGGCAATGGGCGCCACCTTTAACCTGATTTTGGGGCTTATAATAGTGGCTGTAACCTTAGCGCCGCAAAAGGCGTTTAATTCCACCGTTGTGGCGGAGTTTAAGGAAAACGCGGTAAGCGAGCAATCGGGGCTTAAGGTAGACGATAAAATAATTGAGGTGGAGGGCAGAAAAATTTTCTCCACCTATGATTTAAGCTACGCCTTTACAAATGTTAAGGGCGGCAAAATAGATATGGTTGTAAAGCGCGACGGCGAAAAGGTTGAGCTTAGAGACGTTAAGTTCGATTCTTCCGAAGAAAACGGAATAAGCTATTTAAACGTGGATTTTTACGTTTACGGCATAAGAAAAACCTTTGGCTCATATATTAAGCAGACATTTTCTACAGCCGCGTCATACTGCGCTGTTGTGTGGTGGTCGCTTATGGATCTGATAAGCGGAAAATACGGTATAAGCGCGGTTTCGGGCCCTGTGGGCATTACCGCGGCGATAGGCTCTGCCGCAAAGCAAAACCTTGAAAATCTGCTGCCTATTATGGCGCTTATAACAATAAATCTGGGTATATTCAATTTATTGCCAATACCCGCGCTTGACGGCGGCAGACTGCTCTTTATTTTAATAGAAATGATCTTCAGAAAGCCCGTTCCGCAAAAGTACGAGGCGATAGTTCACGCCGTGGGCTTTGCGCTGCTGATAGGCTTTATGCTGCTTATAACCGCAAAGGATATTTGGACGCTGATTGCAGGGTGACTTTAAATGCAGGAATATAAGACAAAAAAGGTATTTGCAGGCGGGGTGGCAATCGGCGGCGGCGCGCCTGTTACGGTGCAGTCGATGCTTAATATACCCGCGCACGATATAGCTGGCAATGTAGAGCAGGCAAAAGCGCTTGAAAAGGCGGGGTGCGATATTATACGCATATCCGTGCCCGATAAAGAGAGCGTTAAAACGCTGGCGGCGCTTAAAAGCAATATATCAATACCCGTTGTAGCCGATATTCATTTTGATTACAGGCTGGCGCTTGAAAGCGTGGCGGCGGGAGCTGATAAAATACGAATAAACCCCGGCAATATAGGTGCGGACGATAGAGTAAAAGCCGTTGCGAATGCCTGCAAGGCGGCCGGAGTGCCTATAAGAATAGGGGTAAATTCAGGCTCGCTTGAAAAAAATATTCTGGCAAAATACGGCTCGCCCACACCCGATGCTATGGTGGAAAGCGGGCTTTACCATATATCATTGCTTGAAAAATTTGATTTTGACGATATTGTGCTTTCTCTTAAAAGCTCAAACGTTGCCACAATGTATAACGCATATGTTTTAGCGGCGGAAAAATGCCGCTATCCGTTGCATTTGGGCGTAACCGAGGCAGGCACCGCGGCAAACGGCACGGTAAAATCCGCCGCCGGTATAGGCGGGCTGCTGCTGCGCGGAATAGGCGATACAATTCGCGTTTCATTAACGGATGACCCCGTGCGCGAGGTTGAAACGGGCAAGCGGCTTTTAAAGGCGCTGGGGCTACGCACAGGCGGTGTTAAATTCGTTTCCTGCCCTACCTGCGGCAGAACGAAAATAGACCTTATAAAAATTGCAAACGAGGCAGAAAAACGCCTTGAGAACTGCGAAAAAAATATAACCGTTGCCATAATGGGCTGCGTTGTAAACGGTCCGGGCGAGGCAAGAGAAGCAGATATAGGCATTGCCGGGGGAGTTGGCTGCGGCGTGCTTTTTAAAAACGGCGAGATAATTAAAAAGGTGCCCGAAAGCGCACTGCTTGACGAGCTTTTGGCGGAAATAGAAAAATTATAAACGGAGTGTAAAAAAGTGGGCAAGGCAAAATTTTCTCAAATATTTGATACAGGGCTGTCAGCTGACATTTCGGAAATATTCGGCAGCACCGTTATAGAAAAATGCTCGCTTGATACCGATGAACGCGCCTTAAACGCAGAGCTAAAGGCAGAAAAATACATAACAGCCGAAAGCCGAAACGAGCTTGTGAATCAGCTTAAAAACGCGCTTAAACTAAATGAATGTCATATTGCCTGCATTTTTTCAGAGGACGCTTTAATTCCCGCCGCCTGCGCGGACATTGTAGCGGAGTTAAAGGTCAAAAACGCCGCGCTTAACGGCTATTTCAACGGCGCGGAATTTAAACTTAAGAATAATAACGTTAAAATTACGCTTAAATTCGGCGGGTATGACACCATAACCGACTGCGGCTTTGAAAATGCATTTAAACGCATTATAAAGGACCGTTTCGGGCGGGATATTACCGTTTCGTTTGACGGTCAGCTTGAAAAGGTGGAAATTGATCTGCCGCCCGCAGAGCCTGCACAGCCTGTCAGAAGACCCGAAAGGCAGACAGCCGAGCCTAGGCAGAGCGCGCCCGCGCACCCCGCTGCGCCGAAAAAGGAAATTAAGTTTGAAAAGCGAGAGGGCAGACCCGAAAACGGCATAGTCTACCTTGATAATCCGCAGCAGTTTTACGGCAGGGGCGGTATTTCTAACCACACCCGCGATATGATAAGCATTACGGGTGACGATACCGAAATTGCCTGCTGGGGCGAAGTTTTCGGGCTTGAGACCCGCGATATTAAAACCAAGCGCGGAACGGATATGACAATAGTCAACTTCTCGTTCAGCGACCACACAAACTCTCTTAACGCGTCACTGTTTATCGATACTCACCGTATGGGCGATATTGCCCCCTTAAAGGACGGCGCGTTTATACTTGTAAACGGTTCTTATGAATTTGATAATTACAAAAAGGATTTTGTAGTAAAGCCGCGCGCCATGGCGCTTTTGCAGAAATACACCGAAAAGGATGAACACGAGGGCGAAAAGCGCGTTGAACTGCACTGCCACACCAATATGTCCGCAAAGGACGCGGTTTCCTCTGCCGACGCTATTGTAAGGCAAGCCTACGAATGGGGTCACAAGGCGATAGCCATTACCGACCACGGCGTTGTTCAGGCGTACCCTGCTGCCGCGGGCGCGGTTAAGGCAATACGCAAATCGGGCGGCGATTTTAAGGTTATTTACGGCGTTGAGTCTTATTTTGTGGATGACGTTAATAACGACGTAAAGGATTTAAACGCAAAGCAAACGGCGAAATTCCGCTACCACCAGATTATACTTGTTAAAAATCTCACGGGGCTTAAAAACCTTTATAAATTAGTGTCCGAGGCGCATTTGCACGATTTTCGCGGCAAGCCGCTCACAATGCGCAGTAAACTTGATAAGCTGCGCGAGGGACTTATTTTGGGCAGCGCCTGCGAGCAGGGCGAGCTGTACCGTGCGATAATCGATGAAAAGCCCGAGGATGAGCTTTTAAGAATTGCCGATTATTACGATTACCTGGAAATTCAGCCCCTCGGCAACAACGCGTTTATGGTGCGCGAGTCATCATACCCCGATAAAAAGGATAAGAAAACGGGAGCGGTTATACCCAACCGCTTTAAAAAGGTTACCGATTTTGAGGTTATAAAAAACTTTAACCGCAAGGTTGTTGAATTGGCGGATAAATTGGGCAAGCCGGTTGTAGCCACGGGGGACGTGCATTTTCTTAAAAAGAGCGATGATATAATACGCAAAATACTTATGGCGGGGCAGGGCTTTGAAGATTTTGACAATCAGGCGCCCCTGTACCTTAAAACGACCGATGAAATGCTTGCCGATTTTGATTACTTCGGTGAGCGCGCACGCGAATTTGTAATCGATAACCCGAATAAAATTGCCGATATGGTAGACGGCGATGTTATCCCTGTGCCCGACGGAAACTATCCCCCTGTAATTGAGGGGTCGGACGAGCTGCTGCACGATATTTGCTGGGATACCGCCCATAAAACCTACGGCGAAAATCTGCCCGAGGTGGTTGAAAAGCGCCTTGAAAAGGAGCTTAACTCCATTATCAACAACGGGTTTTCAATAATGTATATTTCGGCGCAAAAGCTTGTGGCATACAGCGAGGAAAACGGATATTTAGTAGGCTCGCGTGGTTCGGTAGGTTCTTCCTTTGCCGCTACCATGGCGGGTATTTCCGAGGTTAACCCCCTGCCGCCGCACTATGTTTGCCCCGAGTGTCAGTATAGCGAGTTTTTCCTAAAGGGCGAGGTAGGCTCGGGCTTTGACCTGCCCGAAAAAAAGTGCCCGAAATGCGGCGCTCAGCTTAACCGTAACGGGCACGATATTCCGTTTGAAACATTTTTGGGCTTTAAGGGCGATAAGGTGCCCGATATAGACCTTAACTTTTCGGATGAATTTCAAAACTCGGTGCAGAAATACACCGAAACGCTGTTCGGCAGCGAAAACGTGTTTAAGGCGGGCACTATTTCAACGGTTGCCGAAAAGACCGCTTACGGCTTTGCAAAGGCTTATGCCGAGAAAAAGGGCATAACCTTAAGCAACGCGGAATTAAACCGTTTGGCATCCCTCGTGGAAAAGGCGCAGATAAAGCAGACCACGGGTCAGCACCCGGCGGGTATGATAATTGTGCCCAAAACCAACACAATTTACGATTTCTGCCCTATACAGCACCCGGCGGACGACGTTAATTCCGATATTATAACCACGCATTTCGACTTCCACTCAATTCACGATACAATATTAAAGCTTGACGAATTGGGTCACGTTGTGCCTACTACATATAAATATCTTGAAGAGTATACCGGCATACCCGTAAACGATGTTTCGATGAGCGACCCCGAGGTTTACAGCCTGTTTACCTCAACCAAGGCGCTCGGCGTTGAGCCTGACGAAATAGATTCAAGAACCGGCACCTACTGCCTGCCCGAGTTCGGCACAAAATTTGTGCGCGAAATGCTTATCGACTGCCAGCCTAAGAACTTTTCCGATTTATTGCAGATTTCGGGTCTTTCCCACGGTACGGACGTTTGGCTCGGCAACGCAAAGGACCTTATTGATAACGGCACCTGCACGATTTCCGAGGTTATAGGAACGCGTGATAACATAATGGTGTACCTGATTCATAAAGGGCTTGAAGAGGGCAGAGCCTTTAAAATAACCGAGACCGTGCGTAAGGGTCTTGTGGCTAAGGGCAAGGTTTCGGCAGAGGACTGGAGCGCTATGGAGGACGATATGCGCTCGCACGGCGTGCCCGAGTGGTACATTGAAAGCTGCCACAAAATAAAGTATATGTTCCCTAAAGCTCACGCGGCGGCTTATGTTATTTCGGCACTGCGCCTTGCCTGGTACAAGGTGCACCGCCCGCTTGAATTTTACTGCGCTTACTTTACCGCCCGCCCTGAGGATGTGGACGTGCCCACCATAATGCAGGGTAAGCAGGCGGTAAGGCAGTATTTGCAGAATATTAAGGCAAAGGGCAAGGAAGCCAGCAAAAAAGAGCTTGACGTTTACAATAATATGCTTATATTCAACGAGATGATGTCCCGCGGAATAGAGGTTCTGCCGATTGATATTAAGCACTCGCACGCTATGAAATATCTGCCCGAAAACGGAAGGATGCGCCTGCCCTTCGGCGCGCTTTCGGGCGTGGGCGAAAAAGCGGCATACTCTATTTACGAGGCGGCGCAGAAGGGCGACTTTATATCGCGCGAGGATTTCCAGATAGAGGCGGGCGTTTCCAAAACCATTATTCAGAATTTGGCGGACTTAGGCGCTATGAACGAATTGCCCGATACCAACCAGATTTCTATGTTTTAATTTTACTCAGTCGGCGGTGATTATTATGAAACAAAGACCTGAACTTAAAAAAACGGCGTTTGCGGCGTATGCCGTTGTTGCGGTTTTATTTGTCGTGTTTTGTGTTTACATGCTTTGTTTTGAAAAAACCGACGTATTCAGTCCGCGCGAAAATTCCACATTTAAAGAAATAACCGATTACACAAAAACCGATATTTCCGCGCCCGACGCACCTATAGGAATAAAAAAGGAATACCGCTTTAAAACAAGCAAGGTAAACTCGGGAGATACAAGCCTTATGTTTTACGTCGGGCACAGCTATGTTGACGTAAGGTTTGACAATACGCTGATTTACAGCACAAGCGCGGCAAAGAGCAACCGCATAGGCGCATCTCCCACAAGCTATTGGGTGGTTATACCGCTTTCACGGCTTGATAATGACAAAGCGGTTACCGTTACCGTAACCCCCGTATTTAAAAGCGTTGAAAACAGAAAAATCAGCTTTATGCTGGGCTCAAGGTATGCGCTGTTTATGAAACAGCTTAAAGCCGACCTGCCGCAGCTGATTCTTTCGGCGCTTTGTATGGTTATGGGCGTTTTGCTTATTGTAGTTCAGCTTTACCTTATATTAAGAAAACGCACCGCCGTGTGGAATATATTTTTCCTGGGTAATTTTTCGCTGCTGCTCGGTATATGGCGCATAACCGATACGCGTTTTTCCGCCTTGATGTTTAAAAACTATACTATGCCCGTAGGGTACATAACGCTGGCGGCGCTTTTTACATTGGCAGCCCCCGTATTGCTGTATACCGATAAGCAATACAAGGAAAAGAGCTATATTGTGCTTGATATTGCCGCAATTGCAAGCTCTGTCATCTGTGCCGTCGCGCTTATTTGCCAGTTCCTTTCAATTGTTGAGCTGCGCCGAATTCTTATTGTCTGCCATATAATGCTTATTGTGGATATTCTCGTTATAATTTCCTCGGCGGTGTTTTACAACATCGGCGGAAAAAGAGACTTAGAGGCTGTTATTTTTACAGCACTTCTTATGACGGGCGGCATTTTGGATATAATAATTTTTTATCTTAAAGGCTCATCCTCGGGTATAATAATTACAATGGTGGCTTTTTTAATTTACTCGGTATACGAGCTTGTTGTAAGCCTTTTAAACATAAATAAAAAAGCATATATTGATTCAAAAACAAAACTTTTCAATAAGGCGTATTGGGAGGATCTGGTTAGGGACGTCTTCTCTGCCGAAGAACAAACCGCTATGATAATGTTTGACCTTAACGGTCTTAAGCACACAAACGATACGCTGGGTCACAATGCCGGCGATAAAATGATATTTGAATTTTCTTCAATTCTTAAAAAGGAGATAGGCTCAAAGGAGCTTTTATGCCGCTGGGGCGGCGATGAATTTGCGGCGTTTGTGCGAAACGCCGACCGTGAAAAAACAGATGAATATATTTCGGCTGTAAACAGCGCAGTTGCCGCCTATAACAGCTCGGGGCAGATACCCGAAATTCATTTTGCCTGCGGCTGTGCGCTGTCGTGCGATTTCCCGAACCTTTCGTGGAGCGAGCTGCTTTCCAAAGCGGACGAATATATGTATAAAAATAAGAAAAGCTGGTACAGTGAAAATTTAACCGATGTGCGTTAAAAATAAAGGACAATAATGTTAAAAAGCGCTTTTAAAGCCGCGTTCCCTAAAACGATTCCTATTTTGGCGGGCTTTCTGTTTTTGGGCTTTTCCTATGGCGTATATATGAATGTTTCGGGGTTCGTATTTGTTTACCCCATGGTTATGAGCGCGGTTATCTACGGCGGCTCTTTGGAATTTTTAACCGTTTCAATGCTGCTTTCCCCTTTTGCGCCGCTTCAGGTGTTTGCTGTAAGCCTGATGATTCAGGCACGGCATCTGTTTTACGGCATTTCAATGCTCGAAAAATTCAAAGGTACCGGGCTTAAAAAGCTCTACCTTATTTAATGCCTGCTGAACAATTCAAAAGTACCTTAGTGTGACAGGACTCGAACCTGTCGCGCCTACGAAACAAAATTTTGCATAATACATTGCCTCAAAACTTGAAATACGGCAGTATTCCTGCGTTTAGTCGGCTTCGTCTTATAACAAAATTTTTTGTTTCGGTAGGTTAAAAGTTTCTGCCGCCGAATTTTTTATTCGGCGAAGCGAGAAATTTGCAGCAAGGCTAACGCCTTGCAAAAATGAACGCAAAGCCGCAATCTAAAAGGCGGCGAGCGAAACCGCGGCAGGTTCGAGTCCTGTCACACTACGGCGGAATCTTGAAAGGAGATTTGAATATCTATGGGAATTGAAAGTGCTGTATTCTTTCTGTTTTTTGCGGCTGTCTTTATACTGCTTTTCTTTGCTGTCGCAGGGGCGGCGCTGTTTTTCAGACGGTTCAATGAGAATACAAAATATATAGAATCAAATATTCGCCGCGCGCGGGATAAGGGGGAGTACAGCTACTGGGTGAGGGAGCTGCAGTGCCATTACCTCTGCCTGATTCCGTTTGTGGGAAGAAGAAATGTATCAAGGGTGTATCGGTTTATTTTCCGCAAGCCAAATCGGGACAAAAATAAGGAATACTGCAGGGGAATATACCGCATTTTAGCGCCTTCAATCGTCGGAATAGGAATTTGCACGGTTTGTCTTTGCGGGGCAAGCTGGGCTTGGTTTAATGCGTCTGTAGGCAGCACAATGCAGACGATAAAAACCCCGACCTATCAATTTGAACCAATTATTGTAAAAAGTAATGAATCCGCTTTAACTGCAAATGACGGCGTTTATACACTTGCCGCCGACACGGAATATACCGTAGAAATTAAAGCAACAGGAACGGCGGGCGCTACGGGCTACTGCACATTGGTGATCAACGGCAATGAAAGCGCCAAGCGCTATACCTCACAGATTTCCGCAGGGGATACCTTCAGCTTCACAATTAAGGCAAATAATGAAGCTGCAAGCATAAAGCTTACAGGTAATTGGGGAACAAGCTCGGATGAAGGCGAGCGTATAGCAAACGGTGCCGAAATTTCAATAGGTGAGCCGAAAAATTCCAATGAAACCAAAACCGAAAATAATGCCAAACCCGCCGCACCGGTAATTTCGGAGAGCAAGACGGAAGCTGCTGCCGGCAACAAGTCGGAAAGCAGGGAAGAAAGCAGCGACGCCGGCAAGACGGAATCCGTAACGGAGAAAGCATCGCAGAGCCAAAGCTCGGGGGAGACTTTATCATCGGCAGGAACCGAATCCGATAGGATACCCGAGTAAGCCCGGGATTTTGGATATCTACCGTCTACTGTTTAAACAGTAGGGGTAGTCAAAGAACACAAGCGTGAGCTTGTGTTCTTTGACTGCCCGAAATATAAAAAATTTCGGCATGCCGAAAAACAGGAAAGAGAATTCTTTATGAAAACTGCATAATCGGCAAAAAAATGTCATCGGGGGGGCAATGTTAACCCCGCATCAGTTATATTGACGAAAGCACAGGGAAAAACAAAAACCTCAACCTGATACCTCCGTTTTTGTCGGTAAAGCGGAGAGTATTCGCATTTCCCACCGACGGAAAAAATAAGGAGGTCATTAAAAATGACAAAAACAAACAGCAAAAAAGCATTACTCTCAAGCGCTTTTGCGCTTGTTTTAAGCGTTGCAATGCTCATCGGCACCACATATGCATGGTTTACCGATACTGCATCGACTGCGGTTAACAAAATTCAGTCGGGCAACCTTGATGTTGCTCTTGAAATGCTTGATACCGCACAAAACAAATGGGTAACCGCCGAGGGCAAAGCTCTCAATTTCGTAAAAGCCGGCAATGTTGACGAAGAGGTTCTTTGGGAGCCCGGCGCCACCTACAAGCTGCCCAAGCTTCGCGTTGTCAATAACGGTAATCTTGCGCTTAAGTATAAAATCGTTATTTCCGGTGCAAAGGATGCAAATCTCGACAACGGAATAGATGATTTAAAACTGCTTGATGTTATCGATTGGACATATAAGATAAAGGGTGATACATATGTTCTCGGAGCGGAGAGACATTTGGCTGCAAAGGGCGCAACCGATGTAAACTATGAGGAATTTGATATTCAAGGTACAATGCAGACGACCGCAGGTAACGAATATCAGGGCTTGAGCATTGAAGGCATTGCAATTACAGTATATGCTGCGCAGGATACCGTTGAGAACGACAGCTTCGGCAATGATTACGATAAAAATGCAGACGGCAAGCCTCAATTCGATACATGGTATGACAATGTAGCAACTACTGCAGCGGTTGATAACGCGAACGGCACTGTAATCAAGGACAAGGAAGAGAATCCTACCATACAGGCTGAAGTCCCTGCAGGCAGTACGACTGCAACCGTGCTTACCTTGATCAAGAATAAGGCTGAAACTCCTTCTAATATCACTGTAGATGCAGGCGCGCAGGCACTAACTGCCGAGGTTAAGCTGATTGACCAAAACGGCAATAAGGTAACTGCTGCAGACGGTAAGTTCTTCACAGTAAAAATGCAGCTTGACGCTCATCTCGATGTCAAAGGGTTCTACCACAGCGGTGTTGCACTTACAAAGGCTGCTAATGCAGAAAGCTTAACTGCTAATGACATGTACTATTATGATGCTGCTACCGGCTATGTGACCTTTACCACCGATGATTTCTCACCCTTCACCGCAATCATCGCTTTCGGCGGCGGAAACGGAACAGCTGCACATCCTTATTTGATTGCAACTGCCGAACAGGCTATGCAAATCGAAAAGCTCAAAAAGGGCGCACATTTGAAACTGGTAAATGACATTACCGTTCCCGACGAGATTTATATGTCAGGCAAAAAGTTCGTCTTTGATTTGAACGGTCACACCATTAAGCTTGAATACGCGGAGGGTGTTAAGCCCAATAACGGCAGCGTATTGTACATCGGCGGTAAAAAAGGAAGCCTTACTATAAACGACAGCAGCGAAGCACAGACCGGTGCGGTTATCGGCTCGAATAAGACCTATACCAACAAGGTGACCAGCGCAGTTCGTGCAGGAAATCACGGCAAGCTTATTATCAACGGCGGTCATTTTTACGGCACAAGCGAGGGTACTTCCTGTATCTTTGTGTTTACAAGTATGTCCTCAGGCTCAAAGGCTACCGTAACAATTAACGGCGGTAAGTTTGAAACGGCAAGTCCGTCTAACGGCACTTATTTTGTTTTAAATCATCAGGATAACGCGTCTGCAGGCTGCACGATTACAGTCAATGGCGGTTCTTTTAAGAATTATAACCCCGGAGTTACTGTTGTTGACCCCGTTAACGCTAAAACGGGCAAAATCGTTCTCGGCGAAGGCTGCTCAACCACACAGAATGGCGAGTGGTATGTCGTTTCCAAGTAATAGATTTACTTAATTTCCAAGTCCTCTCCGCCTATCACGGCGGAGGGGTAGTCAAAGGGCATAAGCTTGAGCTTGTGTTCTTTGACTGCCCGAAATATAAAAAATTTCGGCATGCCGAAAAA
>ERZ857998.1725-NODE-1725-length-23440-cov-6.479453_pt1 | contig 23440 bp, 12 predicted proteins | sample MGYA00519954_ERZ857998 | MGnify/ENA primary metagenome ERZ857998 (study PRJEB31778, sample SAMEA3449424) | human gut metagenome | biome: human gut; feature: human-associated habitat; material: faeces | place: United Kingdom | collected 2010/2012 ...
CCACCTTTGCGTGGTTCACCGACACCGCATCTACTGCGGTAAACAAGATCCAGGCAGGTAACCTGAAAGTGGATCTTGAAATGCAGAAACCGGACGGCAGTTGGGTATCTGCAAAAGGACAAACCTTGGAGTTCAAGAAAGCTACCAATGCACCGGCTGATGAGAAGGTTCTTTGGGAGCCGGGCTGTACATACGAGCTGCCGCAGCTCCGTGTTGTCAACAAAGGCAACCTTGCTCTGAAGTACAAGATTCAGATCACCGGTATTCAGGGCGACGCAAAGCTCAATGAGGTTATTGATTGGACCATCAACGATGCCCCTATCAATCTGACCGAGGAACATCTGCTTGCCGGTCAGACAGGCGCTCCTTTCACCATCAAGGGTCAGATGCAGGAAACCGCCGGCAATGAATATCAGGGTCTTACTATTGACGGCATCGGCATTACCGTTTATGCTACTCAGTATACTCATGAAAACGACAGCTTCGGCAACACCTATGATGCAAATGCCGATATGACTCCCGATAACTTAGACAAGCTGCTTTTTGTTAATCTGACGGTTCCCGTTGCGAAGAATGCCGAGGGCAACATTATGGATACAATCATCAGCAATACTGTTGATGAAGATATTAACTATGAGAATCCGAACTTTACTTTCGCGGCTCAAATTCCCGCAGCAGCAATTGACCCGGATGCTTCGGAGCTTAAAGTTACCGTTACTCCGAAAACTGCCGCACCTGCAGGAATCTCCGTTTCCTCCGATCAGGCTATGATGCCTTATGAGATAAAAATTGAGGGAATCAAGGCAGAAAATGATGATGTAATTCCGGTAGTTTTCTATATCGGCAAAAACTTAAAAAATGTTAAGGTATACCACAATACCACGGAACTGATCCCCAATTACGGCGGAGAAGATTGGGAAAGCTTCGGCTATAATTCCGATACCGGCTTTTTGGCGGTTTCTCCCAAGTCCTTCAGTCCCTTTACCGTGATCTATGACATCCCGGCTATGACCGTTGACGGCGTCGCTTATTACGATCTGACAAGCGCGGTAACTGCAGCTTCCGAGGGCAGCACCATCACTTTCTGCAAAAGCACATCAGAGCCTATAAAACTAGACCTTACCGCTCCCATGGAACTCAAAGGCATTACCTTTAAGGCGCTCTCCGGTGTGAGCATTCACGGTTTGCAGCTTGCTTCGACCAGCGCAAAAACCCGTTTGGATTTGAACAATATCAAATTTGAAGGCATTTCCTTCACGGATCAAGTGGTAATCGGACAGGATACGTCCTCCTACGGTCTGTCGAAGTGCACCGATATCACCTTTGATAACTGCAAATTCAATCTGGCTACCTCGACCGAAAAATACCCGGATGCAATCAAACGCATGGGCGCCATGGTGTCCGGTACGATTTCCGAAAAAGAAGCCGTTGCTTACCTGAACGGTCTGACCATTAAAAACTGTGAATTTACCAATGTCCGCTATGGCGTTTTCGGCGGAAAAGTTCGGAATACTACCGTGGAAAACTGTAGCTTCACCAATTGCTCCAGCTATGCTGTACGCTTTGGGGATGTTGCTGGCAAGTTGAATGTCATCGGCAATACTGTCAATAAGGCCGGGGGAGTTTTGTCGATCAATACCGTCGGTAACAACTATTCCACTACCGATATTCAAACCGATGTGGTTATCCGTGACAATGTTGCAACAAACATGACCTGCGACAACGGTTATGTGTTTGTCACTGAATATGACAACGCAAGGTCATCCGGTAAATCCACATATACAATCACCGGTAACCAATGCAGCTACACCAAGTCTTTTGATGAACCGCTGAATGGCTTCCGTATTAAGAGCAACTACGGTCCCAGCGCAGCCGAGTTTATTGTGAATAAATAATTATGCCCCTTTCAGTCCCCTCCGCCTGCGGGCGGAGGGGCAATCAAAGGACATAGGCGAGGGCGCTTGTGTCTTTTGATTGCCTTGGTGTAATCACGGGAAAACCGTGTTTTACATATTGTCATTGAAAAATTTAGAATAAGGAGGTAAAACACAGTGACAAGCAGCAAATCTACCAAGCGGGCATTGATTTCCAGCGCACTGGCTCTGCTCATGTGCGTGACCATGCTCATCGGCACCACCTTTGCGTGGTTCACCGACACCGCATCCACCGGTGTCAACAAAATTGTGTCCGGCAATCTGAAAGTGGATATTGTCGGTGCGAACAGCGATTCTCATATTGAGAAGCTGGACTTCACAAAAGCTACCGGTGCAGAAGGAGAAAATCTTCTCTGGGAGCCGGGCTGCCGTTATCTGACCGAGGGCTTCAGAATTGCCAACAAGGGCAATCTGGCGCTGAAATGGAAGGCTGAAATCAACAAGGACAACATCACCGACGGCAAGGTGGAGGGATCCACTATTGCTAAGGACGGCAAGAGCCTGTTGGATGTTATTGACTTCTATGTTGTAACAAGCACCGATGAAAATGCAGACGCGGTCGCAATTGAAAACTTCACCGGCAAGCTGGCGGCGAATGTTGGAAAGAGCGAAACCTATTACATCAAGGGTGTGATGCAGACCACTGCCGGCAATGACTATCAGGATCTGACGCTGGACGGCATCACCATCACCGTTTACGCTACTCAGGATACTGTTGAGAACGACAGCTTTAATAATCAGTACGATAAGTACGCGCAGTATGGTGAGCGTACCGTCAAGAATGAGGCTCCCGTGGTAGGAACGAATGGCACCTATGGGCTGGTAGATAGTGGTAGAGACAATATCAACACCAAGAATGTCACCTATAGCATCCCTGCTGGAAATTATGACGGCGGGTTCTATTCTCAGCATTTCGGCATCAACTCCACATTTGATGGTAATGGTTCTACATTCAAGAGCTTCCAGTTAAACTGTGGTTATGTTCCGACTACCGAGGCAAGCACGCTGGTTGTTTCTAACCTCAATGTCAATGGTGATTTGATCATCACTGCAAGCAGCAACAATGTTGTTATCTACAACTGCACCGCAAAACATATCTCTGTACTTGGTGTCAAAAATGATATAACAGTAACGATTGACGGCTGCAAAATCACGGGTACACCTATCGCTAATGTAGTAGGCAATAACAAGTACGGCGTTTATATCACAAGACCCGGTGCAGAAGGTACTGCAAAAGTAAGCATTATCAATTCCGAGCTTTCCAACATCAAGGGTCATGCGATTGCTGTTAATTCCAGTGGTGCAACCTGCGATTTCACTATCACAGGAAATGAGTTTACTGACTATGGATTGGACGGCGAAGCAAATAGAGCTGCCTTTAAGATTTGGGGCGACGGTGTTCTTGCTCCCACATCGAATGTTGGTGGGAATTTGAATGATCAAGCAACCGTTCTTGCAAATGCAATTAAGGCGAACAACACATTTAGCACAGGTAATAATTGCGTTGTCGCAGAATTCTATGGCGCAACATTAGGTCTGAACTAAAATGCAAGTCCTCTCCACCTTCGGGTGGAGGGGCAATCAAAGGGCGCAAAGCCAATAGTTCGTGCCTTTTGATTGCTGAAAAAAGCAATTTGTTGCAAACGGCAAAAGCCGTTTACATAGTGTTATTCCAAGTTAAAAAATGAATTTTAAGGAGGAAAGAACAATGAATAAAACAAAATCAACGAAACGCGTGTTGTTGTCTTCCGTTTTAGCAATACTCATTTGTGTAGCAATGCTTATCGGAACAACCTTCGCGTGGTTCACAGACTCCGCTTCGACAGCGGTAAACAAGATCCAAGCAGGTACGCTGGAGATTGAACTGCAATATGCAACCGCATGGGATGCGAGCGGCGTACCCACTGCCTGGGCAGACGCCGAGGGCAAAACGCTCAATTTCAGAAAGGCTGCTGGAGCTGCCGCAAACGAAGCTATCCTTTGGGAGCCCGGCTGTACTTACAAGCTTCCTGAGCTTCGCATTGTCAATAATGGCAATCTCGCTCTGCAGTACAAGATCCTTATCACCGGCATTGCTGGCGATGCAAAGCTGAACGAGGTCATTGATTGGGAATGGGCTGGATGCAGTATTGATGAAAATGGTGTATACGAGCCTCGTAGGGGAGGCGATTTGTCGTCCGGAGACAGTATTTTCGGAAGCCTGAAGCCGACTACCATAACGGATGATATTCTCATCTCCGGCAGCATGAAAGGGGAAGCCGGCAACGAGTATCAGGGTCTGTCCATCGACGGCATCGGCATTACTGTTTTAGCTACTCAGTATACTTATGAGAATGATAGCTTCGGCAGCACCTATGATGAGGATGCAACCTATGGTACTGGTGCAACCATCATCGGTCTTAAAGGCACTTATGACTCTCTGACCGCTGCTGCAAAGGCATGGCGTGAGAGCAAGGGCATTGCGACAAGTGGCGGAAACATGGGCGGACATCCCGCAGATTTGACCTCTGTGGATTCGATCTCTTGGGTTATCAGCGGTAGTGTCGGTACTGGCGACGGTACCGGTGTCGTTGGCACAAGCGGTAGCCTATTGTCTGGTGGCTATATCTACCCGAGCGTTGCGATAAACAATGTCTATATTAAGGGCGTAAACAATGCCGAACTGAAAAACGAACTCGGTTCTGATTATGCACTCACCGCTGGCGGAAAGAATGTTGTCTATGACGGCATTACCTTCCCGGAATATGTGTCCTTTAACTCTGGTGCAGAAAATGTGACCTTCAAGAACTGCACCTTCAAGGGTGGTCTGAAAGTCATGCAGGCTATCAACGTAACGGTTTATAACTGCAAATTTGAGGGCGACGGAACTAAAGACTATGCATTCTTTGCGCAGGCTGTACCTGCGAATAGCATGAAAGCTGTTCAGTTTAATAACAACACCGTTTCCGGCTTTATGCGTGGTCTGAATGTTCAGGCTGAAGGCGCTGCTGTCACCATCAGCGGCAACACCATTAAGAAAATTACCGGAAAAACCGGTGGCTTTACTTATGGTTCTGCTATTCAGCTGACAAGAGGTAAGACCTTCACTGTCACTCACAATACTATTTCTGATGTTGCTGTTAATGCACTCCACATCTACAATGGCTGTGATGCTGATAGCATCGTTATCAATGACAACGATATTACTGCTGCTTACCTCTGCTGGAATGAAGCTAACTACACTAATGTTACATCCAGCGGTAACACGCTCAATATCACTAACCCTGGCAAGTGCGTCACCAAGACCGCTGAGGTTGACAGCAATTTTGCGTTGAACTAATCATTTTCAAGTCCTCTCACCCTTCGGGGTGAGGGGCAATCAAAGGGCATAAGCGTGCCTTGTGCCCTTTGATCGCCACAGTTTCTGCGGTATGCAACCGGCGCAGAGCCGATTACATAAGTGTTATTCTATATTCCAAAAAAAATTTTTAAGGAGGAAAGACGATGAATAACAAAAAGACAACGAAGCGCGCGTTGTTGTCCAGCGTTATAGCTATGCTCATCTGCGTAACTATGCTGATTGGTACGACCTTCGCGTGGTTCACCGACTCCGCAAGTACAGCGGTGAACAAGATCCAGGCGGGTAACTTGAATGTAAAGTTAGAGTATCTAAATGATAACGAATGGACGGAAGTTTCGAACACAACTAAGTTGTTCAAAGAAAACGCCCTGTGGGAACCGGGTTACACAGAGATAGCTTATCTCAGGGTCAGCAACGCCGGATCGTTGGCTCTCAAGTACAAATTTGCTGTAAACAAATATGCTGAGACAATCGGTGTTAATGTTGTGGACGGCAGTCCCATTAAGCTGTCTGAAATCTTGAAATTCGGTATCATCGGCAGCGAAACACAGCAGAGTTACACCCGCGATACCGCCCGTGCGGATGTTGCCGCAAATCCGCTTACGCTTAACACTTATACCAATGATATTCGTTTGGGTGTTGGTGAGACTAAGTATTATACTGTTGTTGTTTATATGCCCGAGGAAATCGGTAATGAAGCAAACCATGCAACAGGTACTACTCCTCCGTCCATAGACCTGGGCATTAACCTCGTTGCAACTCAGGATACGGTTGAATACGACAGCTTCGGTTATACTTATGACCAAAATGCCGGTGAGGCAGAGGGATACACCGTAACCGCAGTTATCCCCGTTGAAACCGTAGCAAAGGCTCTGGAGACAAATATTGTAACCAAGGATGTGAACGGTACTCTTACGGCTCACGAAGTGGTTAGATCTGCGCAGACTGTAACAGCAGGCGGTATTGCCGTTACATATCCTAATGGAACGGTTCTTGACACCAATCCGACAGCAGGTACATCAGAGGGTACTGTAGCATCTACTCAGGACGCAAAGCAAGGCTTTACCTATTCCGGAACAACTTCAGCACATTCAATTACTGTTGGCGAGGGAGAGAATGCTTCTGTTTATGAGTTGACCCTGCCTGTTTCCCAGAATAATACGACACTTGTCAAGGTGGTTGAAAAAATCGCATCCGACCTTACTATGACCGCGGTTTACCACAGCGGTGTTGCTATGGCTCAAGCTGCAAGTGCAGATGCAACTCCTACAGGGGAATCTTACTACTACAACAGCGCAACGGGCGAGCTTGTGCTTTGGGTTTACCACGCAAGTGAAATCGCTACGGTGACAGAAAACAAGGCGCCTGTTGAATCAATGTTCCCTGATGTAAATGTTACTATTCTTTCAAGCATAGTAGCAGAGGAAGATACTGTTATGACCGATGCAGCTTCGGGAACAAGCGCAAAAATTCCTGCAGCTGCTGTTGGAAAAGGTATCGTAAATGCAGGTCAAAAGGTTTACCTGGTTATCGAGACTACGGTCAGTGAGGAGAATAGTAAAACCTACGACATCAGCATCCGTGATGCTAACGGCAAGCCCTTTAACTGGACAATTGATTGCATGCCCGAGGTGACATTCTATCTTGGAACAGCTGAAGAGCTTTTCGGTTTTGATCTTAACGCTTTCGAAAAAGGTTGGGCGAAGATTTATGACCGCAGAGGCGCTGAAAGATATCCTGAGGCGGAATACGGCAATCAGTATTATGACGGGACAGGAAACGAATACGGTGCGTTTAAGTACGGCGATCAGTATACGCCCGGTATGACGTATGATCCTGCTACCGGATTTGTCACCCTGCGTTCCCTCACATTTGAATAATAATTTGATTAATCCCTCCCCCCCTGCGGGGGGGGGAGGGGCGATCAAAGGGCATAAGCGTGCCTTGTGCCTTTTGATCGCCCCGGTTTCTGCGGTATGCAACCGGCGCAGATCCGATTACATAAGTGTTATTCTATATTCCAAAAAAATTTTCTAAGGAGGAAAGACGATGAATAACAAAAAGACAACGAAGCGCGCGTTGCTTTCCAGCGTCATGGCTATCGTTCTCTGCTTAGCTATGTTGATCGGAACGACTTTCGCGTGGTTCACCGACACCGCTTCCACGGCGGTCAACAAGATCCAGGCAGGTACGCTGGATGTTCAGCTGCTTGACGAAAGCGGCCACTCCCTTGAGGGTCAGACTCTCGCTTGGCAGAAGGCAGCAGGTCACGAAAGAGATGAGGTTCTTTGGGAGCCCGGTTGTACCTACAAGCTGCAGAGCTTCAAGATTAAGAACAACGGCAACCTGGCACTGAAGTATAAAATTGCTATCAGCGGCATTGGCGGCGACGCAGAACTGAACGAGGTTATTGATTGGTCGTATACCCTTGCGAATGGTACTGCTTTCCCAATTACAGACGAAGGTCATTTGACTGCCGGACAGGAGACCGGACTTATTACCATCTCCGGTCAAATGCAGGAATCTGCCGGCAACAAGTATCAGGGCAAGTCCATTGACGGCATCGGCATCACTGTTTACGCCGCGCAGGACACCGTGGAGAACGACAGCTACGGTAATGAGTATGACCAGGACGCCGAATACGCAGTTGAGGTAAAGACTGCCGACGAGCTGCACAAGGCTCTTGAAAATGACGACAATGTCGTTTTGGCAACGGACATCGCTTTGCCGGACAACTGGACGCCGGCAGGCAACGGAACCCGTTCGGGAGCGTCTTTCACAGGTGACTCGTATACCGGAATCTTTAACGGCAACGGAAAGACCATTTCCAATGTCAAGAACAGCCTGTTCGGCGTTGTGACCGGCACGGTCAAAAATGTGAAGCTTGTGGCTGCCATTGACAACACGGAGTCCGATTCTGTGGGCGCTGTGGCCAGAATTCTGGCGGGCGGAACCATTTCTGATGTGACGGTCAGCGGCAGCGTCATAGGCGAGAAGGCAGTCGGCGGTGTTGTCGGACGCGTTCTGGCAGCAGGTACCGTGAGCAACTGCACGAACAGCGCAACGGTGGAGAGCACCAGCGGAAGTGACGCGGCGGGCGGTATTGTCGGCAAGGCGTATTATACCGTTACCGGCAAGGAAATGAACATCATCAGCTGCAAGAATACCGGAACGATCAATGGCAAATATGCGGCAGGCGGCATCGTGGGCTTCTCTGCGGCGAATGTGAAGAACTGCGAGAATAGCGGTGAGATCACGATGACCGGAACTAATGCCAGCGCGGTCGGCGGAATCATTGGCGAGCAGACGAATTACGGAACGATTTCCGGCAACAAGAACACCAAGGATATCACGGTCAACGGGTCGACAAATGTTAATGTGGGCGGCATCATAGGCTGGATTCGCTATCAGAATAATGCGGCCTACGCCAACAATATGACGATTGTTGTGTCCGGCAATGAAAACAGCGGCAACATTTCCTCCGGCACCGGCACAGGTCTTGGCACGGGAGGCATTGTAGGTCTTGCATACAATCAGGCGAAGGTTAATGGGAACAAAAACACAGCAACCGCAATTTCGGGCGGAACCTTTGCTGCAGGCATTGTCGGTGGCTTGCAGGTGAACGCTGATAATTTGACCATGGGCGAGAGTGTTCGGTTTGTCGTGACGAGTAATACTTCTGCAACCACACTGGATAATATTAGCGGAAATTACAAGGATCTGTTTGCCTATAACAATGACCCGGGAAACAACTCATTTGCAGATATTTCGGAAAATACGACGGAATAAAAGTTGATGCCGATGTTATTAGACTTTTGATTATAATTCATTCGACGCCGTTCTAGGCGTGATCATGGATAAGACCTACGATGAGATCATTTCCCCTGCCCCTGAATTTATCGGCTTGGAGAATGCAAAGCAGATCGCCCTGAAGGATGCAGGACTTGATGAAACCACACAAAAAATCGTGTTTACCAAAGAAGTGTTGAGCCGCAACAAGGGCAGACCTTGCTACATCTTGGAGTTCTACACGGACAGGTGTGCGTATTCCTACAAGGTCGATGCAGTAACCGGGGAAATTATCGAGAAGGAAACCGAATGGCTTTCCCGTCTGGAGTCCGAGACTGTTTCGGGCACGTCTCAGAATTCCGATACCAAGCAGCACAGGGGAAACTGATCGAAAACGGGAAGTTTAAAACGCCGACTCCCGAGCAGAAAAAGATGCTTACGACGGTAATTGCAACAGACAGATAAAAATGTAAACGGCAACCGGGTCTTTGCGGGTAAAATCTGCAAAGACCCGGTTGTTATTTTACGGGAAATACCGGCAGGGGCTTGCCTCCCGTAAGCTTTAAGCGGGAATTTGTCTGCCGTTTATTCTGTCTGATATCAGTAATATGCCGTTTTCCGGTAGGTCTGAGGAGATTGGCCGTAAGCCGTACGGAACAGACGGCTGAAATAAAATGGATCGGGAATCCCTACCGCCTCGGCGACGGATTTAATACTTTTGTCGCTGTGAAGCAGCAGCTCCCTTGCTACCGACAGACGGTAGTCGTTCAGGTAGCGTATCGGGGATGTTCCCATGGCGGATTTGAAGGCGGCATACAGTCCCGATTCGGAAATATTAAGCAGCGCCGCCATTTCGGCTACGGTCAGCCTTTGAGGGTAGTGAAGCCTTATGTATTCCAACAAGGGGTACAGCTCACGGTTGCGGCAAAAGGGACGCTCGGTACCTAAATCAAGCAGGTGGGACAAAAACGAAAACATACAGGAGGTTCGCTGTCCGTCGCTGTCTGATTGCTCCCAGCGGTCGATATCCCGGCTTAAAATTGCGGTGGCGTTATTGTCGGTAACAACGGGGAAATCCCATAGATCCTCCAGATGATATCCGCCGCCTACGGTAACGTCCAAAAAGAAGTATCTGGCCCGGAACAGCCCGGTTTCGGGGTTTAGATGGTGGGTGATGTTTTGCATGACGACGCATGGCGCAATAAAAAATCCGCCCTCGCCGGTGTTAAGAACTTCGCCCTGATCAAGCTGAATATCATATGAGCCGGTATGGGACTGCACTACCGACAGACAGTCCAGCCGCTTTGATACCTTCATGCCTTCGATGTCATCGAGCTGAAATGTGTAGTAGTCAAAGCGATGAATTTCGCAGCTGTCGAGCTTCATGGTGTCTGCCTCCCTTCTTTATAGTATTGTACAGGGTTTATGTGGTTTAGTCAATGGACAAAAGCGGGATTTATCACTATACTCAAAGAAAATTCACTTCGAAAGGATTTGTGGGTATGGAGTTTTATACATCATCAGGCGTTCCGAGGCCCGTTCGTCTGAGCGAGGCGACAAGGCGCTTTGCCATGGAGTCGCTTAACCATAAATACGGGCGCGAAACCCGTCGCATCCCTTACGTTACCATGGATCATATTCCGGGATATCTTAAAATGTCAAAGCTTGCCCGATATGATCTGGCCATCAGGGAGATCGCCGAAAAAGCCCCCTTGCGGATATGTCCGGGCGAAAAGTTAAGCGGTGCAGCGACCCTTGGCGACGCTATTTTACACAGATTGCCGGCCGGTCACAAGGCTATTGTCCGCGAGTACAGCTGCGGCACAAGCCACCTGACGGTGGATTTTTTCGAGGTGCTGGCTATCGGCATGGACGGAATACGGCTAAAAGCCGAGCAAAGCCTTGCCTCTCAAAACGATCCTGACAGACAGGAGTTTTTGCACAGCTGTCTTGCCACCATAGACAGTATGGGTATTTGGCACCGCCGATATCTTGAGGCGCTGTCATCCATGTCGGGATATGAGGCGGTGGTGAAAAATCTCCGTCAGGTGCCTTTTCGCCCGGCGAGAAGCTTTTACGAGGCGGTACAGAGTGTCTGGTTCTGCTTTGCCTTTTTGCGGCTGACCGGCTGTTGGCCCGGTATCGGCCGTATTGATCAGATGTTGGGCGGTTACCTGAAGGCCGATCTCGCGGCAGGTATTTTAACCATGGATGAGGCAAGGGAAATTCTCGCCCACTTTTTTATCAAGGGCTGCGAGTGGATCGACGGCGAGGTTACCTGGGGAGGCGACGCCCAGCATTACCAGAATATTATACTTTCCGGCATTGATTCCGACGGAAATGATGTAACCAACGAGGTAACACAGCTGGTGCTGGAGATTGTGGAGGAAACGGGTATCAGCGATTTTCCCGTTTCGGTAAGGGTCAACCGGAATACGGATGAGAAATTTTTGCGCCGGGTAGCGCAGGTCATTCGTTACGGCGGCGGTATTGTTGCGGTTTATAATGAAGATCTTGTTATATCCTCTCTGACCGAAATAGGCTATCCCAAGCGCGAGGCGCGTAATTTTGCCAACGACGGCTGTTGGGAAATTCAGATTCCGGGCAAGACCTATTTTAACTACGTTCCTTTTGATGCGTTGCGGCTGCTTCAGCAAAAAACGCTTAAAGGGTATGACGAAACGGTGGATTTTTCGGATTTCGAGTCGTTATATAATGCCTTTTTAAAGGATCTGGCGGATCAGATCGGAGCTATTTTTGAAACCGAAGTTTTGCCTATGCTTGATCCGTCGCGGGACGCGCCGGCCTGCACGGCCATTTCGCTTTTTGAGCATGACTGTATCGAGCGTGGGCTGTCTTATAAAGAAGGGGGGCCGGTGTACCGGGTGATATCCCCCCATCTCGGGGGACTTGCGGACGTGGTCAACAGTCTCTACGCCATGCGCAAGGCGGTTTTTGAGGAAAAACGGATGACCTTTAAGGAGCTTATGGCGATTCTGAGAAGCAATTGGGAGGGCAATGAAAAATTCCGGCGGCAGATGCTCACATGCTATACCTATTACGGCAACGGCAACGACGAGGTTGACGATCTGGCCGCCCGGGTGCTTAAAGATTTTTCCGATTTATGTCTTAGCTACGACGGGAAAACGCCGGTTCGGTTTATAAGCGGCGTCAGCACCTTCGGACGTCAGATGGAGTGGGCGCCGGCACGCTCGGCGACCCCGTTCGGACGAAAAAAAGGCGAGGTGCTCTCCGGTAATATGTCCCCCACTCCGGGAACCGATCACAACGGCGCGGCGGCGGTTATCGCCTCGTGCTGCCGGGCGGATCTGAGCCGCCAGTATAACGGTGCGGCGCTCGATTTAAGCTTTGTCCCTTCTAATCTGGACAGCGATAATGCTATAGCGGCGCTTTCCGGCCTTATTCGGGGTTTTGTAAAGCTCGGCGGCTGCTTTATGCAGATAAACACCGTGGACGCCGCCCTACTTGAGGAGGCCCAGAAGCACCCCGAAAACTATGAAAATCTGTCGGTAAGGGTGTCGGGCTGGAACGCCAGGTTTGTCACCATGGATAAGCAGTGGCAGGATATGCTGATTGATCGGGCGAGATAAAGGAGACGCTATGGAGGGGATGATTTTTTCGGTTGTGCGCAATTCCTTTGTAGACGGTCCGGGAATCCGCACGACGGTCTTTTTCAAAGGCTGCAATTTACGCTGCCGGTGGTGTCATAATCCGGAAAGTCAGAGCCCGGCGCCGCAAATGCTTTACAACCGGCGGCGATGTACCGGATGCGGCGAGTGCCGGGCAGTGTGTCCGAACTCGATGGAGAAATGCACCCTTTGCGGCGCTTGTGCGGCGGCATGTCCTAACGGAGCGCGGCGTATTTGCGGACAAAAAATTTCCGGCGATGAGCTTTTAAAGCAGGTGATAAAGGACAGGGTGTTTTATGAAACCTCGGGCGGAGGTGTGACGGCGTCGGGCGGAGAATGTATGCTGCAAATCGATTTTTTGGCGGAATTCCTTCAAAAATGCCGAAAGGCAGGAATATCCACGGCGGTAGATACTGCCGGAAACGTGCCATGGTTCTACTTTGAAAGAATTCTGCCGGTGACCGATCTGTTTTTGTATGACATAAAGGCCTTTACCGAAAATCTCCACCGCGAGGGGACCATGGCGCCTAACCGCCTGATTCTTGACAATCTCCGGCGGCTGTCCGATGATTGCGACAAGGAGGTGCGGATCAGAATTCCGGTAATCGGCGGTTACAATGATTCCGAAGAGGAGCTAATGCGCATAAGAAGTTTTTTAGAAACGACCCGGTTTCGCACGGTGGACCTTTTGTGCTACAACGACATGAGCGGCGGCAAGTACGAGGAGGCCGGCATAACCTACACCGCCTTTAAAAAACCGACGCCGGAGGAAATGGCATCGTACAGGGAGCTTTTTTGTTTTTCTTGATGTAAAAGTTAAGATAAAAGATGTAGGCGGTAAAGCGGATTACGAGCAGCCTTATAGATTTATGGGCGACGACAAGCCGAAAAGTATCGCCGGCAGGCCGTTTCGGGCGAATTTGACTGAGCGCTCTATGCTTACTGATTTTACTGTCTGCGAGGGGAGGCAGCCTCCGGCGACGGATTTAATATTCCTGTCAGTGCAAAACAGCGGTTATTGTGTTGTCGTCGGACATCGTGCCGACGATAGCAGCATGCTGTCGGCAACGAGGGATTTATTGTCCGGCCGATCGGCAGCTGCTGTTTTGGGTTTTATAACCGACTTTAAACACCGGGCGGATAAAACGGCGGCCGCCCGGTGTTCATTTTTTCGTTTGTCATTCCACGTGATAATATTTTTCCCGAAGACTTGACATTTTTTTGTTTTTTTGATAAAATTTCCACGGAAATGGCCTTACATATATAAATTATGTAAGCCGGCAGCCGAAATTAAAACAGAAACGGGTAAAAAACGGCGGTTATTGTGCTGCACGGAAAAAGTGTAAGCTTTGGAGGATGAGGATGTTATGAAAAAACTGTCTTTGCGGCTGATGTCGGTTTTATTAGTGTTGACATGTATGATATTCAGCTGTGTTACGTCGGTATCGGCACGGGATTTAACCGCCGACGAGATCCGCGCGCAAATATCCAGCGTTTATCAGAAATGCCTGAACTCAAGAGGAAGCTCGTTTAAAGGGTATTGTGGCGATTATATAGGCTGGCAATTATACCACATGGGAATAAACACGAGCAATATGGGCGTTAACGGCAATGTTACCTTTGAAAAATATAAGGATCTTTCGGTAACGACGGGAGGATTCAGCGTTACGGCATATCCCTCTTCGCAATACACCTTAAAAAGCGCTCTTAAAGCAATCAGCAACAACGGCACCAAAAATGTGTATAACATTCTTGTGTGCATGGAAAAGGGGAATACAGAGTCGGCTCAGGATTACGGCCACGCCGTGTTTATTCATGCTATAATTAACGGCATGGTGTATTTTTCGGAATCGGGAAATCTCTCTTACGGAAAAACAATATATTATGAGGGTACGCCTATTTGCATGAGCATCGATCAGGTATGTGACAGCGTGTGGATGTATACTTATCAGGGAAACGTTCCCGTATTTGACGGCGTAATTCATTTTCAGGGGGGCGGATCGGCACCCTCTGCATCGATTTTGACGATTTCCGGCGTAAATTACCCCATTCAAAAGGCAAGCGGAGCCTACTTTACGGTATACGGATTAATATCCTCCCCATATATATTGGAGCTCGCGGAGGCTCTTGTGTATGATATTAACGGTGAATATAAGTTTGGAATAGGCACTTATGCCCAAGACGGTCGCAAGACGTATAATATAAAAGATTTCGAAACTGCTAATATGGCTTTTCGTACCTTAAGCGACGGCCAGTATAAATATATTATCCGGGCGTGGGACGAAAGAGGCTATTACGCATATTTTGAGAAGACCTTTACGGTCGGAGGAACGGCGACAACATCTGCAAGCGCTCCGACGATTACCGCAACCCATTCATGCGACCTTAAGCCCGGTACGCCCTATTCGTGGGATTCCGGCAAGGTAACCATAGAGCCGGAATGTGAATATAGGGGAGTAAAAATATATACCTGCAAAGAATGTGGTAACACAAAGATGGAATGGCTGCCGGCAATCGGAAGTCATAGCTTTGGCCCGTGGGAAATAACAAAGCCCGCTACCCGTGAAGAAGAAGGGGAAATGACAAGAAAATGCTCGGTGTGTTTTAAACGTGAAACACAGACCATTCCCCGGATTATAAAATACGGCGACGTTGATAATAGCGATGAGATTTCGGCAACCGACGCCCTTTTGACCCTGCAATATACCGTCGAGAAAATAGATTTTAACGATGATCAGTGTAAGCTGGCGGATGTAGACGCAAGCGGAAAGGTAACCGCCAACGACGCACTTTTAATTCTTCAGCGGGTAGTAGGAAAAATAACTGTTTTCCCGGTGGAAAATCAGTAGTCGACCAAATCGTTAATATCAAATAGTTGCAAATAAAATAATTTGAGGCGGTCGAAAATAACCGGATTTTAAAAAAGTCCTGCCGTAGTTTTCAAAGGAAAAAAGCGGCGGGATTTTTAAGGATTTTATTGCTATGCTCCTTATTTTGTGCTAAAATTTAAACGGATAAATGAACATACCGATTGCGACAAAAACGGGGATATCTATATCCGCTTGTGTATGAGGCTTGATGTAAAAATCCGCGAAGTTTCAGTCGGGCAAAAGGAGCAAAAGGGTTTTGAGCAGCAAGGTCGGCAGCAGCAAAAACGAATATTTATTATGCGAGCGGGACTGGGTCTTTTTTACCCTTATAACGGTGTCGGGCTTTTGGGGGGCCTTTACATATCTTTTAAGAGGCAACGTCTTTTGCAACGCCCAGACCGGAAACGTCGTTTTGCTCGGGATGGCGCTTGGCGCCGGCGAAATAAAACGGGCGGTTTACTACCTTATTCCGATTTCGGCCTATCTTGCCGGGGCATTTATATCGGAGCTTTTGCCAAAACCGATAAAGCACAGCCTTAAAATCCGCTGGGACACCATGCTTATAGGAATTGAAATAGCGGTTGTGGCGATGCTGGGATTTATCCCGGAATCCTTCCCGGTGCAGCTCTCGCAGATAGCGATAAATTTTATTGCCTCCATGCAGTTTAACACCTTTCGTCAGGCTCAGGGAACGCCCATGGCGACGACCTTTGCGACAAACCATATCCGCCAGATCGGCATAGGTCTGGCAAAGGAGATACTGCACCGTAAAGCCTTCGACAAACGGCACCGGATCAAGCTGAGAAAGCATTTTTTCATGCTTTTGTTCTTCCTTTTGGGATCGGTTATAGGGACGGTTTTTTGCAATCTTGTAAAGGGTCGGGCAATATGGATAACCCTTATCCCGCTCGTTTTTCTGTTTTGCCTTATGCTTCGCGACGACAAAAAGGGCCGGGACCACCTGGAGCAAAAGCCGCTCGGTCACTGAAAGCCGTTTTTTCTCGACCTGAATGAGGCGCGGTTCATGCCGTGTCAGGGTCTGACGCCGTGATTTACCGGAAAGCAGGTTTTGCGAGAGGTCTGAAACAGGCTGTACCGTGCGGCGGATCTTTGTGCCTTACGGATGTGATCCCGGACAATACTGTCGATTTTTGTTTTACGCGATTTTCCTGTTGGAACCGACACACGGATGTGTTAATATCGCCTTGGCGGCGGAGCTTGTATCTGACATAGGCGTTTTTTGCCGTGTCATGAAAACATTTTCGCCGATGAAATGTTGCGGCCGATGCGACAGAACAAACGGTTTTCTCGTGTATGGCTCAATGCTTAAGTTCCGATCTTAATAATTTTAGGGAGGATTAAAACGGTATGAGAAGAGCAGGCAGAATTTTCAGTTTTCTTTTAGCGGCGGCGGTATGTCTGTCACTGTGGGCGGTACCGTCGGCGGCGTATATGGAGTATGAGCCGGTCTATGCTGCGGGAGACGTAAATAACGATTCGCAGGTGACGGCGACCGACGCGCTTATCGCACTGCAAACGGCAGTCGGAAAAACAACCCTCGGATATGACGAGACCGATGCCGCCGACGTCGACGGCAACTGGACGGTAAACGCCACCGACGCGCTTATGATACTGCAGGGCAGCGTAGGCAAACTTGAGCTCAGCGCGCCGAAATCGGTATATGACAGCTACGAGTATACCTATGTAGCGCCGACCGGACTTGAAAAGAACACTACATATATGATCTGGACAAGGGCGCTTACCGGCAGCGGAATAAGAAAGGATTTCGACACTTTGCGTCTTATGGCCTCGATACAGGGGCTTATAAACCGCAATACCGATAAGCACAAAACTGCCGTTGCCTTAAGGTATGATGTGGATATTGATATCTTCTGGTATAATTTTATAAGCGAAGAGGGTGCGACCTTCCACGATTATGCCGTTGTGGATATAAAAAACATTACCGATCTTATAAACACGTTTTTGCCCTTTATGAAGGAGCACGGTATAGTCGCATGGGATCCGTCGGTTCCGGCAACGTCGAATGTGGCCGGTACGATATGCGGACTTGACGGCTATCTTCCGGTCATGTATTCCACCGACGAGAATTCGCTTTATTATAAGCTTACGGTGGAAAACAAGATCCCGGTAAGGCAGAGCCTTGTGGGGATGTTTGGCGAGGCTGAAAAGGGTGGAAAAATAAAGGGAACAAATCTTCCCTCGACCGGATCCCCAAAAAACGACGCTTACCGCTGGGCGCTTGACAGATATATGAGCCGCTGCAATCCGGAGCTGCTTGCCTACACGCCGGACGCGGCGAGCCTTATTGAATCGAACCCCGTATACAATGTTCCCGACGGCAAAAGCTCCGGTCTTGCCGGAGTTCCCAATCACGACTATTTTGTGGCCAAGCAGTGCTTCTTTTTTGATGTGACGTCCTATGCCGGCGAGCCGGCCACCGATGAGCCCGACCAGCCCCTCGGCGCCGATGCCGAAACCTGTAAGGCGGTGCTTGAAGCGCGCTACAAAATGGCCGGCAGCGCCTTCGGTACGGTTGTGGGATTCCCGCCGTGGCATATAAAATACACCGATTTTGTGCCGGGAGGCAGCCAGTCTCCGCCCCGTCTTGAGTGGCATTTTGTCGAGCTTTGCGTTTCGTATAACTGCGGAATTGAGGCCGACGCGGCACAGCCCAATCGTATGACCAATGCTTCCCTTTACACAAAATATGAAATGCGATATGAGGCGAAGGCCAACAAAGCGGCCGATGAGACTATAACCTTTGATCCGGACACTTATTATATCTGCCAGACCTATGCCGGTGACTTCGATTGCTCGCCTTGGCTTAAGGCGGCCGTTCCTACTGTTTGGACCGACGAAAACCTGCATAACGTTACCATGTGTTTCAACTACAGTCCGAGCCTTATAGACCGTATGCCCGCGGCCTTTGACTTTGTCAGGAGCGTAAGGAGCGACAAGCAGTACTTTACCGCCGGTGAGGGTACGGCCTACGTTATGACCAGTGCACTCTTTGAGGGCTTTGAGGGTAAGGAATTTAATCCCTCTTACTCTTACGCGACCCTTTTTAAGGGCAGCGGTACCGAGTCGGTCGTACACCGTACAAATCCCTCGGGCGACCGCCAGTACATACATTATATTAAGCCATATATGAACGGTCAGAAGCTCGATTTATTCGGACGTATGATAGACGGCTTTTCCAATATAGACAGCAGGGACATGGCTCTGCTTAACTACCTTGCTCCGAACGGTACGTTGCTGCATTCATGGGAAAACGACGTGAGGATATACAATTCGGTTCCGTTTATACATGTAGGCGGCTTCTCCGGCAGTACAAACGCCGAAAAAGCGGCAAGTCTTTATGTCATGCTCAGAAAGCAAAAGACAAAATTCTTTGCCTACGGCTATTTCGACATTAACAGCAACAGAGGAACCCCCTCGGGCTACAAGGCCTTTATGGAGGAGTTCGAAAATTATATGTCAACCAAGAGCACCAAGGTCAAGTCGGTGGATATAGAGACCTTCTTCAAGCTGCTCTCTGAATCGGGCCGCGGCGATATCGTAGGATGATTTAAAAATCTGTTCGTTATAGGTTTTCGCCGTATGACGGGGACCGTGACGCAACATGCTTTAAAAAGATGAAAATCCGGCATACGGTGGAGAAATTTTTACCGTATGCCGGATGCTTTTCTTTTTATACTTTGCTTTTTCTGTTTTATATCATGAGTCGTACCGGACGGTGTGCATACCGGAGGAGAGAGCGATGTATAAAAACTGCCGACAGATTATGGCGAAGGCCGAAAAGGCTTTCGTGTACGGGATAATTTTGCTTAAGGGGCGGAAGGAAAAACAGCGATTTGTTTTAATGACGGTATTTTCGGAATTAACGGCTTATATTCGATTTTTTTCTTTACAATCAGGATAATAGGTGATATTATATAGGTTGGTAATCTGCTTTTAAAAAGGAGAGAATATAAAAATGGCAAGAAAACAAAAGACCATGGACGGTAACAGCGCTGCCGCAAACGTGTCATATGCGTTTACCGACGTCGCGGCTATCTATCCGATAACCCCGTCATCCAACATGGCTGAAGAGACCGACAAGATGGCCGCTGCCGGTCAGAAAAACCTTTTCGGACAAGAGGTAAAGGTTGCTGAGATGCAGTCTGAGGCCGGTGCTGCCGGTGCGGTTCACGGATCGCTCGCCGCCGGTGCGCTTACCACAACCTACACCGCTTCACAGGGTTTGCTTCTTATGATCCCGAACATGTACAAAATGGCCGGCGAGCTGCTCCCGGGCGTAATTCATGTTTCGGCCCGTGCGCTTGCGACCCATGCGCTGTCGATTTTCGGTGATCATTCCGATATATATGCATGTCGACAGACCGGCTATGCAATGCTGTGCTCCAACTCCCCTCAGGAGGTTATGGATCTCGGCGCCGTAGCCCATCTTTCGGCAATAAAGGGACGGGTTCCTTTCCTGCATTTCTTTGACGGTTTCCGTACCTCGCACGAAATTCAAAAGGTTTCCTGCTGGGACTATGCGGATCTCGCCGATATGCTCGACTGGGACGCCGTAAACGAGTTCCGCCGCCGTTCGCTCAATCCGGAGCATCCGGTTCAGCGCGGTACCGCCCAGAATCCCGATATATTCTTCCAGGCTAAGGAGGCCTCCAACAAGTACTATGAGGACATAGTCGGTGTTGTTGAGGATTACATGAATGCCGTTAACAAGAAAATCGGCACCAAATATAAGCTTTTCAACTACTACGGCGCAAAGGACGCCGAGACGGTTATAATCGCAATGGGTTCGGTATGCGAGACCATTGAGGAGACGGTTGATCATCTCAACGCCGCCGGCGAAAAGGTCGGTCTTGTAAAGGTTCATCTTTACCGTCCGTTCTCGGTTAAGCACCTTATCGCTTCGCTTCCCAAGACGGTTAAGAGCATTTCGGTGCTTGACCGCACCAAGGAGCCCGGAAGCATCGGCGAGCCGCTTTATCTCGATGTTGTGGCCGCTCTTAGAAATACCGCTTTCGAGAATGTTCCGGTATACACCGGTCGCTACGGTCTCGGTTCCAAGGATACCACTCCGGCGCAGATAGCCGCAGTTTTCCGGAACGCCGACGCAAAGAATCCGAAGAAGCGCTTCACCATCGGTATTGAGGATGATGTTACCAAGCTTTCGCTTAAGGCCAAGGATATCGGCGACACCACCCCTGCCGGCACGACCTCCTGCAAGTTCTGGGGACTCGGCTCCGACGGAACGGTCGGCGCCAACAAGAACTCCATAAAGATAATCGGTGACAACACCAATCTTTATGCTCAGGGTTATTTCTCGTACGACTCCAAAAAATCGGGCGGCGTTACCATTTCGCATCTCCGCTTCGGCAAAAAGCCCATCAAATCGACCTACCTTATAAATAAGGCCGATTTTGTTGCCTGCCATAATCCCTCCTATGTCGACAAATACGACATCGTCGAGGACATTAAAAAGGGCGGCACCTTCCTGCTTAACTGCTCATGGGATATCGATGAGCTCTCCGAGAGACTTCCGGCCGCTATGAAGCGCTACATTGCCAAGAACAAGATCAATTTCTATACCATCGACGCTACCCACATTGCCAAGGAGCTCGGCCTCGGTGGACGTACCAACACCATTTTGCAGGCCGCATTCTTTGCTCTTTCAAAGATTATCCCCGCCGCAAAGGCCGTTGATCTTATGAAGGCTGCCGCCACCAAGTCCTACGGCAAGAAGGGCGAAAAGGTCGTTGCCATGAACCACGCCGCTATCGAGCGCGGTATAAACGGCTTTAAAAAGATCGACGTTCCTGCCGATTGGGCCAAGGCAGAGGATGCTCCCAAGGCAGCGAAGACCTTCGAGGGCAGCGAGGAACTCAAAGAGTACGCCGAGAAGATCCTTGAGCCCATTAACGCCCAGCGCGGAGACAAGCTCCCCGTTTCGGCCTTTATCGGCCGCGAGGACGGCACCTTCCCGCTCGGCTCATCCGCTCTTGAAAAGAGAGGTATTGCAGTTGACGTTCCCGAATGGAACAGCGAAAACTGCATTCAGTGCAACTTCTGCTCCTTTGTTTGTCCTCATGCCGTTATTCGTCCGGTTGCAATGAACGAGGCAGAGGCCGCAAAGGCTCCCGCCGGAATGAAGACCTTGGATATGACCGGCGTACCCGGAATGAAGTTTGCCATCACCGTATCGGCGCTTGACTGTACCGGATGCGGCGTGTGCGCCAACGTCTGCCCGGGCAAAAAGGGTGCAAAGGCTCTTACAATGCAGCCGCTTGACACCCAGATTCCCCGTCAGCAGGAATTTGCTTACGGACTTGATCTTTCGGACAAGCCCGAGGTTGCCGCTAAATTCAAGCCCGAATCGGTCAAGGGCAGCCAGTTTAAACAGCCGCTGCTTGAGTTCTCGGGTGCCTGCGCCGGATGCGGCGAGACCCCCTATGCCAAGCTTGCTACTCAGCTCTTCGGCGACAAGATGTATATAGCCAACGCTACCGGCTGCTCCTCTATCTGGGGCGGTTCGTCACCCTCCACTCCGTACACCGTCAACAAGAAGGGTCACGGTCCCGCATGGCAGAACTCGCTGTTTGAGGATAACGCCGAGTTCGGCTTCGGTATGCTGCTTGCCAACAAGACCCTCCGCGAGCGTCTTGCAAACAATGCTAAAAACGTAATCGAAAAGACCTCGAATGCAGACCTTAAGAAGGCTGCTCAGAACTGGCTCGATACCATGGACGACACCGAGCTCAACGCTCCGGCTGCCGACGAATTCAAGGCTGTTCTTGCCAAGGTTGACACCTGCTGTGACGACGTTAAGTCGCTTAAAGAAAATGCCGATTATCTCGCCAAGAAATCCATCTGGATCCTCGGCGGAGACGGATGGGCATACGATATCGGCTTCGGCGGACTTGATCATGTTATAGCCCAGGGCGAGGATGTAAATATCCTTGTATTCGATACCGAGGTTTATTCAAACACCGGCGGACAGTCGAGTAAGGCCACCCCGACCGGCGCTGTCGCTCAGTTTGCGGCTGCCGGTAAGACGGTCAAGAAGAAGGATCTCGCCGCTATCGCCATGAGCTACGGCTATGTATACGTAGCCCAAGTTGCAATGGGTGCCGATTACAATCAGTGCATCAAGGCATTTAAAGAGGCCGAGAGCTATCACGGCCCCTCCATCATCATCGCTTATGCTCCCTGTATCAACCACGGTATAAAGGGCGGCATGAGCGTTGCTCAGGCCGAGGAGAAGGCTGCTGTTCTGGCCGGTTATTGGAATAACTTCCGTTATGACCCGAGGAGCGATAAACCCTTCACCCTTGACTCCAAGGAGCCGTCGGCCGATTATCGTGCCTTTATCACCAACGAGGTCCGTTATTCTTCGCTTATGCGCGCCTTCCCCGAAAGAGCCGAAAAGCTCTTCGCAAAGGCTGAGCAGAATGCTAAGGATAAGTATGAGCACCTTAAAAAGCTTACCGAGCTTTATGACGATTAATCGTTGCAGATAAAGCATAAAGAGCATTTTTAAGAAAAACAAATAAATAAACCGCCGGGTATTGCGATTTTTCAAGTTGCGATGCCCGGTTCTTTTTTATCTTCGGGCGGATAAAAAGCGGCACAATAATATGCGCGACGGGAGATACCGCATCAGGTGTCATGAAACACAATAACATCTCAACCGGTAAAGTATACTATATATAGATGTAAAATCACGAGGTGATACCAATATATCTGAATAAGAAAAAAATCGAAAAAAGATTAAAAAAGGGGTTGACAAAGGGAGGGGAATTTGGTATTATAATCGGGCGCTTTGAA
>ERZ857998.1738-NODE-1738-length-23249-cov-3.479434_pt1 | contig 23249 bp, 21 predicted proteins | sample MGYA00519954_ERZ857998 | MGnify/ENA primary metagenome ERZ857998 (study PRJEB31778, sample SAMEA3449424) | human gut metagenome | biome: human gut; feature: human-associated habitat; material: faeces | place: United Kingdom | collected 2010/2012 ...
TCCAACATCCTATACAGATTATTATGATGGAAATAAATTTAAGGCAGCTTGTGGAGTCAATCTATCGGATTCCATTGAGGTAGCTCACATTGAAATTGATTCCCATAGAGATTTCTTGGCCACAACAAATAAGAATAGTCTAGTGTATTATAATGGCGAAATTACAGAGTATGACCGATAAACCCAGTTGTGTGATGGTACATTGGTCTACTATTAAATCATTTTGTTTTAGCAGATAATTGGAAGACTTATTGTTCTATATTTTATATAATTAAGTTAATTTCTTAACTTATTTTGTGAGAAAAAGTGAATAAATTTTATTTTGGCGGAAATGTATTTCGCTTTTTCTTTTTATATAAGCTTATGGTATGTTATCTATTTTTGAAGTTAAAAAAGAAAGTGGTTATAGATTAAAAGTGATGATTTTAATTATGAAATTAATAGTACTACAAATATTCATGATAATAGATGTATTTAAATTTCAATATATGCTTTATATAAAGTAAATAATATATATGGAAAATTTACCGTAAAATGAAAAAAATATTAAATATGAAGATTAATACCATAATGAAAGCGTTTACTGGAATATTACCTTTTACTGTGTTATAAAATTATTGTGTTAATTATTAAAGCGCTAAAAATTAACGGTTAGGAGAGTGATTGTACATGATACAAAAATTACAACGTTTTGGTGGAGCGATGATGGCTCCAGTAATGTTGATGCCATTTGCAGGTATTATAATTGGCTTCTCATCGATTTTTACAAATGCAGATATTATGGGTAGCCTAGCTGTAAGTACAACTGTATGGTATCAATTTTGGTCAATGATCTATGATGGTGGTTATGCGATTTTTAATCAGCTACCTTTACTTTATGTTATTTCTTTGCCAATCGGATTAGCAAATAAACAATCTGGACGTGCTGCAATGGAATCTTTCGTTATTTATATTACATTCAACTATTTTATTCAGGCAATGTTAACAAATTGGGGATCTACTTTATTTAATGTTGATTTTACACAAGAAGTTGGCGGCATGAGTGGATTAACAACGATTGCAGGTATTAAAACTATTGATATGAGTGTGGTAGGTGCAATTATGATTGCTGGTATTGCTGTTGCATTACACAACAAATATTATGAAGTTAAGCTTCCTTCACTATTGAACTCATTCCAAGGATCAGCTTTTATCATTATTTTAGGATTTGTATTGATGATTCCAGTAGCTGCTTTAGTTTGTTTTATTTGGCCAATTGTGCAACAAGGAATTTTAGGACTACAAGGCTTTTTAGCTAGTTCAGGTAATATAGGTGTATTCTTATTTACATTCTTTGAAAAATTAACAATGCCTACAGGACTTCACCACTTCTTATGGGTACCATTTGATCTAGGTCCAGCAGTAATTTCTGATGGTAACTGGACTCATTGGTTAGCTAATGTAAATGAATATGCTAAATCTACTGCTTCATTAAAATCATTATTCCCTACGGGAGGATACGCATTGTATGGAAACTGTGCAGTATTTGGTCTTCCTGGTGCAGCACTAGCTATGTATAAAACTGCAAAACCGGAAAATAAAAAAACTGTAGCCACCGCTTTGATTGCGGCCACAATTCCTGCTGTACTTTGCGGAATTACAGAACCAATTGAATTTAGTTTCTTATTTGTAGCTCCATTATTATTTGTTGTTCACTGTTTTTTAGGTGGATTATTATCTATGGTTCTATATATATTTGGTGTAGTTGGTTACCAAGGTGGAGGCTTAATTGATTATATTACATATAACTGGATGCCAATGTTCCAAAATCATTCAGCTGAAGTTATAACTCATATTGTGATTGGTTTAATTTTTACAGTTATTTATTTCTTTGTATTCTATTTCCTAATTAAAAAATTTGATTTTAAAACGTTAGGAAGAGAAGATGAGACAACTTCAACAGAAGGAAGTGCTGTTTCTGGAGGAAATGAAAAATTTAAAGAAATGGCTGTTGGAATCTTGGAAGAATTAGGTGGAAAAGACAATATTGTAAGTGCAACAAACTGTATGACACGTCTAAGAGTTACAGTAAATGATGAAAATTTAGTTTCTAGTGATGATGAGGATTTCAAGAAATATAATGCATATGGTGTTGTTAGAAATGGAAAAGCATTCCAAGTTATCATTGGATTTGATGTAGAAAATGTTAAGAGCGAATTTGATAAATTACTTTAATAGATTGGAAGGTTGATGAATATGGAAAAAAATTCAATTGTTATTGCTGGTGGAGGTAGTACATACACTCCAGGTATTATATTAATGTTATTAAAACACTTAGATCGATTCCCATTACGCAAAATTATTTTTTATGATAATGATGCAGAAAGGCAACAGGTAATTGCAGATGGATGTGAGATTATTTTAAAACAATTGCATCCTGAAATTGAGTTCTTTGCAACAACGGATCCAGAAAAAGCATTTACAGATGTAGATTTTGTTATGGCTCATATTCGTGTTGGTAAGTATAAAATGCGTGAATTGGATGAAAAAATTCCATTAAAGTATGGTGTTGTAGGGCAAGAAACTTGTGGTCCTGGAGGAATTGCTTATGGTATGCGTTCTATTGCAGGTGTACTTGAATTAGTGGATTATATGGAAAAATATTCTCCAAACGCATGGTTGTTAAATTATTCTAATCCAGCAGCAATTGTAGCTGAAGCAACAAAAAGATTGCGTCCAAATTCAAAGATTCTAAATATCTGTGACATGCCAATCAGTATCGAAAATAATATGTGCGAAATTTTAGGTTATGAAAAAAGATCAGATATTGTTACGCGTTATTTTGGATTAAATCATTTTGGATGGTGGAATGATGTTCGTGAAGCCAGCACAGGAAAAGACTTGATGCCTGAATTGAAAAAGTATGTTGCTGAGCATGGTTACTTAGTTCAATCAGATATTGATAGTGCAAAACAGCATGGTGATGTAAGTTGGAATGTTACATATAAAATGGCTAAGGATATTTATGCAGTAGATCCAAGTACTTTGCCAAATACATATTTGAAATACTACTTGTTAGGTGACACAGTTGTTAAACATACGGATCCAAATCATACTCGTGCAAATGAAGTTATGGAAGGGCGTGAAAAAGAAGTATTCTCTGCATGTAGAGCTATCAAAGAAAAAGGGCATTTTGATGGTGATGAACTAACAATGGATGAACATGCATCATATATTGTAGATTTGGCTACAGCATTAAAATATAACACATATGCGCGTATGTTGTTGATTGTTGAAAATAAAGGTGCAATTGCTAATTTTGATTCTGATGCTATGGTTGAGATTCCTTGTTTAGTAACAGCTAATGGACCAGAACCATTGGCAATGGGAGAAATTCCAACATTCCAAAAAGGATTAATGGAAGAACAATTCGCAGTTGAAAAATTAGTTGTTGATGCATGGATTGAGCATTCATATCAAAAATTATGGCAAGCAATTGCATTGTCAAAAACAGTTCCATCAAGTACTGTGGCAAAACAAATTCTTGATGATTTATATGAAGTAAATAAAGAATTTTGGCCTGAACTTAAATAATTTGTAATATAATAAAGTATATTTAAATTAGGATTAAGCGAGGTACGAATATGCTAACAGAATTAATAAATAAATATTATGAACGTTTAAATGAAACGGATATTTATATATTAGAACGTATAGTGTCTAATGAAAGTAAATTGAGTAATATTGGTATTGAGGAGTTAGCAAAACTATGTAATACATCAAAAAGTACGATTATGCGTTTGACAAAGAAGATAGGATTTTCTGGATATAGTGAGTTTAAAAATTATTTGAAATGGGAAAATAAAAATAATGCGAATTCAGATATAAATAGTGAACTATTTTCGATAATGAATACTGATTTTCAAGCAACAATGAAGTTGCTTGAAGATTCATTATCAATTCAAGAAGTGGCAAAAAAAATATATGACAGCAATATGATTTTACTTTATAGTACTGGAGTTGGTCAGAAGTATTGTGCTTCTGAGATGCAACGATTATTTATGCAATTAAATAAACATATGTATCGTGCTGATGGATATGAAGAGTTTTCATTATCATCTAAAAATTTAAAAGAAAATGATTTAGTTTTCATATTTTCGTTGTCTGGAGATGCAAAAGGCTTAGAGGATGTACTACATATATTAAAACTTAATAAAGTGACAATTGTTTCGATTACTAATATGCAACAAAATAAACTTAGTATACTAGCGGACTATAGATTATATATGTTTAGTTCTCCGTTAGAGCTAGAACAGAAGTTGATACATAATTCATTTAGTAATGCATATGTGGTGATTGAATATTTGTTTAGAGCATATTTTAAATATAAGACCGAGGTTGAAAATGTTTAATCTATTTAAAAAGAAAAAATCAAGTACAAACACCCTTGTTTCACCTTGCCATGGTAAAATGATTTCTATTGAAAAAGTAGCCGATCCTATGTTTGCCGCTAAAAGTATGGGGGATGGATTTGCTATTCAGTTTGATGGAGATTGTGTTAAATCTTGTTGTGATGGAGAAGTAACTGTATGTTTTCCTACTGGACATGCTTTTGGTATTAAAACGGAAATGGGAAATGAGATTTTAATCCATATTGGCATTGATACAGTAGAAATGAAAGGTGAAGGCTTTGAAGTGAAAGTTACACCTGGAACCAAAGTAAAAAAAGGAGATTTACTTGTAAATATTAAATCTACAACTATTTTAGAAAAAGGGTACGATCCTACAGTCATGGTTGTTTTAACTTCAAAGGAAAAGGTGAAGTATTTGAAAAATAATGAAATAGTTAGTAATAATGATGAAGTGGCTGAAATAGTTGCCTAATCATTAAGAAACATTAGGGCTTCATAATGAGGCCCTTTAATAGTAATTGGAGAATATATGAAAAATAGAGTATATGTAGTTCCACATACGCATTGGGATAAAGAATGGTATTTTACATCTTCACGCTCTAATGTATATTGGAAAAAAGATATGGAAGATATTTTAGAAACTCTTGAAAACAAAAAGGGTTTTATCTGTTTTACACTAGATGGACAGAGTTCATTGGTTGAAGATTATTTAAAATGGAAGCCGGAGGATAAAGAAAGAATACAAAAATTAGTAGAGGTTGGACGTTTGAAAATAGGTCCGTGGTATACGCAAAGTGACTTGATGTTAATTAGTGGTGAGAGTTTATTGCGTAATCTATTTTATGGACATCGAGATAGTATGAAATATGGTAATTGTATGTCTTTAGCTTATGTTCCGGATTCATTTGGACAATCTGGAAATATGCCACAAATTTATAAAGATTTTGGTCTAAATAGTACTATTTTTTGGCGTGGTGTTTCAGATGAGATGACAGAAAAAATAAATTTTAACTGGGTAGGAGATGATGGCACAAATATTTTTTCTACGCAAATCCCAAATGGATACTATACTGCATTTGATATTCCAAGTAAAAATAGAGATGGCAAACATTATTGGAAGGATGTATGTATTCCATCTGAATCTAAAAGAAGTGTTACGCGAAATGTATTAATAACAAATGGATTTGATCAGGCTCCTATTCGTAAGGATTTACCAGAATTGATATGCCAGCGAAATTTAGAAGATACAGAGAATGAATATTTCATTAGTAGTTATGAAACGTACATTGATAATGTGCTTAATGATATAAAAGCTAATAATATAACTTTAGAAAATGTATATGGTGAGTTATTAAGTGCAAAACATATGCGTGTCCATAAGAGTATTTATTCTTCTCGAGCGGATTTAAAAAGTTTGAATACGCGTTTACAGAATTATATTGCAAATACAATGGAACCTGTTTTAACATTAGCTTATTCATTAGGATTTGATTATCCGATTCATGTGGTAGAAGAAGTTTGGAAATTGATGTTAGACAATGCAGCTCATGATTCAATAGGATCGTGTATTAGTGATGAAGCAAATATGGATGTGTATATGCGTTATAAAAAAACAGAGGATATTGCACATTCTTTAGTTGAATTGACATCGAGATTAATATCTACTTCTATCATAGATTCACAAAATGATTTATACACAATAACACTAATAAATACAACAGAATATAATAGAAGTACATGTGTACGAGTACATGCATATATTCCAGGAGATAATTTTGTACTTAAAGATTGCCAAAATAAAAAGATTGATTATGTGATACTAGATAAAAAAGATGTAAGTGAATATGTGAAGGAACAATGTATTGTTATGGACTCTTCTTCGTCTGTATGGATTCCAGAAGTTATTTATGAAGCTGATTTAATACTTTATATTAAAAATATGCCTTCATTTGGATATATGCAGATACATATGGAAAAAGATGCTGAAGAATCAATTATTAAAGGTTCAAAAAAACATTTAGAAAATGAATATTATCAAATTATTATAAACGAAAATGGATCATTTAATATACGTGACAAACGAAATAATAAAGTTTATGTTAACCAAGGCGTTTTAGTAGATAATGGAGAAGATGGAGATAGTTTTAATTATTCACCTCCGAAGCATGATTATGTAATTTCATCTTTATCTAGCAAGGTTGAGGTGAAAATAGAAACTACACCAATTTTAGATGTTGCATATATAAATTATTCAATGACGTTACCTTATGATTTAGATGAACGACAAAAGAAAATATGTTCGGTAGAGACACCAATAAAAATGATGCTTCTTTTGAAGAAAAATAGTAAGGTTGTAGATTTACAAATAGAAGTAGACAATAAGGTTTTATCGCATAGATTATGTATTCATTTTGATACAGCAATCTCAAGTTTTTTCAATTTTGTGGACGAACAGTTTGGAACAATCAAAAGAGAAAATGAACACAAAAAAGAAATGGAATCTTATTATGCGCATTTGAAAAATAAAAAAAATGAAATTGATAAAAATGTTGTGAATTTTGATAATAACCCTAATATCTGGCAAGAACCAATGATTCCAATAGAGCCTATGCAAAGCTTTGTTTCTTTGAGTGATGAAGAACGTGGAATGGCAATATTTCCACAAGATGTCCGAGAATATGAAATAGTGGGAGAAAATAAAAATATTATTTCAATAACATTATTTAGAACATATGGGGTAATGGGAAAAGAAAATTTATTATACAGACCAGGTAGATCCTCAGGGGAGAGGACTATAATGACTCCAGATGCACAATTATTAAAGAAAATGACATTTAATATGGGTATTTATTATTATGATTCTGATTTTAATACGGCTTATGTATCGCAAATGGCAAAAGAATATAATACTCCAATAGCTTCATATGGATATGGTGAATTTTTAAATGGACGCATATTATTTACACTGGATCATTCATGTAAACAATTAGATTCAATGGAATCATTATTTCATTGTAGTGGTGGATTAACTTTGAGTGCTATAAAAAAATGGGATAATGGAGATGGAATTGTTCTTCGGTTTTATAATGGAGAATATCAGAAAAATGAAAATGAAAAAATAAGTTTTAATAAAGATGTGAAAAAAGCATATTTTATTAATGGAAAAGAAGAAGTTGTAAATGAAATACAGTTACAAAATAATGCCATAGTGGTAAATGATATAGGATATTGTAAGTATATAAGTATTTTAGTTGAATTTTAGGAGATAGCTAATGAAAAGAAAAAAAGTAATAGAAGCAACAATGAAACAAAGACTAATATCCTATTTAATAGATTTATTTATTAGTATGACACTATCAATGTTTTTTATGTTGAGTGCAAGTTCTATTTGGAAAACAAATTCTCGAGCCGAGATTGGCTATTTTCAAGTAGCGTGTTTGCTGATTTGTTTTGTCTGGTTATATGGTATTGTGCCAACTAAAAATAATGGTAAAACATTGGGTGATATTTTCATGAAAATCAAAGTATTGGATTCTAATAATGCTTCTTTAAAATTAAGTAGATGTATTGTTCGTAAGTATTTTATTGAGTTTCTTTTTGCACCTGTATTTGTCACAGCACAATGTATTTGGATGCTAATCAAAAGAAATGATGAAAAATATATTTTAGATGTCTTTTTTAAAACGCATGTAATTCAAAATAAAGAATAAAAAATTACTGAAAATAGTTTTAGAATTGGGTAGATATAAAAATCTACTCTTTTTTTATGTACATAATAACTGTAATATAAATGATAATAAATATTATAATATTTATTGCAACGAAAGAGGACTCGTGATGAGGCTTTTTTTGCAATGGTGACATTAAAAAGGTGTCATGTTGTGCAAATTAAAGATGTGTTAGAAATTCTCATAACAGAAAGTTTAGGAGTTTGATTGTGTTTGCAACATGACCATTGTTGCGGTAATATGTGTGTGCAGTGATGCGACGATGTGCAGGCATCGATAAAAATCGTATTCGTAAGGAGGAATTCAAGCTCCTTCCCTAAATCTACTCACAAGAGGTAGATTTGATTAAAGGGTATCTTGAAAAGCCAGAGGATGTCTTTAATCCTCTCTGAGTCCGTGCTACCTACATTATGCACGAAAGCCTGACAATCAGGAGAATAAACCTGCAAAAAGATAAGCAAGCTTAAAAGCTTGCTTTTTTATGTGTTTATTAATTAATGTGTTTATCTTTAAATTGTAAACGAGCTAAGGCTCTTGCCATACTGGCTTGTGACATATAATATTCACGAATGGATTGCTTTTGACGCATTCTTTCTTTAGCACGTTCTAAAGATTCTTTGGCTCTTCTTGCGTCTAGTTCTTCTTGTGTTTCACATGTATCGACTAAAACTTCAGCTTGGTTGTTTGAAAAGATCATGGATCCTAATCCACTAACAACTTCAATCTCAGAATTATCTTCTTTTCGGATTTTTAAAAGCCCAGGCGTAATCGCGTAGATTGCCTTGGCATGATGTGCAAGAAATTGTTTACTTCCATTGGGTGTGTGTATCGTTAATACTTGTGCTTTACCATTATAAAACACGTGATCACTGGCCATGATTTTTAGATCAAAAAGTTCCATGATTATACTTCTTTCGCTTTTTCTTTGACTTCTTCAATGGTTCCTACATTGAAAAAAGCACTTTCAGGATATGCATCCATTTCTCCATCTAAGATCGCCTTAAAGCCTTTGATTGTATCTTGTAGAGGAACATATTTTCCTGGAATTGAAGTAAATTGTTCAGCCACATGGAATGGTTGAGCCATAAAGTTACGTAAACGACGAGCTCTGGCTACAACGGTTTTATCTTCATCACTTAGTTCATCCATTCCTAAAATGGCGATAATATCTTGTAGTTCTTTATATTTTTGAAGGTATTGTAAAACACGTTGAGCTGTTTCATAATGTTCTTCTCCTACAATATCGGGTTGAAGAATTCTTGAACTTGATTCAAGTGGATCTACAGCAGGATAAATACCTTGTTCAACAACTTTACGAGATAAGACGGTTGTCGCATCCAAATGTTCGAATGTTGTTGCAGGAGCAGGATCAGTTAAATCATCTGCAGGAACGTATACAGCTTGTACACTAGTAACAGATCCGTTTTTTGTGGAAGAAATACGTTCTTGAAGTTGTCCCATTTCATTCGCTAAAGTAGGTTGATATCCAACGGCAGATGGCATACGTCCAAGTAAAGAAGAAACTTCTGATCCAGCTTGTACAAAACGGAAAATGTTGTCGATAAATAATAAAACGTCTTTATGTTCAACATCACGGAAGTATTCGGCCATAGTCAGTCCGGTTTCAGCAACACGCATTCTGGCTCCTGGACTTTCATTCATTTGTCCAAAGACAAGTGCAGTGTTCTTGATTACACCGGATTCACTCATTTCAGTATATAAGTCGTTTCCTTCACGACTTCTTTCTCCAACACCTGTAAAGATGGAATAGCCTCCATGCTCACTGGCAATATTTCGAATCAATTCTTGGATCAGTACGGTTTTTCCAACGCCGGCACCTCCAAACAATCCAATCTTTCCACCTTTGGCATATGGTGCTAATAAGTCAATAACTTTGATTCCTGTTTCAAGAACTTCTGTAACAGGAGATTGATCTTCAAATTTTGGTGGTTTTCTGTGAATAGGCCAATATGTATCTGTATCGATCGCTTCTTTTCCATCGATTGTATCTCCCAAAACATTAAACAAACGACCTAAATTTTGTGTTCCAACTGGAATTTCAATACCCATTCCTGTAGATAAGACAGGCATATCTTTTTGTAAGCCTTCACTAGGCGATAACATGATACAACGAACTGTATCGGTTCCAATGTGCTGCATAACTTCCATTACAACTTTTTTGCCGTGGTTATCAACCTGTAAAGCGGTTTGAATATATGGAAGTGGCGTTTCATCAAAATGTACGTCTACAACAGGGCCCATAACTTGTGTGATTTTTCCTATTTGCATGTGGATTGACTCCTTTTCTTCTTTTGTAGCTGTTGCCTTCTAGCTTTGGCACCGGCTGCAACCTCTGTTATTTCTTGTGTGATTTTTGCTTGTCTTTGACGATTGTATTGTAAAGATAAACTGTTTAATAATTCTTCACCATTTTTATTCGCTGAATCCATTGCCTGCATACGCGCAAAGTTTTCGGATGCATAAGATTCAACAAGGGAACTATAAATAAATCCAGATAAATAATCAGGAATGACAATGTTTAATAATTCAGCAGGGCTTGGCTCCAACTGAATGGAATGAATGGTTTGTCCACCAACTTCAACTTCCTGGTTTAAACGATACAAAGGAAGTAACTGTTCAACATCGACCGTAAATTGATTGTGTTGATCCATACGTGTATAGATAATTAATACTTCATCTATTGTTTTTTCAGCATACAGTTCAAGCATTTTACTCGAAATGGATCTTGCACGACTCAAAGTTGGATTTTGCGCTGTATATAGAAAACTTTCTTCAACCGGAATGTGTCGTCTTAAAAAGTATTGTCTTCCAACTTCTCCAATCATATAGAGCTTATAGTTTGGATGAGCCTTAATGATTTGTTCAGTGAGCTTTAAAACATTAAGGTTGTAGGCACCGGCCAACCCCTTATCTCCAGTAACACATATGATGGCTTTATTTTGATGTTTTTCATCAATATATTCTCGACTATCTAAGTAAGGATGCTCAAAGTGATCAGGAAGATTTTGAAGGATCGTCAAAATCTGTTTTCGTAATGAGTAAAAATAAGGATCGGTATTTGCGGCTTTTTGTTTGGCCGTATTCATTTTGGTTGAAGAAATCATATACATGGCTTTTGTGATCTTCATAGTCGATTGAATACCATTCATTCGATCTTTGATTTCTCGGATTTGTGACATTATTCTTGTCCTCTATATTGTTTAGCTAGTGTAATGATTCTTGTTTTTAAATTGTCATCCAGTTTTTTAGTTGTATTGATCTCACGACTGATTTCACTGTGATTTTCATTAAACCAATCTAATAATTTTGTTTCTTCTTTTTTGACTTGTTTTGAATTCAAATCATCTAGAATTCCTGCGTCTGCAACTACTAGAATAATAACCATGTCTGCATGTGACATAGGGTGGTTTAAAGGTTGTTTCAAAAGCTCCATAAGTACTTGTCCGTGTTGAAGTTGTCGTTTTGTCGCATCATCTAAATCGGAGGCAAATTGTGTAAACTCCTTCATTTCACGGTATTGAGCTAAATTGATACGTAAAGATCCAGATGCCTTTTTCATGGCTTTAGTTTGAGCGGCACCACCGACACGACTAACAGATAATCCAACATTAACAGCAGGTCGTTGTCCTTCAAAGAATAAATCACTTTCCAAGAAGATTTGACCATCGGTAATTGAAATAACGTTGGTTGGAATATATGCACTTACATCTCCATCTTGGGTTTCGATGATTGGAAGAGCTGTGATGGATCCTCCTGAATTTAATCTAGAAGAACGTTCTAGTAGTCTAGAATGTAAATAGAATACATCACCTGGATAGGCTTCACGTCCTGGAGATCTTCCTAGTAATAAGGAGATCGTACGATAGGCAACGGCATGTTTGCTTAAATCATCGTAGACAATAAGTACGTCTTTGCCTTGATGCATAAAGTATTCAGCTAGAGAAGTCGCAGAATAAGGAGCAATATATTGCAGGCTGGCTGAATCGGCAGCCGTAGAGTTTACAATAACTGTATATCCCATCGCATCATTTTTCTTTAATGTATTGACTAGGTTAGCCACTGTACTTGCCTTTTGGGCAATAGAGACATAAATACAAATACAGTCTTTTCCTTTTTGATTTAGTATAGTATCCAATGCGATTGAAGTTTTACCCGTTTGACGATCCCCAATGATTAATTCGCGCTGTCCTCTTCCAATAGGAAACATAGAATCGATGGATAGAATACCGGTTTCCATAGGGGTTGTGACAGGTTTACGATCAATAATGCTTGGGGCGGGTTCTTCGATAGGACGCATTTCAGCGGCTTCAATAGGACCAAGTCCATCAATTGGATTTCCAAGTGGATCCACGACACGTCCTAGAAAATTAGAGCTGACTGGCATACCTGCTTGTTTTTTTGTACGAGAAACCTTTGTACCTTGACCAATAGTACCTTCTGTGTCAAATAGAATAACACCAATGTTTTCGGTTGTAATATCAAGTACCATTCCTTTTGTACCATTCTCAAAAACAACAACTTCTCCATACATTGCATGATCTAGTCCCGAAATGGTTGCGATACCATCTCCAATTGTTTCGACATAGCCAACTTCATTTTCTTGGGAAGTGGCTTCGAATTGTTCGATAGCCTCTTTTAAAATGGACATAAGTGTTCCATCTTTTTTCATTTGAATAGCTTTATCTCGAGCCGCCTGAATTTGTTCTTGAAGCTGTTGTTGGCGAGAACGCGTAGACCAATCGTATTCGTCGTTGTTTGCGTTTAGAATAAAGCCTCCACGTACACTTGGATCAATAGAGATGGTTAGTGTGATATTTTCGGCCTGGTATTTATTTTTAAGGAATGTCTTTATTTTTTCTTCTTGCGCTGCACTAGGCCTTGTTACACAGCGTAAGGTTGCGTTTAAATTTTCGTTGTTCATTTATTTCATTTCCTTTAAAAAATCATCATATAGTTTTTCATCGCTTTTTGTGTTTGTGATTTTATCAGCCGCTTTATTGATCAAATCTGCAATTTCAGATTTAGCTTTTGCCTTTTCCTCATTGGCAGCTTCAATCGTTTTGATGCGAGCTTGTTCAATCATTTCATCGGATTTCATGTTTGCATCTGCAATAATTTGTTCATATTCAAGGCTGGCTTTTTCTTTTGCATCCGCTAGCATGCCATCACAAATTGTTTGTATATTTGCAAGCTGTTGATCTGCTTTATTTTTTGATTCAAGAGCTTCTTGTTTCTTTTGATTTGCCAAGGCAAAATCAGATTCTATTTCTTGTTTTCTTTTTTCAAGAATGTCATGTACTGGTTGAAATAGAAAACGCTTCATCAGTGCATATAAGATAAGTAGGTTGATGATTATCCAAAGAATATTGGAATCAATTCTTAACATAGATTATCCCACCTATTTCACCATTAAGATGATTAAAATACCTAATACAAATCCGTAGATGGCTGTTGCTTCAGCTAAAGCTGCACCAATTAATAAGGTGCTACGAATTTTTCCGTGAGCTTCTGGCTGTTGAGCGATGGCTTTTACGGCACTGCTTGTCGCAAAACCAATACCTAATCCTCCACCAATAACGGCAAGTGCTGCCATTCCAACTCCGATTGCTGTTAAACTCATTTTTATTTCCTCCTAATTTATTCTGTTTCTGTCGCTTCTGCGATAAATAGTGATGTTAAAAAGACGAATACATAAGCTTGAATGAATCCATCAAAGAAATCAAAGTACAAGCTAAATACAGTAGGTATAAAGACGGGAACGACCATTTTGATCATTTCCATTATGACGAAGGCACCAATGACATTGCCGAATAGACGCATACATAGAGATAAAGGACGTGTAAATATCTCGAGGATATTGATGGGTGTAACTACAGCGACAGGTTGAGTAAAGCTTTTGATCCAGCCTTTCAATCCTTTTGTTCGTATACCACTAACTTCAATTAATACAATACTCATAAGTGCTAAGGCGATAGTGACATTCATATCTTTGGTTGGGGGTTTCATACCAAATATGCCAATGATATTCGCAAGTCCTATATATAATAGGATGGTCGAAATGTATGTAGAATATTCTTTGGCATTTTCACCAAGCATGGATATCGTAAAATCATCTAGCCATATGACAATACTTTCCGCTAAAATTTGTTTTTTACCTGGATTATGAACTTTGAGTCCTCGAGTTAACCAAGCAGAAAGTAAAACAAGTATAGCCATGACAACCCACGTGATGACAACCGATTCACTAATCGCAAAGGGACCAATAGTAAACGCAGTGTCGACGTTTAACTGATCGAGTAGTTCTTTTGTGAACTCTTCCATAGCTCCTCCTTTCAAAATAATAAAAAAACGACAGAAATAATCCGTGAATTTACGAATTAAGACAAAATTCGTTTTTCTATAAGAAGGTATTTTAGTTCTCATAATTTCAAAATTCAAGTCTTTTTATCAATGTAAACGTTATCTGTTTTATATGACAAATTTTTATATGTTTTGCATATATGATACATATGTCTCAATTACATAATCGACTTTGTTTTGCGTTTGAATTTTAGAAAAAAGGGCATAAAAAAAGGAAGAATCGATCTTCCTCTTAATGTTCCTTTGTATGATCAAAAGCCATGCCTAGAATGGTTTCAATATGTTCATCATCTAATGAATAGTAGACTGTCTTTCCTTCTTTTCTAGATTTGATGAGTTTAGAAAGGCGTAGTGCCTTTAATTGATGTGATACGGCAGATTTCGTCATATCGAGTACGTTGGCTAAATCCGATACGCACATTTCGCTTTGTTGAAGGGATAATAAAAGCTGAAGGCGTGTACTATCGCCCATGACTTTAAAGAAATCTGATAGGTTCATAATTTCATCAAAGGCCGGCATGTTTTCTTTTACTTCTTGTACTAATTCTGTGTTTTTAGGCTTGCAGTCACAATGTGTACCAATCATATGTTCTCCTTTTTTATTTATTATAGTTGAATGATTGAACAATTGTCAAAAAAGTTATTGACATCATGTATGAATCCTATATAATGAAAGTGTAATAAAGTTGAATATATGTTCAATTATTCAAGTGTGGAGGAAAATAATATGAAAAAGAGTTATAAGATTGATGTAGATTGTGCAAACTGTGCAAACAAAATGGAAGTAGCTGCTAATAGTACAGAAGGTGTTAAGAGTGCAGTTGTAAACTTCATGATGTTAAAGATGAATGTTGAATTTGAAGATGGAGTTCAACCTAAAGAAGTTATGGCTCGTGTTTTAGAAAATTGTAAAAAAGTTGAAGATGATTGCGAAATTTTCTTTTAATGAAAAGTAAGGTGCGAAAGCATCTCTATTTTTCAATTATTATAGTTGAATGATTGAACAATTAATATTTTTGGAGAGGTAGAGATAAGTATGAACAAGAAACAGAAGAAGATGTTAAAGCGAATTATTGTTGCGAGTATTCTTTTTATTATGATTAAGGTCGCAAAACTACCTGAATATATTGAAATTTCTTTGTTTCTAGTGGCCTATCTAGAAATTGGTTATGATATTCTTCTTAAGGCTTTTAAAGGAATTAGAAATCGTCAGGTATTTGATGAGAATTTTTTGATGGCTGTCGCAACAGTAGGCGCTATTGGTTTGAAATCTTTTGATGAAGCAACAGCTGTTATGTTGTTCTATCAGATTGGGGAATGGTTCCAGAGTTATGCGGTAGGTAAGAGTCGCAAAAACATTACGGAATTAATGGATATTCGTCCGGATTATGCCAATGTTGAAGATGAGGATGGAAATCTTGAACAGGTAGATCCAGATGAAGTTGAAATCGGTACAATCATTGTGGTTAAGCCTGGTGAAAAAGTAGCTATTGATGGAATTGTGGTTGAAGGAAGTTCTACTCTAAATACAGCGGCTTTAACAGGGGAAAGCTTGCCTAGAGAAGTCAGTGAAAATGATAAAGTAATCAGTGGCTGCATCAATATGACTGGCTTATTAAAAATTAAGACAACAAAAGAATTTGGGGAATCCACTGTATCAAAAATTTTGGATTTGGTTGAAAATGCGTCAAGTAAGAAATCTCGTTCAGAAGCGTTTATTTCACGTTTTGCGAGAATTTATACGCCAGTCGTATGTTATAGTGCTTTGGCATTGTTTTTACTTCCACCTGTATTCAATTTGATTATATCAAATCCTGCTGACTTTGGTACATGGCTATATCGTGCCTTAACATTCTTAGTTATTTCTTGTCCATGTGCATTGGTGATTAGTATTCCTTTGAGTTTTTTTGCCGGAATTGGTGGTGCCAGCAATCAGGGCGTTTTGGTTAAAGGATCCAACTATTTAGAGGCTTTGGCATCCTGTAAATATGTTGTATTTGATAAAACAGGTACAATGACACAAGGTGTATTTGAGGTGGCAGGCATTCATCATGCGACTATTCCAGAAGAGAAATTATTAGAGTATGCGGCAATGGCTGAAAGTTATTCGACGCATCCTATTTCTAAAAGTTTATTAAAGGCGTATGGGAATACAATCGATAAATCTCGTATTGAAAATGTAGAAGAAATAAGTGGTCATGGTGTTAAAGCTGTAATTGATGGAGTGCAAGTACTTGCAGGTAATGATAAATTAATGAAGATGTATAATATTCCTTATCAAGAATGCCATTCTGTAGGAACCATTGTACATATGGCTATTGATGGCAAATATGCAGGTCACATTGTGATTTCGGATATGTTGAAGCCACATGCCAAAGAGGCTATTGAAGCATTAAAGAAGGCTGGCATTAAACAAACAGTCATGTTGACTGGGGATGTAAAAAGTGTGGCAGATAAAGTGGCTTCTGAATTACATATTGATAAAGTGTATTCGGAATTGTTGCCTCAAGATAAGGTGAATAAAGTTGAAGAACTATTATCTTTAAAACAGCCAAAAGAAAATCTTGCCTTTGTTGGAGATGGAATCAATGATGCTCCTGTATTATCAAGAGCCGATATTGGTATTGCGATGGGTGCGTTAGGCAGTGATGCAGCCATTGAGGCGGCAGATATTGTTTTGATGGATGATGATCCATTAAAGATTTCTAAAGCCATTAAGATCGCAAAGAAGTGTATTCATATTGTATATGAGAATATTTATTTTGCGATTGGTATTAAACTCGTTTGTTTGATTTTAGGTGCCATTGGTATTGCGAATATGTGGCTTGCGATTTTTGCGGACGTTGGCGTTATGATCATTGCCGTATTAAATGCGATTCGTGCATTAAATGTTAAAAATTTGTAAGGAAATCTTAGGATTTCCTTATTTTGATATTGTGTTAAATTTGTTTTAGTTGTATCTTTGTCTTGTACGCAGAAAAGGAGATTCGAGATGCAGGAATTAAAACCAATTAAAGAAGGAAAAGTACGTGAGATTTACGACAATAAAGACAACCTTATTATGGTTGCGACAGATCGTATCAGTTGTTTTGATGTAATTCTAAACAATGAGGTGACAAAAAAAGGAACTGTTTTAACGCAGATGTCAAAATTCTGGTTTGACTACACAAGAGATATCTTACCAAACCACATGATTAGTGTGGATACAAAGGATATGCCGGAATATTTCCAACAAGAAAAATTTGAAGGAAAATCAATGTTATGCCGTAAATTGAACATGCTTCCAATCGAATGTATCGTTCGTGGTTACATCACAGGTAGTGGATGGGCTAGCTACCAAGAAACAGGAAAGGTTTGTGGTATTGAACTTCCAGAAGGATTACAAGAATCACAAAAACTTCCAGAACCAATTTATACACCTAGTACAAAGGCTGAAATTGGTGATCATGATGAAAACATTTCTTTTGAACAAAGTATTGCGCACTTAGAAAAACACTTCCCAGGACATGGTGAAGAATATGCAACTAAGATCAAAGATTGTACAATCGCTTTATATAAAAAATGTGCTGAATATGCTTTAAGCAAAGGGATTATTATTGCGGATACAAAATTTGAATTTGGTTTAGACGAAAATGGTAATATCGTTATTGGCGATGAAATGTTAACTCCTGATAGTTCTCGTTTCTGGCCTGCAGATGGATATGAAGCGGGTCATTCGCAACCATCATTTGACAAACAATTTGCGCGTGACTGGCTAAAGGCAAATCCAGGTAATGACTGGACACTTCCTCAAGAGATTGTGGATAAGACTATTGAAAAATATCTTCAAGCTTACACAATGTTGACAGGAAAAACATTATAATTAAGAAATACCCATAAGTTGAATTCTTATGGGTATTTTTTTGAAAACTGTATTTTTTGATGTCTGAATATAGTTGAAAACCGTAAAATATGATATTAATAATCACTTGAAAACCGAAGAACGCTATGTTTAAATGAGAAATAGATATTAGAAAATAATAATTATTGAATATATATGGTGAGGAAAAATATGAAACAAGGTGTATTTATAACATTTGAAGGAAATGATGGATCAGGAAAAACAACCGTATGTAAAGCGGTACAAGAAGAATTGATCAAAATGGGATACGACTGCATTTATACTCGTGAGCCAGGCGGAAGCAAGATTGCTGAAGCCATTCGTAATATATTATTAGATGTAAACAATACAGAAATGGATGATCGTACAGAAGCATTATTATATGCGGCAAGTCGTAGACAACATTTAAAAGAAGTTGTTCTTCCAGCATTGGAAAATAAGAAGATCGTATTGTGTGATCGCTTCATTGATTCAAGTTTGGCATACCAAGGAATTGCACGAGGAATAGGTTTAAAAGAAGTATGGGATATCAATCAGTTTGCGATTGATGGATGTATGCCTGAAAAGACTCTATTTTTATCCGTTAGTGTAGAAACGGGTAAAAAACGTATGAATCTTCGTGGCGACTTGAATCGTTTGGACCAAGAAGAAAGTTCATTCCATAAAGCTGTGCGTCAAGGCTATGAAACATTAGTATCCATGTATCCAGAGCGTATTGAAGTGATTGATGCCGAGCCTTGTAAGGAAGAGGTTTTAAAAAGTGCCATGGAATGTGTCTTAAAGGTAATCAAAGAATATGAATAAAGAGTATCTAAAAAAGGCACAGCCAATCGTTTATCAGACATTGTCAAACGCTTTAAAAAATAAAAAAGTTGCGAATGCCTATTTATTTCACGGACCAAAAGGTTCAAGTAAATTAGAAACAGCCATCTTATTTGCCCAAAGTATTGTGTGCGAACATACAGATTTTGATGGTTTTGCGTGTCAAGAATGTGAAAGCTGTAAGCGGATAGAGAATGAAGAATCTTTAGATTACATGATTGTATCGAATGATCGTATTAAAAAGAAAGATATAGTGGATTTACAGGCATTTTTTGAATCAACGAGTGCAGGAAAACAAAATGCCAGAATCTATATTCTAGATCATTATGATAAGGCTACGCCAGATGCTTCAAATAGCTTGTTGAAGTTTTTAGAGGAGCCAAGTGAAGGGATTTATGGTATATTAATTGCGGATGAAAAATCCAATGTATTACCGACTATTCAATCTAGATGTCAGGCTATTTGTTTTAAGCCGGAAAGCTGTGAACACTTGTTGCTTGAAAATACAAGTGAAGAAAACGCAAAGATGTTGGCTGAATCTGGATATACGTATGATAAGGCTATTGAATTGTTGTCTTTGCCTGATTTTGAAGAGTTAAAACAAGTTGCACTTGAATATATTGAGCATGCATCTTCTTTTGCACAAATTGAAAAGATGCAGACAAGTGTATTTGTGAGTAAGTCTGAACGCATGAATAAGGATTGGATACAATTGTGGATTCAATGGGTTTTATTCTATGTAAAAAATGATAGGGTAAATTTACCTTTAGAAAAAAAAGTAAAACTATATTCGATTTTGATTGAGAATATGGATATGTTATATCGACCAGTCGATTTAGGTTTATTTATGGATAAGCTTTATTATGATATTAGGAAGGCTGTGATTTAGTGAATACAGAAGGAAAGGTAACATATAAATATATTGTTTATATTCAGTTTGAAGAATCAAAAAAAGCCTACACTTTCGGGTCAAATGTAAAATACTATACAAATGATATCGTTGTTGTAGAAACGGTACGTGGGCAAGAATTAGGAAAGGTTTGTGTCCCTACCGTTGATTTTGATGCTTCCAAAGTAAAAGGAGATATCAAGCCGGTATTGCGTAAGGCAACACCCGAAGATATTAAGTGTAAAGAGGAAAATGTAGAAAGAGCTAAAGAAGCTATGAAGATTTGTCACGAGTGTGTCGCAAATTTGAAGTTGGATATGCATTTGATTAGTTCTGAATATACATTGGATCGTACAAAAGTTATTTTTACATATGTATCTGATGATCGTGTAGATTTTAGACAACTATTGAAAGATTTAGCACAACACTTACATTGTCGTATAGAATTAAGACAAGTGGGTCCAAGAAACAAGGCTAAAATTGTCGGTGGAATTGGAAACTGCGGTATGGAATGCTGCTGCTCAAGATTCATGTCAGATTTTGATACAGTATCAATCAATATGGCTAAAAACCAGTTGTTGGCATTGAATATTCAAAAGTTGAGTGGACAGTGTGGAAAACTAATGTGTTGTTTACGTTTTGAAAATGAAGAATATACAAGAATGCGCAAGGATTTGCCAAAAATCAATTCAACTGTGGCATATAAAGACAAGAAGTATCGTATTTCAAGTATGAACGTTCTTCAAAAACAGGCTAAGTTAGAGAACAAAGAAGAAGTCTTGTTTGTGGATTTCAAAGAATTGTGGCCAGACAAGGAATTAAATAATGATTAGACAGAAGAGTTTTGAATCGGATATTTCCACATTGTATTTGGTTCCTACACCTATTGGAAACTTGCAGGAAATGACACCTAGAGCTTTGGATATTTTAAAAGAAGTGAGTGTCATTGCAGCTGAGGATACGCGTAACACAAAAAAACTTTTAATGGCATATGGAATTGATACAATGTTGATGTCGCATCATGAACATAATCAACAGGTCAGTATTCCTAAAATCATTGAACGATTAGAAAATGGCGAAAATGTTGCGGTAGTTTCCGATGCAGGCTACCCTTTGGTTTCAGATCCAGGACAGAAATTAGTTCAAGAAACCATTTCGCATGGATTTAATGTGGTTTCTGTTTCAGGTGCCAACGCGGCTATGAATGCAATGGTTGCGAGCGGATTGAGTTGTTATCACTATTTGTTCTATGGCTTTTTAGACAATAAGAGTTCAAAAAGAAAGAAACAGCTAGAAGAAATCAAAACAATTCCTTATACAACTATTTTCTATGAAGCACCTCATCGTATTGAGGATACTTTACAAGATATGTTGGAAGTATTGGGAAATCGTCAAATGTGTTTAGCTAGAGAACTTACAAAAGTGCACGAAGAATATATTCGTGGAACGATTGAAGAAGTGTTAGAAGTAGCGGCTACTTGTAAAGGTGAAATGGTTATTGTCATGGATGGCTTTAAACAAGATGACGTTGTATTTGATATGTATACAGCCATTACGAAAGTGGATGAATATATTGAATCTGGAATGCGTACAAAAGAAGCTATTGGTTTAGTTGCTAAAGAAATGGCTTGCAAAAAGAATGAATTATATGAAGCTTATCATAAAAGATAGGCTTTTTTCTTTTATATAAAATAAATTATATTGTTACAGAAATTAAATGAAAAAGAAATTGAAATAGTTACAGAAAATATTATAATGATTTACATAAAAGAGAAGAGGAAGAATTATGAATAAGAGAAGTGTATGTGCCCTAGGCATGGCATTTGTACTTGCAGGATGTTCTGCAGGGGGATCAGGTTCTGGTAAAGAACAAACATTAACAGTTGGATTGTTTACAGAAATGAATGGAGATTTTTCTCCCATGTATTATCAAACGGTAAACGATTCGAATGTTGTTAACTTGGTATATCAAGGATTATTGGCATATGACAAGGATGCCAATTTAGTTCCAGAATTAGCAGAGGAACTGCCTACTATTAGTGATGATGGAACAACAATGACATTTAAATTGAAGAAAGGTGTTAAATTCAGTGATGGATCTAAATTTACTTCAAAAGATGTAAAGGCAACGTTTAGCGTTATGGCCGATCCAAGCTATACAGGACGTTTTTCAAGTAATGTTGATTTCTTAAATGGATATAGCGAATATCATGATGGAGATGCCAAAGATGTCTCAGGTATTGAAACACCGGATGATTATACCGTTGTATTCCGCATGTCTAAACCAAAAATCGATGCAGAATCGACTTTGGGAACACAAAAAATTTGTAGTGCAAAAACATTGAAGTATAAGAAGGGAAAAACTTCGAATGTTGAAAAGAACAATAGTAATCCTATTGGAACAGGTCCTTATAAATTAAAATCATTCTCTAAAACAGAGGGAGCTTCATTGGATCGAAATGAAAATTTTGAAGCCAAAGATGGAGAATATCAGATTTCTAAGATTATGATCAAGAAAACGGAGACTTCGACTGAAATCAAAGAATTAGAAAATGGAACTGTCGATTATATTCCAGATGTAGTAGATGCGAATAAAATCAACACAGTAGCCAAAGACAAAGATAAAGGTTTGACTATGGATTCGTATCCAAGTGATCGTGAAGACTTCTTGTTTATGAATACAGCTGCAGGGGCATGTCAAAATCAGGCAGTACGTCAAGCTTTGGCTTATGGATTTGATCGTGAAGCCTATATCGCAAGCTATTATAAATTAGATGATAAAGATGCCAAATTGGCATATGTACCAGGCTTGTTTGGTAACCCAGTATCTGGCGAAAATAGTGCATATGTTCGTGGTGAAGAAAAAGTTGATGGGGCTACTTATTATGATTATGATGTAGAAAAGGCAAAACAAATTTTAGACGATGCGGGATGGACTGTTGGTAGTGATGGTATTCGTGAAAAGAATGGTCAAAAATTAAGCATTAAGTTCTTGGCTGTAAAAGAAAAAGATGCGATGGATACAATGATTCCTATGTTACAAAAACAATGGGGCGAACTTGGTGTCGACTTCAAGGCAAACACAATGGAATTTAATACAGTTATTTCAACTGTAGGTGATGATTCAGCTGTTAGTGATTGGGATGTATCTTATTTAG
>ERZ857998.1742-NODE-1742-length-23214-cov-3.586079_pt1 | contig 23214 bp, 21 predicted proteins | sample MGYA00519954_ERZ857998 | MGnify/ENA primary metagenome ERZ857998 (study PRJEB31778, sample SAMEA3449424) | human gut metagenome | biome: human gut; feature: human-associated habitat; material: faeces | place: United Kingdom | collected 2010/2012 ...
TCGTCGGCCATACGGCGCAGGATTTCCTGCCCCTGCTCGCTGTTGAGGTTGCTCCCCACCACGAAAAAGGTTGCCTTGATGTCCCGTTGCTTGAGCACGTCCAGAATTTCAATCGTCCTTTCGGAAGGGCCGTCGTCAAAGGTCAGGTACACTTTCTGCTCCTGCGTGTACCCCGTCAGGGGGTCGAGCATGAGCTCCGGATACAGGGTCTGATAGGCAATTTCTCCGTTTGGTTTGCTTGAATCCTGCTTTTTGAGCAGCTTGTCGTATTCCTCCTGCAGGTCGGAGAGCTCCTGCTCGGCCTGCTGCACCCGGCGCTGCGCCACGTTGAGCTGCTGCTGCTGGGCTTCCAGCTCGTTTTGCAGCCTGCCCCGCTCGCTCCAGGACACAACGCACAGCCCTGCCATTACGGCTGCCATCGCAATGATGAGGGCAAGGGGCAGCAGATGTTTTTTCTTTGACTTTGTCTGAACGTGCATGGTGCTTTCTTTCCTCACTTGGCTGTCAGTTTGTTCCAGGGGCGGGGGAGGCTTTGCCTCTGCCGGGAACCCCGCCCCGCTCAATCAAATTCGTGCAGGATAACGCAGCCCATCGTCCGCATGCCGGCCGGCAGCGACGAGAGCTCGATGTATTCCTCCCGCGTGTGCGAGCCTGCCCCGGTGTAGACCCCGAAGCACAGGCCGGGCACCCCCAGGGAATAGGGGATGTTGCAGTCGGTCGAGGCCGCTTCAAAGGAGGGGCGTGTGCCGCACTCGCGCTCAATCAGGGCGGCAACGGCCTCGCTCATGCGCGCCATCTCTTCCCCGTCGACCTCCCCCATGCAGGGACGAAGCCCCAGCAACTCAAGCGAAACGTCGCAGCCGCGCTGCCGGAAGGAGGCAATCACCTGCTCAAAAGAGGCTTTCATCTCCTCGAGGGACTGCCGGTTGTCCGAGCGGATTTCACATAGCATGTGGGCCTGCTGCGCAATGGTGTTGACCGAGGTGCCGCCCTCGACGACGCCCACATTGTAGGTCGTGCGGCCGGGGCGTGCGGGAACTTCCAGACGGTACATGGCGCAGATGATTTCAGACAGCGTCACAATGGCGTTGGAGTTGCCAAACTTGCTGTAGGAGTGCCCGCCCTCGGCGCGCACGCTCACCCTCCAGCGCACCGAGCCCACCGCGCTGTTGACCACAACGCGGGTGCCGCCGTCAAAGGCATAGACGCGCCGCACCCTTTTGCCGTAGGTGTCCATCAGATGACGCACGCCTTTGAGGTTGCCAAGGCCTTCCTCCCCGCTGTTGAAGGCGAAAATCACGCCTTCCCGAGGCGTCAGCCCCTGCTCCGTCAGATACTGGCACCACAGCATCATGGCCGCCACGTTGGTGGTGTCGTCCCCCACGCCGGGCCCATACAGCCGCCCGCCACGGCGCTGTACCGGCAGGGGCTCCATGTCGGGGAATACGGTGTCAGTGTGCGCGAGGAACAGCGTGCATCCGCCGGGAGCATCCACGTTCATCGGGAGCACCACGTTGAGCGCCTCGTCAATCTGCACGTTTTGCGCGCCCTTGTCCATAAGCCAGTCCCGGATGAAGGCCGCCCGCTTGTGCTCGTGATGTGAGGGCGCGGGAATGGCCGTCAGCTCCTCGATGAGCGAAATGAGACGCTGCTCGTTTTGCTGTGCATAGGCAAGTGCCTGCGCCGGCAATTTTTCAAACATCTCCAAAATTCCCCCCTTGTTTTTCTTTTTGTCAGTATACTGCATTTTGGACTCGAATTCCATCATTTTCCGTCTTTTCGTCTTCTTTTGCCTCAGACTTTGCGCCGCCCTCAGACGGCCTTTTCAATATGGACGCTGCAAAAGGGCGAAGGTTTCTCCCTTTTGGGAAAATTTTTCCCGCAGCAGCCCTTGACAGGAGAGCTGCATTGTGTTATTGTTCTAAGTGCTTAATACAACAACACAAAGGAGGCTCGGACCATGGAGTGGAACATCCAGGGCGGCCGGCCCATTTACGCGCAGCTGATTGAGCAGGTCACCCTGGCGATTGTATCGGGTGTATATGCGCCGGGGGAGCGGCTGGCGTCGGTGCGCGAGCTGGCCATGCAGGCGGGGGTCAACCCCAACACCATGCAGCGTGCGCTGGCCCGGATGGAGGAACAGGGGCTGCTTTATACGCAGCGCACGGCAGGCCGGTTTGTCACAGAGGATGTCTCTGTCATCCGTCAGGCGCGGCAGCGCCTTGCCGTGCAGCAGGCAGAGCAGTTTTTGGCGGCCATGCACCGGTTGAATTTTTCAAAAGAGGAAATATCGGCCCTGCTCGAGCAGGTGCGGGAATAAGGAGGATATCATGGCAATTTTGGAATGCAGGGGGCTGGCAAAGAGCTTTGGGGGCATCCGGGCGCTCGACAATGTGGAGCTTGCCCTGCAGCCCGGGCGAATCGTGGGCCTGCTGGGGCCAAACGGCAGTGGGAAAACCACCCTCATCAAGCTGGCAAACGGGCTTCTCACCCCCACTTCGGGGCAAATTCTCATCGACGGGCAGGCCCCCGGTGTGGAGAGCAAAAAAATCGTCTCCTATCTGCCGGAGCGAAGCTGCCTGGGCGACTGGATGAAGGTCAGCGACCTGCTGGACTTTTTTTCGGACTTTTATGCCGACTTCCGGCGCGACACGGCGCAGGAGATGCTCTCGCGCCTCTCCATTGACCCCCGTCAGACCTTCGGGCATCTCTCCAAGGGCACCCGGGAAAAGGTGCAGCTCATCATGGTCATGAGCCGTCAGGCAAAGCTCTATCTGCTCGACGAGCCCATCGGCGGCGTGGATCCCGCCACCAGGGACTATATTCTGCACACCATCATCAGCAACTACAACGAGGACGCCACGGTGCTGATTTCCACCCATCTGATTGCCGACGTGGAGCAGGTGCTCGACGAGGTCATCTTTTTGCAAAACGGCCGCATTCTGCTGCAGTCGGCAGTGGACGACATCCGAGAAAATCAGGGCAAGTCGATTGACGCCCTCTTCCGGGAGGTTTTCAAATGTTAGGAAAGCTCATCAAATATGAATTTCGCGCCACACGGCGCACCATGCTTCCTCTGTACGCCGCACTGCTTTGCGTCGCCCTTCTCACACGGCTGTCCATGTCGGCCCTGTCGGTGCCGGGCGGTGGGGCACACCACGGCTTCCTCAACTTCGTGGCGGGGATTATGGGCATGCTCTTCGGGCTTCTGACCTTTGCCCTGGGCTTCATCACCCTCTTTTTAATGGCGCAGAGGTTTCAAAAAAATCTCCTGGGAGACGAGGGCTACATCTCCTTTACCCTGCCCGTCACTGTCAGCCAGAACATTGCGGCAAAGCTGATGGTCTCTTGCGTCTGGTTTTTCTCGAGTTTTGTGGCCGAGGTTTTGGCCATCCTCATCCTCACCGTCAACGCACGCTTTTTCCTTCGGTTTTTTCCGATGATGTTTGAGGTTTTCAAAGACATCCCCGAGAGCTACGTCCCCCACGTCGTGCTTTGGATTGCCGAGGGCGTGCTTTTGGCGCTGGCCGGCATGTCGGTCTGCATCCTGATGATTTATGCCTCCCTTGCGCTGGGGCACTGCTTTGGGAAGCGGCGCATCCTCATGAGCTTTGCCGCCTTCCTGGGGTTGCTGACGCTCTCGCAGTTTGCAGGGTATCCCCTGACGCGCCTGATGAACCTTTTTTCCATTCAGGCGATGGAGCCGGTCTTTGCCGTTCACGCCGTGATGCTCTTTTTCCTGGCCTGCAGCCTGGTTTACAGCGGGGTTTACTTCTTTATCACCAAGTATGCGCTCACCCGCCGCCTCAATCTGGAATAACACCCGGCAGACTGCCCACGGTTTGCGCAGGGGCTTTTGGGGATTTTTCCCCAAAAGCCCTTCTTTTTTTGCGCCGTATGCCCTGGGGACGCTGATAAAAACAGGGTTTTGAAGCAAACTATTCCAAAGCGCGCAGGGAAGGAAGTGTGAGCATGAAAAAAGGAAAAGAGGGGGCGCCCCTTTGGAAACGGGCCCTTCCGGGATTTGTGGCGGGCATGGTCAACGGCCTGTTTGGCGGGGGCGGGGGGCTTCTGCTGGTGCCCATGCTGCGGCACCTGTCGCATCTTGAGTGCCACAAGGCGCATGCCACGGCCATTGTCACCACGGCCTGCCTCTCGGCGGTCAGCCTCGTGGTCTACCTGAACCGGGGTGTCATCGACTGGTCGCTGGCGCTACCGCTTGCCGCCGGGGGAGCGGTGGGCAGTGCCGCCGGGGCCTTTTGGCTCAACCGTGTGCCCACCAGGCTGCTGGCAAAGGGCTTTGCCCTTTTTCTGCTGTTTTCGGCATGGAGGATGTATGTGGGATAGCATCTGGCTGGCCTTGCTGGGCTGCGGCGTGGGGGTGCTGAGCGGAATGGGAGTGGGCGGAGGCAGCCTGCTCATCGTGCTGCTTTCGGCCTTTATGCAGGTGGAGCAGGTGACGGCGCAGGGCGTCAATCTGGTCTATTTTCTGCCGGCCGCGGCCATTGCGGTTTTGATTCACTGGAAAAAGGGGAATATTGACGCCGGCACGGCCGCCGCCGGCACGGTGGCAGGACTTGTCACCGCCATGGCCGGGGCGCTGCTGGCACTCAACATGGAGAGCTCCCTGCTCAGAAAATTTTTCGCCGGACTGCTCTTTTTCGCAGGCATTTCAGAATTTTTTTCCAAAAAAGAAGAGCAAACAATTGACGATACTTCTTCGAAAAGTTATAATTCGAAATGACATATTTCGACAAAAAACGCTTTCGAAATGGAGTGGGATGAAGGATGAACCGGCTGTTTCGCATGATTTTTGTTGCGGTGGTACTGTCATTTTGTCTTGTGGGGTGGGTCTGCGCCGCCTCACCGGAGCTTGCAGTGGGCAGCGTGACCGAAACGGGAGAGTCGGAGTTTGTCGACCTTCCGGTCTCCATCACCGGCAATCCGGGCATTACGCAGTTTGAGGTGATGGTTGGTGCGGACCGGGTGCTGGTGATGGATTCGGTCGTGTCGGGAGAGCAGGCGGGGGCGATGTGCCGGCCGCAGGATTTTGAGAACACGACGGCGCAAGTCACATGGAGCTCCTCTGAGCCCCTTGAGGGGGACGGAACGCTCTTTTTCCTGCGCTTTCAAAGGCCAAAGCCGGGAGATTACAAGGTCAAGCTGACGCTCTGGAGCATGAAGGACGGGCAGGGAAACTCGATCAAGGAGTCTGTCAGCCTGGTCAGCGGGGTGCTGTCGGTCAAAGAGGCGGCAAATTTTGAGGTGCTGTTCTATGAAGACGCCTCCCGCGACAAGCTTCTCAATGAGGGCAATCCGCAGCCGGCCGAAAGCCTGTCTGAGGCCTTTTTGGCAATTGCCGGCTCTTCGGGGAAAGTGGGAACCGTGCTGGTAAAAGCCGATACATCGTCCAAAGAGAGCGCCGTGGTGCAGGAGGGGAGCGATGTTGAGGTGGATTTTGCCGGGCACTCCTTTACCGCAGAGGGGGCCTGCGCCATTTCCAATGCAGGAATGCTGGCGCTCAATGACAGCGCCGATCGCCCCGGCCTGGTGTGCAGCGACGGCCAAAGCGCCGTGTACAACACGGGCAGGCTGGAAATTTTGGGCGGAGCCTATCAGGGCGTCTATGCCGTTGTCAACAAGGGCGGCACGGTGAGAATTTCGGGAGGCCTGTTTTCGGGGGACGAGGAGCCTTTTTCGGGAGATTGTCCCCTGAAGGAAAAGACGAGGCTGGCCCTTGTGGAGGACGAAAAGGATCGGTTTTATCAATTTTGGGAGGTCGTGCCCGCACCCGACTGCACCGTGAGATTTTTTGAGGAAGACAGTGTGACGCTGTGGGAGAGTGTGACGGTCTCTTACGGGCAGGCCTTGACGCCGCCCCAGGCGCCTGTCAAGCCGGGGGATTCCCAGTTTGATTACGAGTTTGAGGGCTGGTATACCGAGCGGGTCGGCGGTGAGAAGGCGGACTTTTCTTGCGTGGAGAGCTCCTTTGACGTCTACGCCCGGTACACCGCAAAAGAGCATGTGCATCAATACAGGGAAGATGTGATAGCGCCGACCTGCGTGAAAAAAGGGTATACGCTTTTTACCTGTGGATGCGGCGACAGCTATCGGGGCGATGAGACGTCCCTTGTCGCCCATCAGTGGGAGGCCACGGCTTCGGAAGAGGTGTTTTCCTGCAAGGTTTGCAGGGCGCTGCGCAGCGAGGTCAGGCGGGAAATCCAGCAGGTACAGATGCAGGGCCCGGAGGTTGTCGAACAGGCCCTTTGCGGACAGCAGGTGCAGTTTGGCAAAGCGTCGGTGACGCTGTATGCGCAGGCTCTTGAGGCCCTTGCGCAGGGGGACGGGACGCTGCGCCTGGAAGGCGACGTCGGGGAACTGGTGCTGGACGCCGGGGCGTTGAAGACGCTTTGGGAGGCTTCAGGCGGGCAGAGCGTGTGCCTGGTTTGGGAGCGCTGCGAGCCGCTCAGGGGCGAGCTGTCAGGCGAGGCGGATTTCAGGATTGCGGAGATGGAGGAGTACGGCGGCGTGACCTACCGGTGGGCGGTGCTGCGCGGCGATCAGGAGGAGATCCTGCAAGAGGGCTTTGCTCAAGGAGAGATCTCCCTTCATGTGCCCTTTGAGGCAGAGCCCGGGCAGCTCCCCTTTACGCTGGCTGTGGATGAGAAGGGAAACACGGCAGAGCACAAGACAAGCGTGACGCAGGAGGGCTGTGCGATCGCGCTGCAGCGTCCGGGCCGGATCGGATTGATGGCGCGCGAGGAGGGCGCTCAGCTTGTACTGACCGAGAAAACCCGCCATGTCGATGCAGGCGGTCAGGCGCTGGTGGATGTGGCTTTGCAGGCGTCGGCCGGCCAGAGGCTGGAGGGTGTCCATCTGCGCGTTTGCTATGATAAAGACGCCTTGACCTTTTCCGGGGCGCAGGGTCTGCTGCAGGGGCTCACGGCGACGCTGCCGGCAGGAGAGGAGGGCGTCGTGGAAATCTCGGGAGAGCTTCCCGACGGGCTTGAGATAACGAAGACTGAAAACCTGCTGGCCACACTGGCTTTCTCGGTACATACGCAGATACAGAGCAAAACGGTTTGCCTGGATGTTGAGCAGATGCCAAAAATCACGCTGTCGGGACAGGAGCAGGTCGCGCCCGTCGCCCGGTCGGCAGAAATCATGCTGTGGAATCTGACGGTGCAGTTCCTGCCGGGCGAACATGCCGGCCTGGAGCCGGTGACGGCCTATGTCAGATACGGGCAGGCGGGGCTGTATCAGGATGCGGCCCGGCAAATCCCCCTGGCGCAGCCGGTGCCGGAGGCGCAGGCCGGCTACAGGCTGGAGCAGAGCTGCTGGCTTGTGCAGGGGGAGCAGCAGCCGGTGGATTTTTCGGCCCTGTGCCAGAGAACCTTTTTGCAAAGCACCACCGCCGTGGCGACGGCGCAGCCCGTTGTCTACTCGGTTACATACCATACGGGCGAGGGCAAAAACCACCCCGAGAACCCCGCAAGCTACACGGTGGAAAGCCCCGACCTGCCGCTCATGGACGCCTCCTGGGAACAGGGCAGGTTTGTCATGTGGGCAGACGGCCCGGGGGAGGATGCGCAGGCCGTGTCGTACATTGCGGCGGGTTCCACCGGGGATGTGGAGCTGTGGGCCGTGTGGGAGCGTCACGAGTATGCCGTGGAGCTGCCGCCGCAGGTGCGCGTGATATCCGGGATTGAGGAAGGCCAGGCGGGTGAATTCAGGGCGCAGGCCGGGGTCGACGTGGTCTTTGAGGCCGTGATTTCACAGGGAATGCGCCTGGAAAAGGTGGGATACCGCGTGGGAGACTCGGCCGTTGCCGAGCTGTCGGCGCAGGAGGGGGTCTACAGGATTGACGGAGAGCTGCTGACCGGCCCCTTGAGCATTGTCGTGCAGCAGCGTGTGGACGGGAAGGTGACGCTGCTTGACAAGGAGCAGTACCGCGCCCTTCCCTTCGGATACCGTGTCGTGCTGCTCACCACGCAGCAGCCACTGAGCTCGGGCGCCTTTGTGCTCGACAAAACAGCACTGTTTTATTCGGAAATGCTCAGCGACCCGCAGCAAAATCGCCATGTCTATGCCACGATTGCCACCGCCCCGAAGGAGGGGGAGGACCTGTCGATGCGCCTTGGTGTGGACGGGCAGGCACACACCGAGACGCTGACGGCCGGGGGAGACCTCACGGGAGACGGCGTGCCCACGGCCGACGACGCAAGGCTTGTCTACCTGCTTTACACCGGGAAATGGGATACCGATACGGCTTTTGACATCTCGGTGCGGCAACGGCTTTTGGCCGATGTCAACGGCGACGGCCGCGTGGACACCACCGACGTGCAGCTGCTGATGGCGGCGGTCTGGGCGCAGCAAAAACAAGAGCAGGAGACCCCATAAAAAACCCATTTGTTAAAAGGGGCGCTCAAGCAAAACTGCCGCAGGAGTATTTCCTGCGGCAGTATTTTTGTTTGAGCAGGGCCGGCGTGTGCACGCAAAGCGGCAAACCGGGATGGAAAGGGCGCTGCATGAGGGGCCTTGGAGGCGGCAAAGGCATCCCGGCCCGCGCCGGGGAAAAGGGGAGGGGAAAAGGCTTAAAAAAAGCAGGCGGGCTTTTTTGGCCCGCCTGCTGCAGACTGCCGGGGAAAGCAGCGTTTAAGGCTGCTGCCGCAGCGCGTCAAGATAGTCTTGCAAAATCACGCAGGCCGCCACCGCATCAATCACCGCCTTGCGCTTTTTGCCCCGGACGTTGGACTGGTTGAGGATGTGGGCGGCGGAAACGGTGGTGTTGCGCTCGTCGCGCAAAATGACGGCACCGTCAAACGCCTGCTCGAGCAGCTCCTTGAAGGCAAGCGTCTTTTGGGCTCTGGGGCCCTGGGAGCCATCCATGTTTTTGGGGAAGCCCAGCACGATGCAGTCTGCGCCATGCTCCCTTGCGGCGCGCACCACGGCCTGCGCGGCGCGCTCGGCGTTTCTTTCGGTGATGACGCCGGCCTCATGGGCCAGCATGAGCAGGCCGTCCGAAAGGGCAAGGCCCGTGCGCACGTCGCCATAGTCCACTCCCAGGATTTTTTTCGGCTTTTCCCTGCTCATCACACCTCTCCTTCCAGCAGCGCCTGGGCTGCTGCGGCGTTTTGAAGGGCGCTTTGCTTGAGGGCCGCAGCCGCCTGCACGGTGCGGCGCGCAGCGCCGTCGTCTTGCAAAATGGCATCCAGGTGCCCTTCCAGCAGCGCCTCGTCAAGCTGCTCGCAGTCCACCGTGTGCCGCTCCTCCAGCATCTCGTAAAAGGCGCTGACCTTTTGGTCGTAGACAATGCCGATGGAGGGCACGCCGGCCGCCGTTGCAAAAATCAGGGCGTGCAGACGCATGCCAACCACCGCACGCGCGTTGGTAACGGCACTGAGCACCTGCGAGCTGTCCCCCTCGAAGATGCCCGAGGGGTGCTTCATGCGGCGTGAGACGTCGCGGCAGATGGCGGTGTCGCTCTTTTTCTGAAAGGGGACAAATAGCACGTCAAGCCGGTATTTGTCCGCCGTTTTATCGAGAATGTCGGCCAGTTTTGCCTCAAAGCGGGCGTCGTTTTTGGGCCAGCTTCGCAAAGACACGGCCAGATAGGGACGCTGCGGCAGGCAGTCAAGGCGCGGCAGGGGTTGGTGCAGCGCCGTGAAGACCTCGTCGGCCGTCAGGGTCACCCGCTCGTCGGGGATGCCCAGCTCGTGCAGCAGGCGCATGGAGTCGGGGTCGCGCAGAGTGATGACGTCCACATGGCGCAGCACGCGCGCCGTCACACGCCGGCTGAAGGCGGTGCGCAGGGGGCCGATGCCGTTGCCGTAGAGCATGGTTTTGCAGCCGCACAGGCGCGCCGTGTGCAGCAGGGCCAGATAGTAAAAAAGGGACTTGGAGCTGGTGACGTCCTGAAGCAGCGAGCCGCCTCCGAAAATCAGCACCTCGCTGCGCCGCAGGGCACCGAGCACCTGGGGAAGTGAAAAGCGGCGCGCCAGAGCAACCTCCTGGCGGCAGGAGGCCGACGTTGTGGAGTGGTTGAGCACGCAGATGGAGGCCTCCGGCATGCGGCCAAGGAGGTTTTCCACAATGGTGGACAGCAGCAGCTCGTCGCCGGCGTTGCCATAGCCATAGTAGCCAGAAAGCAGGAAGTCATACCGGGCGCTCTTTTGACACAGCAGTGCCGCCCGGTAGCAGCGCAGTGCATCGTCGGCCATGCGCTCGGCCGAATACTCCCGCAGCACCATCTCCCGCCCGAAGGAGCCGTCGCCCTTTTCAAGCAGGTGCGTCACGTCCTGTGCCAAACAGGGCTGCTGCGGCCAGTCATGGCCCCGGCAGGTGAGGTTGGTCTCCCTGGCGGCGGCGAGGGTGCTCTCGTCGAGAGGGCCCAGATAGCCCGCCGTTCCGGCCAGCACAACCGGCCTTGCGCAGGAGGCCGCCTCAAGCGCCGCCCGCGAGACGCCGAAAAAGACGTCGCAGGCATTGCAAAAGCGGGCGATGTCGCTGCGCGGGCCGGTGAGCAGGATATAGGGCTCCCCCGCCTGACGGTTGAGCCGCTCTGCCAACTCCCGGAAGTGCTCAAAATGCTCCCCGCCGCCCACAATCACAATGCGCAGCCTGTCAATGGCCTGGCGCAGGAGGGGCGCCTGCTCCATCAGGCGGGCCACGCCGCCGTCGGCATCGGGGTCAAGCCGGGAAACGCTGAGCAGCACCTTTTCTTCAGGGGCAATCGAAAGCTCCCGGCGCAGTGCCTCCCCCTGCGCGGGGTCGGGGGAGAAGAGGCCAGTGTCGATGCCGTTGACCGTGACAAAGATGTCGCGCCGGGGGATGTCGTAATTCTCCATGAGGTAGCTGCAGATGTCGTCGCTCACGGCAAGGCACTTGCAGCCCCAGCGCGTCAGCAGGCGCAGGGGAAGGGAGACGGCGTAGCTGCCATGCACCGTGGTGACAAGCGCAATGCCCTGCTTTTTGCACAGGGAGGAGAGCAGAAATGCCGGGATGCGCGCATGGGCATGCACGATGTCGGGCTGCTCTTTGCGCAAAATCTCGGCGAGGATTTTTCTGGCCTGCAGCATGCTGGAAGGGGAACGCGAATGAAGCGGGGCCTCAATGTGGCGAATGCCGGCGCGCTGCAGGCGCTCGACAAAGATACCGCCCGAGGAAACGGCCACCACCTCAAGCCCCCTGCTTTGCAGCTTGAGGCAGAGCTCCACAATATGAGTCTCGGCACCGCCCAAATCCAGGCTCATGCTCGCAATCAAAACTTTGTGTTTTCGAGGGGTCTGCGCCATCAAATCACGCTCCGCTTTGGATGAACTTAAATAGACCGGGAGAGATTGTCCAAAAGGTATTATACACGTTTTTTTGGGGGCTTGCAATGTGGGGGCAAAGCAATTATAATAAATAGAAAATCCTTTGGCCGCAGGTGCGTTTTTGGGGTGTCATCCGTACGCACAAAGGCGTTTGCGGCGTGCGGACGGCCTCCCTTTTGCACCCTGTCAAACGGAGAGCAACGCCCCCCTTTTTCGAGGGGGAAGGGGTGCCTTACGGGGCCGGTTGCCGCAACGGGAACACACAAGGGCCTCCCCTTGCTGAGGGGCCGGCCCGAAAGAGGGAAACAGGAAAGGAGAGAAGCTGTGCTAAACTGCAACGTTCACGAGAAATTTCTCTACGAGGGATTGACCTTTGACGATGTTTTGCTCATTCCCGCCAAGTCGGACGTGCTGCCCAGCATGATTGACCTTGGGACCAATGTGACAAAAAAGATTCGCCTGAACATCCCTGTGATGAGTGCCGCCATGGACACCGTGACCGAGGCGCGCATGGCCATCGGCGTGGCAAGGGAGGGCGGCATCGGCGTCATCCACAAGAACATGAGCATCGAGCGCCAGGCAGACGAGGTCGACAAAGTCAAGCGCAGTGAAAACGGCGTCATTGTCAACCCCTTTTACCTCTCGCCCGACAACACGGTGCAGGAGGCGGAAGAGCTGATGGGCAAATACCGTATCTCGGGTGTGCCCATCTGCGAGCAGGGTGTTTTGGTGGGGATTCTCACCAACCGTGACCTGCGTTTTCTGGAGGATTATTCGGTTCCCATCAAGACCGTGATGACCAAGGACAACCTGGTGACCGGCCCTGTGGGGACAACGCTCAAGCAGGCGCAGCAGATTCTCAAAAAGCATAAGATTGAAAAGCTGCCCATCGTGGACGAAAAGGGCGTGCTCAAGGGCCTCATCACCATCAAGGACATCGAAAAATCGGTGGTCTATCCCAATTCTGCCAAGGACGACAGAGGCCGCCTGCTGTGCGCCGCGGCGGTGGGCGTCACGGCGGACGTGCTCGACCGGACGGCCGCGCTGCTGGAGAGCGGCGTGGATTTGCTGGTTCTTGACTCGGCCCACGGCCATTCCGAGGGCATTCTCGAATGTGTGCGCAAGATTAAGCGTCGCTATCCGAATGCGCAGCTCATGGCGGGCAATGTGGCCACGGCTGAAGGTGCCCGCGCCCTGATTGACGCGGGAGCCGACGCCATCAAGGTCGGCATCGGCCCCGGCTCCATCTGCACCACCCGTGTTGTGGCAGGTATCGGCGTGCCGCAGATTTCGGCCATCTACAATGCCGCCACCGTCGCGGCGCAGGAGGGGATCCCCGTGGTGGGCGACGGCGGCCTGCAGTACTCGGGCGACATTGTCAAGGCGCTGGCTGCCGGGGCAAATGTTGTCATGGCGGGCTCGCTCTTTGCCGGCTGCGAGGAGTCTCCCGGCAGCGAGGAAATTTTCCAGGGCCGCCGCTTCAAGGTCTATCGCGGCATGGGGTCTTTGGCCGCTATGGGACAGGGCTCTGCCGACCGCTACTTCCAGGAGGGCAGCAAAAAGCTGGTTCCCGAGGGCGTGGAGGGCCGCGTGCCGTATAAAGGCCCGGTGTCGGATTCCATCTATCAGCTCATGGGCGGCGTGCGCTCGGGCATGGGCTACTGCGGCTGCGCCACCATTCCGGAGCTGCAGGAGAGAGGCCAGTTTGTGCGCATCACCGGCGCCGGCCTCAAGGAGAGCCATCCCCACGACATCTATATCACAAAAGAAGCCCCTAACTACTCTGTAACTCCCCTGTAAAAACGGAGAGCGGCTTGAGCGGAAAAGGAGACGAAATATGAGGTCAATCAAAATCATTGCGGACAGTGGAAGCAATCTCAACGAAAGGCTTTGCCGGGAAATCGACGCCGTTTCCGTGCCGTTGACGCTGACGGTGGACGGCCGCGATTTTGTCGACACCTTTGATCTCGACGTGGCGGAGTTTCTCGAGGCGGTGGAGGCCAGCCCCAACGTGGCGCGCTCGGCATGCCCGTCGCCGGCAGCCTATGCGCAGGAATACGAGGGCGCCGACGAGGTGTATGTATTCACGCTGTCGAGCAAGCTGTCCGGCTCTTACCAGTCTGCTATGGCCGGGAAGGAACTGGCCAAAAACGGTGAGAATGTCCATGTGTTTGACTCCAAAAGCGCCTGCGGCGGGCCGGCACTCCAGGCCATCAAGCTGCGCTCCCTGCTCGACCAGGGGCTTTCCAAAAGTGAAGTGATCAAGCAGATGACCGACTTCATTCAAAACATGCAGACGCTTTTTGTGCTTGAAGACCTCAATCCCATGATCAAAAACGGACGCATGAACAAGCTGGTGGGCAAGCTGGTGATGGCCATGCAGATTCGCCCCATCCTGGCAGGCGAGGACGGGGAGGTCGTTCAGCTTGACAAGGCGCGGGGTACAAAGGCCGCCCACAGGCGCCTGGCGGAAATTGCGGCGGAGCGCTTCCGAGGGGAAGACAGCAGCCTGGCCGTCATCTCCCACTGCTTCAATGAGGAAGGGGCTCTCAACCTCAAGGCCATGCTGGAGGAAAAATGCAGCTTTAAGAGAATCATCATTGAGCAGACAAATGGGCTCAACACGCTGTATGCCGCCCGAAAAGGGCTGGTGCTTTGCTTCTAGCTTGGCATCCATGACGTTTTGAAGGCAGAAAATACGAAAAAAGGGGCAGGCCCCGGCACAATGCCGGGGCCTGCCCCTTTTTTGCCGTGTGCGAGGCTGCAAAATGCGCCGTTGGCCGAAGGGCTTGGCACCCCTGGGGGTGCGCCTGTTATTCAGAGGCCGGCTGTGAGGGGCCGGATTTGGTTTGGCGCCATGCCCGCAGCGTCACGCGCAGCGACTGGGCGCACAGCACCAAATCGGTAAAGGTGGAGAAGGCGAGCACGGTGGACAGCAGGGTGTCCACCCGCAGCAGAGGTGTGCCGTGCACGACGATGTTGGCTGCGGCGTAAAGGGGGTGGGGCAGGGCTTTGAAGAGGGGGATGCCCAGCGTGGTGACGGGCATGAGCAGCATGAGCCCAATCAGGAGGGAGGACAGCAGCGCGGCCCGGCGCTGGGAGGTGAGAAAGTCTTTTTTGGGGATGTCCGGGAAAATAAGGGGCGTGGCCACGACGGGATTGAGAAAAATCAAAAAAAGGAGCAGCAGCCCTTGCCGTGGCAGAGCATTTGCCTCGCTCCAGGGGAGCGACTGCAGCGTCCCGGGCAGGGAGCTCCACTGGGTCTGATAAAAGAGGACGAGAAAAATGAGCAGGATGGTCACGGGGAAAATGAGGCGGGACAGCCTCATAATGGCGGCGTCGCTGCGGCCCAGGGAGTAGAGAGGGACAAGGAGCATCAGCAGCAAGAGCGCCCAGATGGGCGTGTGCGGCAAAAAGGTGGCGTGGATATAGGTTGCGGCAACCCACAAAACGATTCCCCCGTGAACCAGGCAGAGCAGGCAAAGGGGCCATTTCCAGCGAAAGGGCAGGGTGCTGGTCTGTCCGGGTCCGCGAAAGCACAGCTTTGACAGCAGGGGCAACAGCAGCTGAAATGCCGCGCCGGCAAGTGCGAGGGCGATAAAGGCAAGGCATTGCCCCGTAAGCAGCTCGGAGGCCACCAGCAGGCTTCCCAGATGGGTGCTGGTGAAAAGGGCGCGCATATACGGAATGGGGGCGGTTTCTCCTGATTTCACGGCTCAAGCCTCCTTTCGCTGCCCTCCAGCGTGAGCATGCCGGAAAAGGTGACGTGGGAATCCTCTCCCGTCAGGGTGAGCCGGGGGACCGAGATGACGGCGTCTTTTGTCAGCATGGCATTGTAGAGACTGTAAAGGGGACAGGATGGAATTTCACCGAAGGAGACCTGGTCGTCGAGCATGAGGTTGAGACTGATGGCCTGGGGCACTTCGCCGGCCGTGCTCTCAAAAACCTCCCTTGCCTGGGCCTGCTCCACCTGCGCAATCAGCAGCCCAAGCGAAAACCCGTTGGTGTGGACGAACCAGTCGAGCATGGGGATGATGTCCTGCTCGAAGAGGTCTTCGCCAATCAGCATGATTTTGGCGTGATTCCAGTAGGGATGCCGGCCAAGCTGGCGCACGATGCCCGCCACGCAGGCGTCCAGGGTGTCGGCCTCGGCCTGCAGCAGGCGGGAGGATGCTTTTTCCCCTTCGAAGGTCATGAGCTCCACCGTCATCAGATAGGTCTGCTCTTTTCCCTGGTCAAGGGCAAGGCCGGTTGCGATATGGCGCAAATTGAGCTCGGTGTAGTCCCAGCAGGAGTACAGCAGGACGGACAGGCAGAGGGCGGTAACACAGAGCAGAGCTTTTTTCATGATGGTTTCCTCTTGCTTGAAACGGGGAACACGGGGAGGGCCCGCAGGCGGCTCCAGGAGTCCCGAAAGAAGGTGTCCTTGGTCTTTTTCTGCGAGGTGAAGTAGGCGTATTGCGTGTAGGGGATGCCAAAGCTCTCAATGGAGGAGAGGCGAAGCAGAAGCAGGAAAAAGCCGATGGAAAAGCCCAGATAGCCCGATGTTGCCGTGAGCAGCAGCAGGCCGTAGCGGTAGAGCAGGGAGGCGCCGATGAGGCGCGGCAGCATGACGCCTGTCACGCCCGAGAAGGCTGTGATGATGAGAATGGGAGAGCCCACATAGCCCGCCTCAATGGCCGCCTGTCCCAGCACGATGGAGCTGACCACGGCCAGGGCCTGCCCCACGTTGCTGGGGGAGCGCGCCCCGCTTTCCCGCAGCAGGTCGAAGATGAGTAAAAGCAGCAGGGTTTCGGCCAGGGTGGAAAAGGGGACGTTTTGCCGCGCCTGCGCAATGGTGATGGCCAGCGAGGAGGGCAGCAGGTCCGGCTGATAGCAGGCCAGCGCCACGAAAAAGCTGGGCATCAAAACCGAAATGAAAAAGCCGATAATGCGAAGGAACCTCTGAAAGGAGGCGTAGTGATAGCTGACGTAGTAATCCTCGTTGGACTGGAAAAGCTCCAAAAAGACAAAGGGCAGCGTGAGCGCCGTGGGGCAGCCCTCGCTGAAGACGGCAACCCTGCCCTCGAGCAGCTTGGCGGCCACAATGTCGGGACGCTCGGTGGCGCCGATGGTGCGAAAGGGGGCGGTGTCGCTGTCGCGGATTTGCTCGGCGATATAGTTGGTGTCGAGAATGGCGGAGGATTTCACCTTGGACAGGCGGGTGCGCAGCTCGTCAAGGACCTTTTTGTCCACGCAGCTCTCAAGGTAGCACAGGCAGACGTTGTTTTCCGAAACGTCGCCCATGGTGAGAAATTCCGCTTTGAAATCGCTGCCTGTCAGACGGCGGCGCAGCAGGGAGAGGTTGGTGAGCAGCGACTCGTTGAAGCCCTCGCGCGGGCCCTGGAGCACCCGCTCGTTGTCGGGCTCCTGCACGCTGCGCAGCGACCAGTTTTTACAGTCGATGACAATGGCTTTGTTCAGGCCGTCCACAAAGAGGATGGCATTTCCCAGTGTGAGGCTAAAGCACAGCTTGTCAAAGTCCTCCTGCGCCGAGCTGTCGCAGGCCGACAGGACGCGCCGGATGACAAGGTCGGCCGTCACGCCGGAGAGAGGGGCCTGCTGCAGAGGAGAGATGACGTTTTCGTTGAGAATCCGGGGCTGGACGAGCCCGTCGATAAAATAAAGGGTGGCGGCGCAGCCGTCCGCCCCTTCGAGCTCGCGGGTGCGCAGCGTCCCATCCCCCGAAAAACGCTGCTCAAGGCGGCTGCGGTTGAAAAACAGCTGTCGGGAGACCTGGTTTTGGTTTCGTTTCACAAAAAATCCCTCCGGCTAGAAATTCTCTTCTAGCAGTATGTCCCGCGCAAAAAACAGTATGCAGGAAAGGCGCCGCTTGTCAAAACAGCAAAAAAATCCGGTGCAATCCGGGCGGCCGCTTTTGCAAAAAGCGGCCGCCCGGATTGCACCGGAGGGTGCGGCGCGGCACAAGGCAAGGCCTGTCTTTCGGGTTATCTTGGAAACTCCCGGACCATCTGCGTATAGGGCAGGACCTCAAAGCCCAGACGGCGGTAAAGCGACTGGGCACCTGTGTTTTCGGGCTCCACCTCCAGACGAAAGCGGCAGACTTCCCCCGAGAAGGCCTTTTCCAAAAAGTCGAAAAACTCATGGCCCAGTCCCTTGGAGCGAAAGGCCTCCCTGACATAGAGCTCCTCAATCCACAAAACCGGCCCGCCGCACTCGGTGGAATAGGCGCGCGCCAGCATGGCATAGCCTGCGGGCTGACCGTCGTATTCCAGCAGGTAGCCCAGCAGATAGGTGTCGCGCGCCAGCATTTCGTCAACGGCGCGTACATAGTAGTCCGCATTGACGGGGTGCAGCACGGCGGAGGAATGATAAAATTCATTCATCAAAGACAGATAGAGGGCACGGTCCTGTGCCGTGATGGGTCGAATCATAAGAAAGGCTCCTTTATTAAAAATTATTAAAAATTGAATTGAGAACAAAAAGGGGAGAAGGCTTGTGCCTTCCCTCCCCAAAAAAGATGAATTGGTGCCGACGGCTCAGTTCCAGCGCAGGGGGGTCTTGATGGGGTTGTGCGTGACGGAGGTGACAAGGTATCCGCTTCCCTCCTGCGCCACGGGATTGACAATTACGCCGTCTTTCATCAGGTCAAGGTCGGGCAGGGTGTCGGCATAGGCGATGTTATAGGAGAGGCCGTGGGCGTCGGTAAAGGAGATGGTGCGGCCCTCGTCTTTGGTGAGTGCAACGTATTCCTCCAGGCACAGGCTGCGCTCGTACAGAATCTGCGCATGGGGTGCGCCGACAAAGCGATAGTGCCAGGGCTCATAGACGATGCCGGTGATTTCGGTTTTGTCCTTGGGGTAGCGCATGGTGTAGCCAAAGCGCCAGGCGTTTTCCTTGAGCCATTGCCCGACAGCGCTCTGCTCCACATTGCCCGACAGCGTCCCGCCCAGCGCCGTATTGGAGATGTCCATGGCGTAGCCGCTCTGATGCTCCGAGGTTCCCGGGACGGCCACAATGGACTTGGCGAGAACCTCGGCCTCGCTGTCGCTGTAGCCACTGGCCTGATAGGAGGCAAACTTGTCGGCATAGAGCTGCTGCTGCTTGGCGTAGGTGCGATAGCCGCTCACCACCAGATAATTGGTGATGCCGTCGTCAATCATGTCGTTGAACATGGCGCGGGCAAAGGAGGCCGCCTCGCGGTCGAGCTGGATGGCTGCAAGGCTGACCACGATGGACAGGGAATACAGCGTGACCATGTCTTCCGGCACCTCGTCTTCCCCCATGGGGTAAACGGAGTTGAAGAGCAGGCGGTTGCGGCTGACGGTTGGCGTCTGCGCCAGCGCCGAAAACGAAGGGGTGAGCAGACCTGTCAGGCACAAGACAAGGGCCAGCAGCTTTTTCATGGGCGACAGTCCTTTCGGGGAAAATTGACGGGCAAGCAGCGCAAGGTGCTGCAGCGCCGGGATACTCCTATTATACCGGACAGAAACGAAAAAAGCAAATTCCGGGCGGGGTGGAAAACAGACAAAAAAATCGCCGCCCATGGCGCTACAATGGGCACAAACAAAAAAACGGACGGGGGTGTGCGGTGTGCGCGTGGTCTATGTCGACACGCTGTTTTTATTCAATTTTGCCGTCAACAGGCTGCTGCTCGAGGGCACAAGGCAGGTGCTGCGCAGTACGGCCGCCAGACGCCGGCTGACGTGGGGCGCCCTGCTGGGCGCCGCCTACGCCGTTTGGAGCGTGATGCAGCCCCAAAGCCTTGTGACCAGCGTCCCGATGCGCCTGGCCGCCGGGGTGCTGATGGTGCTGATTGCCTTCGGCCGGGGAGGACGTGCCCAGATTCTCCGGTGCTGTCTGGTCTTTTTCTGCCTGTCGGCCTGCGCGGGAGGCGCCGTTTTTGCCCTTTACTACCTGCTGGGCAACGGCAGCGATTTTACCCTGCTCGAGGGGATTGCCTACCTCGACCTGCCGCTTGGCAGCTTTTTGCTCTTCTTCCTGGCGGCCTTTCCGGTCTGCCTGTCAGGGTATCGCCTTTTTACGGCAGGAAGGGGCGTGACCCAGAGGCATGTGGAGGTGACGCTCACGGCCGCCGGCAGGACGCTCACGGCCATGGCCCTGCTCGACACGGGCTGCCTGCTGTGTGATCCCCTCTCGGGGCGTCCGGCCGTCGTGGCAGAGAGGGAGCTGCTGTTTGACCTGCCCGTCGAGGCAGACAGGCCGCCTCCCGGCACCCTGTGGCTGCCCTTTGTCACCGTCGGCGCAAAGGGGCTGCTTCCGGCCGTGCCGGGGCAGAGACTGAGCTGGCAGCAGGAGGGGAAGACGGTGGTACACACCGATTTTTACGTCGCGCTGACCGAGCAGCCCCTCTCCCCGGACGGGAGCTTTCGGCTGCTGCTGCCCCACACCCTTGCGGCGGGGGGCGATGAGATTGATATGCGAAAAAAAGAGGAGGTAACTCAGCCATGTCCATGATGATGTCCCTGCGTCTTGCATTTTTGCGGTTTTTGCTTCGCGCCGTCGGCCTTTTTGCCCCGTCTGTGCACTACATCCACGGGGCCGACACGCTGCCCCCGCCGCTCACTCGGGAGCGCGAGGCCGAACTGCTGGCCCGCCTGCCCTCCCGCGATGCCGCCGTGCGCGACGAGCTCATCGAACACAACCTGCGGCTGGTGGTCTATATTGCGCGAAAGTATGAGAGCAGCGGAATCGGCGTGGAGGACCTCATCTCCATTGGCTCCATCGGGCTCATCAAGGCCATCAACTCCTTCCAGCCCGCCAAGGGCATTAAGCTGGCCACCTATGCCTCGCGCTGCATCGAGAATGAAATCCTGATGACGCTGCGGAAGACACACAACCTGCGCCATGACATCTCCATCGACGAGCCCCTGACGGTGGACTGGGACGGCAATGAGCTCCTGCTGTCGGACATCCTTGGCACCGACGGGGACGTGACCTCGCGCAGGATTGAGGAGCGCGAGGAGCGGGAGGCGCTGCTCCGCGCCGTTGCGACGCTGGGAGAGCGGGAACGAAAAATCATGGAATACCGCTTTGGCATGAGAGGAGAAGAAAAAACGCAAAAGGATGTTGCAGACTTGCTGGGAATCTCTCAATCCTACATTTCCCGCCTGGAAAAGAAAATTCTCGTCAAACTCCGCAGGGAGATGGTCAAGACACTGTAAAAAATAAACAGAATCTGGAAAAATTAGAGGGCTTTCAAACGGTATAAACTTCTCGGCGCGCGCCCATACTTTCACACAGAAACGTTGTGAAAGAAACGATGGGAGGCGGCGTCATGCAGCATGCAAAGGTGGAAATCTGCGGGGTCAATACGGCCACTCTCAAGCTGTTGACAAGCGAGCGCAAGGAGGAGCTTTTGCGTAAGATTGCGCAAGGGGATGCAACGGCGCGCCAGGAGTTTATCGAAGGCAACCTGCGGCTGGTGCTCAGCGTGATTCAAAGGTTTATCGGGCGCGGCGAAATGGTGGATGACCTGTTTCAGGTGGGCTGCATCGGGCTCATCAAGGCAGTGGACAATTTTGATATGGACTATCAGGTGAAGTTTTCCACCTATGCCGTCCCCATGATTGTGGGCGAGTTGCGCCGCCACATGCGCGACTCGGGTTCGGTCCGGGTCAGCCGTTCGCTGCGCGACACCGCCTATAAGGCCCTGGCCGCCAAGGAGAAGCTGACGGGTGAACTGTCCAGGGAGCCGCGTGTGGAGGAGATTGCAAAGGAGCTTGAGCTCAAAAAGGAAGACGTTGTCCTTGCGCTCGACGCCATTTTGGAGCCCATTTCGCTGTTTGAGCCCATTTACTGCGACAACGGCGATGCGGTCTTTGTCATGGATCAGGTGGCGGACCCCGTCAACACCGACGAAAACTGGATGGAGGAGCTCGCCATCAGGGACTCTATCTCGTCGCTTTCCCCCAGGGAAAAGAGGATTTTGGCCCTGCGCTTTTTTGAGGGGCGAACCCAGGTGGAGGTGGCGAAGGAAATCGGCATCAGTCAGGCCCAGGTCAGCAGGCTGGAAAAAGGGGCCATTGAACAGATTAAGAAAAACCTTTCGTAAATGAGCGGCATTCCCGCCGCAAAACAGGGCGCACGGCAACAGGAGCCGTGCGCCCTGTTTTGCGGCGGGAAATTTGCGCAGGGTGCGCGCGGGCGGGGTCTGCCGCCGTCAGTCAAGACATATACTAGGGGAAAAGGGGGGAAACCCATGTGGCGCTTGGGGGATTTGCGGCGAAAGGAAGTTGTCAATATCCGCGACGGGACTAGGCTGGGCTTTGTCACGGACGTGGAAATCGACGAGGTCGACGGGCGCATCGAGTCGCTGGTGGTGCCGGGCCCCACCCGCCTGTTTGGCCTGTTTGGCCGCGAGGAGGATTACATCATCAGCTGGGACGAAATTGAAACGCTGGGGGAGGACATCGTGCTGGTCAGCGTGGCCATGCCCGACCGAAGGGCGCAGGGCGCCCGGGAACGCCGCGTCCGCAGGCGGCATTTTTCCTATTGAAGCGTTTTTGCAAGGCGGCTTTCGGTGGAGCTGCTGCAGGAAAAGGAATTTGAGGAAGATGGAGGGCAAAGGGGCGTGCGCCGGGGAAGGGTGTGCGCCCTCTGCTTGTTTCCCAAAATTCACCAGTCAGGTATTTTTTCCCAAAAACTTCTCTTTTGAAGAGCGGTGTGGTATGATAAGGGGTAGGATTTTGTGAGCGGGAAGCTCAACGTCTTGCGGAAATGGAGACTGGAGATATATGAAGCGAGAGCTCGGACGGCGTACCGACGAGGCGCCGGAGGCAGAGACGCTCCGGGAGGGCGTTGTGGCCGGCAGAAACGCGGTGCTGGAAGCCATCAAGAGCGCGGCGTCCATTGAAAAGATTTATGTGGCGCGCGGAGAAAAGCAGGGCTCCATTGTGCGCATTTTGGCGCTGGCACGGGAGAAGAACATTGTCGTGCAGGAGGCTGACCGCGTAAAGCTGGACCATATCAGCGGGATTACGACGCATCAGGGTGTCGTGGCCTACCTTGGGCAAAAGGACTACTGCACGGTGGACGACATGCTGGAGGCGGCGAGAAGCAGGGGAGAGGCCCCCTTCCTCATTTTGTGCGACGAGATTGCAGACCCGCACAACCTGGGGGCCATTTTGCGCACCGCCGAGGTGGCCGGGGCGCATGGGGTCATTGTACCCAAGCACCGGGGGGTGGGCATCACGCCCGCCGTCACCAAGGCTTCGGCGGGCGCGGTGTTCCACGTTGCGGTGGCCAAGGTGACAAATCTGGTGCGCACGATGGAAGAGCTCAAGCAAAAGGGCGTGTGGCTCTACGGGACCGACGCTGCGGCGCAGGCCACCATCTACGAAACGGATTTTACGGGTGGCGTGGGCCTTGTGATTGGCAGCGAGGGCGCTGGGATGAGCCGCCTTGTGCGCGAGACCTGCGACTTTCTGGTCTCGATTCCCATGTTCGGACAGGTCAACTCGCTCAACGCCTCGGTGGCGGCGGGCGTGGTGATGTATGAAGTGGTGCGCCAGAGGTGTCTGAAGTAGCAAAAAGCAAAGGGAGAGCGAAATGGCGAAGGTGGAAACAAAGGACAGGCAGGAGCAGCAAAGCGGCAGCCCCCGGCAGGACGGCAGCCCCTTTGACACCGGGATGATAGAGCGGGAGCTCGATGATTTGCTGCGCCAGCGCAAACTGGCGCGGCAGGGTCGGGGCCTTGAGGAGCTGCTGGGCGAAACGCACGGCGAAGAGGGCCGGGACGGGCCGGAAGAGCCGGACGAAGCAAAGCCCCGGCAGCAGCAGGAGGCGCCAAATGCCGGCGCGCAGCAGATGCAGGCAGACGGACCCAAAGAGAAGAACGCCTCCCCCCAAGAGCGGCAGGAGGGCCCGGAAGGGGAGC
>ERZ857998.1746-NODE-1746-length-23156-cov-6.742565_pt1 | contig 23156 bp, 33 predicted proteins | sample MGYA00519954_ERZ857998 | MGnify/ENA primary metagenome ERZ857998 (study PRJEB31778, sample SAMEA3449424) | human gut metagenome | biome: human gut; feature: human-associated habitat; material: faeces | place: United Kingdom | collected 2010/2012 ...
GAGGCGCGCGCGCTGTATGCCGCGCTCCGATCGGACGCATACAATGTGTTCCACCTATCCGCAGGCATGTGCGCCGCACATCGTAAGCAAGCGCTATCAGCGCTGTACGCATCTTTGAAAACGAACCGCAGAAAGACGATCTGCGTTTCCACGCAGGTGATCGAAGCGGGCGTCGATATCTCCTTTGGCGCGGTCATCCGTTTCACGGCGGGCATGGACAGCATCATTCAAGCCGCCGGACGATGCAACCGAAACGGAGAATTGCGCGGCCTCGCCCCCGTCTACATCGTTCGATGTCAGGATGAACGGCTGTCCGCGATGCCTGAGCTTCGGATGGCCAAGCAGGCAACGGAGGAACTGCTGCACCAGTTCCGGCAATTTCCCGACAAATTTGACCGCGATCTTTCGTCCGATGCGGCGATTCGCTCGTTTTACACCTCGCTTTTTTCATCCAGAAGCGGCAGGATCGCCGTTACCACGATGACCCCGTGCCGGGCGAGCCGTCGCTGTTTGAACTGCTGTCCGCCAACGAACGATGGCGTTCCGAAACGGTCATGGGGCCCATGCAGTTTTACTTGCCGCAGGCCTTCAAGAGCGCGGGCCAGCGTTTTTCGGTGTTCGGAGAGGAGACCGTGGATGTGATCGTTCCCTTTCAAGAGGGCGCAAGCATCATGGAACGTCTGGCGGTTTCCTCTGAATTCTCTGTTCAAAAAGCGCTGCTCCGGCAGGCAAAAGAATACACGGTTGCGCTGTATGCCTACCAGATCGATCTGTTACAAAAACAAAACGCTCTTCAACCACTTTTAGGAGGCGGTGCGATTGCTTTGAAAAACCCGTGTTTCTATGACGCTACAACCGGTTTTCTTGAGGAGGGGAATGGTTCTTGCGATATCCTAATATTGTAGAGTTTGAAGTGTATGGCGACTATGCGTTGTTCTCCGATCCCATCACCCGCATCGGCGGCGAAAAGTGTTCCTATCATATCCCGACATATGAAGCATTGAAGGGGATCCTTGCATCGGTATACTGGAAACCGACCCTGATCTGGTATATCGACAGCGTTCGCATCATGAACCCGTTTCAAACGGAGGTAAAGGGCGTCCGTCCAATCAAATACAATCACGGCCCAAAGGACACACCGAACGAGCTGTCCTACTACACCTATCTCAAAGATGTTCGCTATCAGGTGCACGCGCACTTTGCGTGGAACGAAAACCGACCGGAGCTCGCCCACGACCGGAACGAAAACAAGCATCACTGCATGGCAAAGCGCATGATCCAAAAGGGCGGCCGGCGGGATGTTTTTCTGGGCACGCGGGAGTGTCAGGGCTATGTCGAGCCCTGCGCTTTCGGTTCGGGAAAGGGCTTCTACGATGAAACGCCGGCGCTCGGTTTTGGTCTGATGTACCACGGCATGACCTATGCCGACGAGGCGTACTCCGAGGATACCAAAGGGCGCATGACGGCAAACTTTTGGTATCCGGTTCTCAAAAAGGGCGTGCTGGATTTCCCGCGGCCCGAGGACTGTCCCGTTCATAAGCCGATACGCGCCATGCAGCAAAAGGCCTTTGGCGAATCGCACGGCAACTTCTGCTCGTTGGATGGGGAGGTGGATTGATGGGACTCTTCCAAAAAGCGTATGAAACCTACGAATGCAGCCGCGCATTGGCCGGTGATTGCTCCACGGAATACCGGGAACCGCTGGCGCCCGTTGCGCACATGATCACCGGCGCGGCGCTGACCGTAACATTGGATCCGCTTGGCAGCCCGATATCGATCGAACCCGTTGGGAAGGACGAACAGAAGATCATCATCCCCGTTACCGAAGCCTCCGCAAGCCGGGCCGGGAAGGCGGTCGGGAACAACATTCACCCGCACCCGCTCTGTGATCAAGTGGAATACCTTTCTCCACCCGGCTTGAAATATGAGGCCTATATCGGGCAGCTTTCGGAGTGGGCCGCATCGCCCTACTCCCACCCCATGCTCCTGCCGATTCTAACCTATGTGAAACGGGGAACGCTGCTGCAGGACCTTGCCCATAACGGCATCGAAAGCTATTCGGAGAAAGATCTGATCCGCTGGGTCGTCATCGGGCTGTCCGAAAACGGCGGCGCCTGCTGGACAAACCGTGCGCTGTTCGACGCCTATGAAAGGTTCTACGCGAGCAAAAAGTCCGCCGGACAAACGGCCCTGTGCATGGTCACGGGCGAGCAGACCGCCCCGGCCCAGCAGCATATGAAGGGCGTTGTCTCCCTGAATGGCAACGCAAAGCTGATTTCTGCCAATGACAGCAGCAACTTTACCTATCGCGGCCGGTTTGTCACCAGCGCACAGGCCGCAACGATCGGCTATGAGGCCTCGCAAAAAGCCCACAATGCGCTCAAATGGCTGGTGGCAAATCAGGGCATCTTTCTCAGCAACGGCCGCGCCCTGCTGTGCTGGAACCCACAGGGCAAGCGGGTGCCCCGCCCCACCTCTCCGTTCCGCTTCGACTCGGAGAAGAAAACACCTCTGCTGTCGGAATATCGCAAAGAGCTGCTTAAAGAACTGCTCGCCTGCAAAAACGAATTTCTGCCGACCGACGGCATTGTGACCGCGGCCTTCGACGCTGCGACCAGCGGACGTTTATCGGTGACATATTACAGCGAACTGCCGGCAAACGATTTTCTGGAGCGTCTGGTCGCCTGGGATGTCGCCTGCTGCTACCCGAGCGCGGACGGGAACATCCGCTCCCCCTCGCTGCCGCAGATGATCAACTGTGCGTTTGGCTTTGAGCGGCAGGGCAAGCTCACTGCCGACAAAAAAGTCTTCGATCAGCAGCTCCAACGGCTGTTGGCCTGTCGGATTGACCGCCGTCCCATCCCATATGATCTGGTGCAGGCGCTGCACCGCAGGGTATCCAATCCGCTTGCTTATCAGCAAACCCACCGCATCATTACCGCAACGGCGTTTGCCGTCATTCGAAAATACTACATCGATCATCATCAGGAGGAATATGCCATGGCGCTGGAAAAGGACAGAAAGGACATCAGCTATCAATACGGCCGCCTACTTGCCGTATTGGACGCTGCGGAAAGAGGCACCTTTGAGCGGGATGAAGTCCGGGAAACCAATGCGGTGAAGCTGCAATCGATGTTCTGCTCACGGCCGGAAAAAACCGCAAGAATCATCATCGAACAGTTAAAGCGAGGCTATTACAAAAAGCTCGATCAGAATGCCGCCGCAAAGCGCTATCGTGGAAGCGCGTTTTATGACGGTTTGATCGGTGAAATCTACGCAAGGATCTCCGAATTTCCGGAATCGGAATGGAACGCCCCGCTGAAGGCCAGCTATATCATGGGCTATTACCTGCAGCGGAACGAGCTTTACAAAAAGTCGAACGGTCGGGAAAATACTGAAATGGAGGAAATGGAATATGACGGCTCTGCAGAATAAGATTGATTTTGTCGTACTCGTATCGGTGACCATGGCAAACGCAAACGGCGATCCCCTGAACGGAAACCGCCCCAGAACCGACTATAACGGATTCGGCGAGATGTCGGATGTTTGCATCAAGCGCAAAATCCGCAACCGAATGCAGGATCTTGGGCACGATATCTTTGTACAGTCCGAGGACAGAGCCACGGATGGCAACAATTCCTTGAGCGAGCGCGCAACAAAAACCATCGGCAAGCAAAAAACGAGGGAGGATTATGCCGCTAAGGCCTGTGCAGCGTGGCTGGATGTGCGCTCCTTTGGTCAGGTTTTCGCTTTCAAATCGGACAGCGTTTCGGTTGGCGTGCGCGGGCCGGTATCCATCCATCAGGCGGTCAGCGTATCGCCCATCGAAATTCAATCCATGCAGATCACAAAGAGCGTAAACAGCGAATCCAGCGAAAAGCGCTCCTCCGACACGATGGGAACCAAGCATTTTGTCCGCTTCGGCCTGTATGAAATCAAGGGGTCCATCAACGTGCAGCTTGCTGAAAAAACCGGCTTCAGCGAGGAGGACGCCGCTGTGATCAAGGAATGCCTCCGCACGCTGTTTATCAACGATGCGTCCGCCGCGCGCCCCGATGGCTCCATGGAGGTGGCAAAGGTCTTCTGGTGGCGGCATGGCTGCAAGGACGGGCAGTACTCCTCTGCAAAGGTGCATCGCTCCGTCAGAATAGCGAAGAAGGACGACGTTGGCGATCCCTCCTCGTTTGAGGACTATACCGTAACCGTGGATGAACTGCCTGGGCTTGCCGCAGAGGTCATCGATGGCATTTGATGATGATTCCCTGCTGCCGCTCTCCGGGCTCCAGCACTTCGCATTCTGCCGCAGACAATGGGCGTTGATCCATATTGAACACCAGTGGGCGGAGAATTATCAAACGGCGGACGGACGCCTGATGCACGAAACCGCCCACAACCCTTCCTTTGCGGAAAGCCGCGGGAGCACTTATATCTGCCGCGGAGTAGCGGTCCGGTCGTATTCGCTCGGCATATCGGGGCAATGCGATGTTCTGGAATATCATCGAAGCGATACCGGCATTCCGCTGCCCCAGAGGGATGGCCTGTGGCAGCCATATCCCGTGGAGTACAAGCGCGGGTCTCCCAAGTCTGAGAATGCCGACCGGCTGCAGCTATGCGCGCAGGCCTTGTGCCTCGAAGAAATGCTGTGTTGTGCCGTTCCAAAGGGGAGCCTGTTCTACGATGAAACCCGCCGGCGGGAAGAGGTTGTGTTTTCCGAGGAGCTGCGCGCCGCCGTCAAAGCCAGCCTTTCTGAAATGCATGTGCTCTTTCAAAGGGGATATACGCCAAGGGTCAAGCCCACAAAGGCCTGCCGCGCCTGCTCCCTGAAGGAACTCTGCCTGCCGCGCCTGATGCGTGCTCCCACGGTATCTGCATATCTGACCGCCGCGATGGAGGAACCACAATGAAACAGTTGCTCAATACGCTGTTTGTCACCTCTGAGGATGTGTACCTGTCCGTGGACGGAGAAAATGTCGTAGCAAGCCGCGACAGCAAGGCGGTTGCCCGCTATCCGCTGCATACCCTGCAGAGCATCGTTACATTTTCGTATTCCGGGGCCTCTCCGGCGCTTCTGGGCGCCTGTGCAAAGCGGGGCGTCGGCATGGCATTTTGCTCCCGGCAGGGCCGGTTCCTTGCGCGAACCGGTGGAGAAAACAATGGAAATGTGCTCCTGCGCAGGCAGCAGTACCGTATCGCGGACAGCGAGGAACAGCGCTGCCGCATTGCGCGCTGCATGGTATTCGGCAAGCTCTATAATGCGAGGAAGAACATTGAACGCACCAGACGCGACCATGGTTCCCGCGTCGATGAGACGGCGCTCAGGTTGGCGTCCGATGAACTGCGCTCTCTGTCGGAGAATGCGCTCCGGTGCGGCAGCGAGGAAACGCTCCGAGGTCTGGAAGGCGCTGCCGCTTCCTGCTGTTTCAAAGTCTTTGACCAGCTGATCCTGAATCAAAAGGATGTATTCTTTATGACCGGGCGTTCCCGCCGTCCTCCCCTCGATCCGCTCAATGCGCTGCTTTCCTTTGCCTATACGCTCTTGGCGCACGACTGTGCTTCCGCACTGGAAAGCGTAGGCCTCGACGCCTATGTTGGTTTTCTGCATCGGGACCGGCCCGGCCGGTGTTCCCTCGCGCTGGATCTTATGGAAGAACTCCGTCCCTGTATGGCCGACCGTTTCGTATTGACGCTGATTAACAACCGGATCGTGAAGGATGCTGATTTTGAAACGCAACCATCGGGAGCGGTATCTCTCAAGGAGGAGGCCCGCAAGGCATTTTTGAAGCACTGGCAGCAAAAAAAGCAGGAGCAGTTAAGGCACCCGTACCTGAATGAAACGCTCTCATGGGGAATGATTCCATATGCGCAGGCTATGCTGCTTGCCCGACATTTGCGCGGCGACCTCGATGGGTATCCGCCGTTTCTGTGGAAGTGAGGCCATATGCTCGTATTGATCACTTATGACGTCAACACCGAGGATGCAGAAGGGCGCAAGCGCCTCAGGCAAATCGCAAAGCAATGTGTAAACTACGGGCAGCGAGTGCAGAACTCCGTCTTTGAATGCTCGCTCGATGCGGCGCAATGCCGTATTCTTCAGGCAAAACTGATATCGATTATGAACAAACAAAAGGACAGCCTGCGGTTCTATTATTTGGGGAATCGATATGAAAACAAAGTGGAGCATTTTGGGTGCAAACCGTCCTATTTGCCAACGGATACGCTTCTTGTGTAGGCTGCGAAGTGCAAGCGAACAGGGATCTCCCGGGAGGTTCGCACGCGAAAAAGTGTCAAAAAGCAGCATTTTCTTCCGATTAGAATGAAGCGTCTCTTCGTTTTCCGGAAAATATGTGATTTTTTTCGTCTTATATCTGCAAAATGGGCCAAGAAATGGACCGTTTTGCTGTCGCACCCCCCGCGGGGTGCGTGGATTGAAATTTAAATGTAAATTTTTAAGGCAGAATTCGACCAGTCGCACCCCCCGCGGGGTGCGTGGATTGAAATGCTTCCTTCTGCTTGTCGCTGTCCCTGTTCCGCACGTCGCACCCCCCCGCGGGGTGCGTGGATTGAAATTCAGATTTGAGATTGCAAAGCGGGCGAACGCCACCGGTCGCACCCCCCGCGGGGTGCGTGGATTGAAATTATCTTGGTATCTGACAGCCCGAACAGCGACGGGTCGCCCCCCCCGCGGGGTGCGTGGATTGAAATACGATGGCTTCGCCGATAGCGGGCGCGCAATCGAAGATCGCGATACCGCTATATTTGTAGCTGTTCGTGTCGATGTCGTAGGCGCTCTTCACGCCGATATTTTCGGCAAGGTTCGCGCAAACCTTCTTGAAGTCGCCCAAGAAGGCTTCGTGATCCGCGACGTAATCGGACAGAAGAACGGGATAGCCGTACACAAAGTACGCGTTGTTCTGAACGGTTACAATGTGGTTCTTGCTGTTGTCCTGCAACGGCATAAAGTCGGTGAACAAGGTTTTCTTGTTCATAACGAACTTGCCGTTACGGTCATAGCCGGAAGGCAGAAGCCCGATCAACGTCTGCACGTTTGCGGCGGTAAGCGCGCCCGTCTTTGCAACGGTAACGCTGTTGGTCGCGCCCCAAGTGTTCGCGTTTTCAATGCCCTTCGGCTGGGAAGAACCCGTGCCGTTGATAAGCAAATCTTCGACTTTGCGGGCGATAGCTTCCGCCAGCATATTGACGATCCAGCTTTCAAACGCGGTAATGCTCATAGTCATTACAGTATCGGAAATCTGAACCAGCTTGACGATCTCATAACCGGAAAGGGAAACGGTGGTCAGCGTGTCAGCGGCGGCGGTAATGCTTGCGTTCTCGGTGTGGATCGCGGCGGCGTTGTTCGTGCCTTCGATCGCGAACTTTACAGCGCCCTTGACGTGCAGAAGGGTAACTTCATTCAGCATAGGCGCAAGCGTCTTTACCTTGCTGATAATCTCGTTCGCGGTCTGCGTCGGGATAACCTCCGCACCCGCGCCGCTGGCGTTGCTGAATGCGCGCTTCTCTGCGTCGTTCAGCGGAAGGCGGCGAATGTTTTTCAGCCACGCGGAACGATATTCGGGCGTACCGAAGGGATCATCGGGCGCGGCGTTGTCGTCGCCGTTGTTCTGCTGGAAGGAACGGGAAACAATGCCCGCGCCCTTCGCGATATTGTCAAGAATGCCGTTGCGCTTCTCGGCGGCGGCAATCAGTCCGGCGCGCTCTTCGGTAAGCTGGGTGGTTTCCTGCTCCAGCGCGTCAATCTCTGCGGCGGTCATAGCGTCGCCGCGCTGTTCGATCTCCTGCTTGATAGCCGCAAGGCGGGCTTCGATTTCTTTAATTCTCATTGTGTTAAACCTCCGTCATTAGTTTGATTTTCAAAAGTTTCTTCCGGCGTTCCAGCCGCTCCTGCTGTTCCCTCTCGATCACTCCGTCGAAATAGGATCGTGCCGAAATATCGGTATCGGCGTTCGCCGGAATGGATACCGCCGAAACGTCGTAAACCTTCGCAATTTTCAAGATCGTGCGTGTGCGTGTGTCGCGGTCGTAGCTATCTTCCGATACGCGGAAAGCCCACGACATTTTCGTAACAAGTCCGTTCTTGATTTCCTCGAACATATCTTGCGCCGCGCGCGATTTCGACAAGTCCGCGAACGTGAAAAGCCCGTTATCGTTACCTTCAACGCCCAGCGTCCCGTTGGAAAGGCGGGCAAGCACCTTTCCTTCGTGGTTATACTGCATGATTACGTCGGACATATCCGCACCCGCAAGGGCGTTCCGGTCGATCCTCTCGTAATATTTGTTCCCGTCCCACTCATACAGCAAATAGGGCTTGTCGAACGTTGTTGCGTAGCCCTCCACGTAGAAATCCGTATCAATTCGCTTCTCCGCCGCCGTCGGGATCAATAGCGGCTGGATCATTGTTCGGTACTCCCGATCCGTCTTTTTTGGCATTTGGTGTAACCTCCTTTCCCAATTCTGAAACTTCCGCGTATTCCTTGCGGATATAATATTTCTCGCCGCCCTCAACGTGCGCCATGTTCCAAACGTCCATAACGCCGTTGCGGTTCAGCAAGCCGCGGTCAAATAACTGTGTGCTGATATTCAGCTTCGTTTGATTGCTTGCGTATTGTAAGCGGTTCGCGGTAAACGTGATCGCGTTCCCGAAGGACAATTCCCGCGCCGTGTACGTCATATTCGACATAACAAGCGAAAGCTGGATCGCGAAAGGCTCGATCTTGCCTTCGTAATACGCGTTCCATTCGTCCTCCGTGTATTTGTTTTGCAGAATGCCCGCATTCGTGCCGAAGTAGTTAAACACGTTTTCGTTGATCTGCGCCATCTGCGCGGCGTTGACCGTGAACGGCTTGCTTTCGATCGGCTTCACGTCAGCAAACTTCGCGTCGTAGATCACCATTCCCGACTGATTTTCCGCCGAAAGGTTATCCGCCGTGAAGCGCTTGCGCTCCTTCGTGATGTCCTCCGGCTTCAACATATTTGCAACCTTCGCCAAGAAGCGAATAGAAGCCGAATTTTTAACGCCGTTGATAATTCCTTGATTTTGTGTATGGATCAACTGCATTGTAGGACGAAGCGCGGCGTTACTCTCGCCGAAGAAATCGTCGGTATATTGAAACTGCGTCATTACGCCGACGCGTTCAAACTCGATCGCGGCTTTCTGCCCGCTCCCGAACGTATAACGCAAAAACGGCGCGCCGTTGTACTCGACAACTTCGCACCGTTGAGGAAGCAGGGGATAATACCCGATCAGTCCGCCGAATTCATCTTCGATCGGAACAATGAAGCAAGTATTATTCACCGAAAGGATCGTCGCGATCCTGTAAATGAACTTCGATGTATCCATGAACGGATTAGGCTTGAACTGCAACGTCCGTTCAAGGTTCTTTTGCGCCGTGCCGCTGATCTCCGGTTTCAGCTTTGAAGCGAAGGACGCGAACGAATGTATCGCCGCGCGCGTAAGCTCCATTTCGTAAATACTTTCCGGCGCGTTGCTGAAAACGGGCGTGTACCCGTTTAGCATTTTGAAATAGCCTTCCGCCTTCAAGTCGGCTTTCGGCTTCCGGAAGATAGTTTCAAAAACTCCCATGTTTTTATCACCCCGCATTTTTGAGCATTTCGCCGATTTCGTTATAATATTTCTGCCGCACGGTCAGCGCGTCGATCACGGAAACGAAGCCGTCAATTCGCGCCCTCTGTTCGATCTTCACGGGACGGAACTTCCGCGTTTCCATGTTGTGCTTCAATGCGACGTTGAGGAAGTGCGCTTTCAACAAGTTATTTTCGGCAATCTTGAAATTGCCGTCCTTGATAACGCCTTCAAACTCGCGGATCACGGGCGCAAGGTTTTCACCCTGCCATACGTCGTCCGTCTGCCAGCCCGCGTTCTTCAAGTCGTCGATCAGATATTGCGCGGAATAGCGGTCGTACCCGATCTTCAAGATATATATTCCGTACTGATCCCGAAGCATAGAAAACCATTCGTAAACGTCGTGATAATCGACGTGGTTTTCGCCGGATAGCTTGACGATCCCTTGCTTTACGAAGATGTCATACGGTACGCCGTCGATCGCTTGCGCCGTTTCAAGGCGGTTCGCGGGCATAAAGAATTGTGCGAAGGCATATAGAACGCCGTCCCGCTCGATCACGACGGAAGCGGCGGTCAAGTCCGTTGTTTGCGAAAGGTCTATGCCGCCCACGGCGTAACTGTCCTTGAAATCCTCCAGCTTCGCGTGAATTCCTGCGCCGTCAACAACGACGTAATCAAGCCACGCGACGGAAGAATTCTGCTTGATATTGCAATACTTCGTAAGGAATTCAGCCCGCTTCGACATACTCATTTCGGCGACGGCGATTTCCTCTTTGAAGAAGTCTGGCGAAACGGAAACGCCCATATTCGGATTTGCTTTTTTAAGCTCTTCAAGGTCGTTCCATTTCTCCACGTCGTCGATCATGTAAAGCAGGGGAAGAAGGCGGCGTTCCTTGCTTCCTCCCTTCAAAAACGCGGTCGATCTCTTCATCAATTCGTCGAAGATACCGTCGTTTTCGTAACCCGCCGTCGAGATCGAAAGGATCATCGGCTGGCGGCGCGCACCAAGCGCGGATTTCATAACTTCGTACTGCTTCAAGCCGCCGTCGCCGCGCCACGACGCGACTTCATCATTCACGACTAAATGCGGATTGAAGCCGTCGGATTTCTTCGCGTTGAACGCAAGCGGCTTGATCGCGGTATTGCTTTCTTCGATGTAAATATCGGAACGGCGCTTCTTCGATAGGTCGGAAAGCTCCGGTTCTTTTTTAATCATCTGATAGAAATTATCGTAAACGATGTTCGCTTGCTCCAGCTTCGGCGCAAGGCAATATATTTTCGCGCCGTATTCGCCGTCAAGATACGCCATGTACGCAATGACGGCGGACGCAAAAAGCGTTTTGCCGTTCTTGCGCCCGATCACAATAAACACTTCACGAAAGACGCGCGTTCCGTCCTCTTCGACGATCCCGAACATAACGGAAACGGCGGCTTTCTGCCACAACTCCAGCTTCAAAAGGTCTGTGCGCCCTTCGCAATGATGGCAAAAGTTTTCGATGAACCGAATTGCCTTGTTTGCCTTCTTCGCGTTGAAGGTGAAAAGCCCTTCTTGAAGCCCCTTCACGATGTATTCATACAGAAGGCGAACCCACTTGCCGACGGTTATATTTCCGGAAGAAATGCCGTCGAAATACTCGTAAATGTAATTTGAAAAGGGCATTTTTATTCGTCCCGTAACGCCTGTAAACGGCTTTCTTTTTTCTTCTCCGGCGGTACAAGATCGCAAAGCTGTTTGATAATAGCGGCGTGATTTTTTGTCATGGCGATATGTGTTTTCACCGCGTCGCTTTGCTTCGTCCCGCTCTGATTTGCGCCGTTTTGGTATTCGACGGTGTAGCCCTCTTCGTTGATAATCTCTTGCAATTCTTCAAGGGATACCGCCATGAACGCCGCGTTCTTGATAAGGCTTTCGACGGTCTGCAACTTGTTTTTATCCAAGTCTTTGAAAATGCGCTTCAATCGGGAAAACTCCCGCTTGATCTTTTCTTCTTTCGTCAAGTCCTTCTTTGTCGCCATAAATATCACCCCCTTTTCCGGTCAACCCACACCCCCTTAAACGCGTACACCCGTTATGCGCGCGCCTGCGGAGTATTTTTAATCTCCCGCCCTCGGTGTCGAACCCTCCCTAAATTTTGAGCGAATAGGGGGGGATATGAGGTTTCCCGCTTCGTCGAATACGTACCGTTTTTTCTTGTCGTTCCGGTGGTGTTCTTTGTTGTGGCAATCTTGACAAAGCGCTTCGAGATTATCCCACGAAAGCGCTATGTATGGATCGTTGATATTCTGCTTCGTCAAGTATGTTTTGTGATGTGCGATCTTCGCGGTTACTGGATCGTCCGGCGTTGAACAGCGTTCGCACAAGTAGCCCTTCGACTTCAAGAAGCTGTCGCGGCATGAACGCCAAGCGTCCGAATTGTAGAACCTTTCCGCCCACGGCTTCATGCGGTTATCCTCCTTCCTGTGGAAAAGTCTGTGTAAAAGAGCAAAAGAAAAAGCCTTCCGCGTATCACGCAAAAGGCTTTATCCCGCGCTATTCAATTCGCAATAATTCAGCGTAATTATTATATCACGCGTAAGCGTCGCGGACAAGGTGCATTGTTTGGTCGCGTTTTGGTCATTTGTCAACGGCTTTCCGGTATGTCGCCGCTGATACCGCCGCCGGAATGCCGAATACGCATACCGCCATATCATTGACAATCTTGTTCCGCCAGCGGCGCGCCGTCTTTATCTCTTTGAGAATGCCCGCGTCGGAAAGCTCTTCCGCGATCTCTTCCCACGTCGCCGTTCCGCCCTCTCGCGGATTGCCGTTGATGTCCTCGCCGAAATAGTAAAGCCGGATCACAACGAATTCTTTATGCCCCTCGAAAAGAGAAATAGCGCGTGTCAAGCTGTCAAAGCCGGATTTCGTTTCTTTGAACCGCTTTTGTTTTTCCTCTCGCATTTCCTCGACGATCTCCGCTTCCGTCTTGCGCTGAATAAAGCCCTTCGCCTGTGGTGTCGTTGAAAACGTCTTTCGTCCCGCGTGATACTCAACTTCGCAATACGCTTCTTCATCGGCTACAAGCGCCGCCAGCTTCTTGTAGTTATACAGCAATGTTTCCATTGCCTTGAAGTAATTTACGTACCCCGTGTTCTGTGTGTATGCTTCCGCCGCCCCTGCGCGCGCGGCTTCAAATACGGCTTCCCGCAACTCTTCGGAAAGCTCTGTTTGCTTTTTAGTCATGTGTGCCACCTCCGGTTAGATATTCGATAATTGTTCCCGCCGCCTGTTCCCAGCCGTAGCAAAGCGCGGCTTTGTAGCCCTGCGCCGAAAGAGCGTCCAGCCACTCCGATTGATGATCGCTTGTCCTGCCGCCGCGTTGCCGTTTAAGCTCTATGTAAAGCCCGTGATATTGCCCGCGCGCGACGGGCAAGCATAGATCGGGAACGCCCGCTTTCACGCCCTCCGCCCGAAGCCGTCCCGCTTCCGCCTTGTGTCTGCTCCCGCCGTTCGGGACGTGATAAAGCAAATTCAATTCGGGATATTTCCCGCTTTGCATAGCCGCCCACGAAAACAGCGTCATTTGCTCTTGCGCTTCCGTCGGAACGGGCATTTTATTTTTCTGCATTCTGCGATCCCTCCCGTTCCCAATCAGCGAAGAAGAAAAACGGCTTGTTCTGCGCCATTGCTTCGCCGAATTCATATTTTGCGCCTTTGCTCTCTTTCCAGTCCGGAAGAAAACAGACTTCGGCGCACTCTGCAAGCATAGCGCCGGACATACGCATATAGGCTTCCCACGTGAAGCCCTCCGCCGGAAGAAGCGCCGGATTTACGACGATGAAGCCGCCTTCCTCCAGCTTCTTTTGCGCGTTGTAAAACTTCGTGAAATAATACGGATCGCCCGTGATCTTTCCGGCAAGATATAGCGTCCTTTTTTCCTGCATTGTGTTTCCTCCCTTCATTTCGTAAAAAGCGTTGCTTGCGCTTTCCGTTCTTCCTGCTCCAAGAGATCAAAAAGCCGGATTTGTGCTTGTTCCTGTTCCAGCCGTTCATTTGCCGCGCGGCAATAATCTTCGTCGATCTCAAAGCCGACGAAATCAAGCCCGCCTTGACGATAGCAAGCGATCAAGGAACTTCCGCTTCCGGCGTGTGTGTCCAATATCTTCATACCTTTTCGGGCGAAGAGGGAAAGAACCCACGAATACAGCTTCACGGGCTTTTGTGTCGGGTGAATTGTCCCGTCGTTCAGCAATTCAACGCGATTGCAGACAAAAACGCGCGTCGGCGTGTCGAAGCTGGTATATGCTAATTCGCAATCGCTCATTGTCAAGCCGTGTTGCCCCTTGTCCCATACAAGCCAGCCTTTATGTCCTTGTTCGAGATACGGAACGAAGTAATTTCCGCCCCATATCACTTGCGCTTTTGAAACGCGTTCCAATTCGCGGAAGTATTCGGGCGGGGGAATAGTCTTGTCCCAGCTTTTCCGGATATGCTCTTTCCGGTTATGCTTCGGATTGCCGCATATGCGCTTCTTCTGTCCGTCTATGCCGATACCGTAAGGCGGATCAACGATCGCAAGATCGAAGAAGCCGTCCGGAAACTCCTTCATTCCCTGCATACAGTCCATGTTATACAGCTTGTTCAATTCAAGCATACGTTGTTCACCTTCTTTCTTTTTCTCCCCCCTCCGCCCCCCGCTGGGGGGAACGGGCTTAAAGGAATAAATCTATCGGCGATCCGGCGGGCTTCCTCGATCCGTGTTCTGAACCGATCCTTTACGATTGATTTTATATCCCCGCCGCCTTCCCGCTTTTATCACTCCCGCGCTTTCATTATCAAGGGCAAGCGGCTTCGCCGTGCTTCGCACCCTTGACAATGCGCGCGTTCGTGATCTCTGAAAAGCGGGCGACGGGGAATAAATAAAATCAATCTTCCGGAAGGAAAAGCGCTGGTCGTAAAACTTTACACATTTACAAGGCTTTTTATTGCGCCCCTTCGGGCGTTCCCGCTATTCGCGTTTCTTCCGGCGTTTCGGTTTCTCCGGTTCGCGTACATATTTATAATATATGTAGCCCCACTTCGTCGCGCGGGCTTCCACCAGCTTGTAACCCTTCGGCGCGATCGGTGCTTTCTTTTCCGTATACGTCCGAAGTGCAAGCGTCGGCGCTTCCTTCTCCGGCTGGCGAAGATTGCGCGTCGCCTTCCAACGGTGTCCGCCCTGTTCCGGTGTCCAATGGTTGAAGAGGTAATCCGCAAGCCCCGTGTAATCCTGCCCGTAGTCAACGCCGTTATAATAATTGTGTTCGCGCAAGTGCCGAATATGGATTACTGATCCGTCGTTCCACTTGCCGCTGATCGTTTCTTCCGGTATGCCGTCCGAAATCATGTGAAAATGAATTCGGTTCGTAGACTTGCCGCGCCCCATGTAAATAATGATCTTCGCGTCGGGACAAGCCCTTTGAAGCCGCCGGAAGTAATTGTCGCGTATTCTGCGCGCTTCGCTGAATGTATGAACTTCGCTGTCGTCGTCGAACGTCAGCGTACTATATAAGGAAAGCGGCGAAAAGTTTTCATTAACCAGCCGCTGGTGTTTCCGCTTTGATATGCCGATCCGGTGTTGCGCGCGCTCTTCGTCGTCCTTGAAGCGCGGTCGCGGTTCAGCTTTCTTGATGTTCGCTCGATCGGATACGGTGTAAACCTCTTGTTCACATACAACGCCCGAAAAAATACGTCTTTTAACCCTCTGCATAATCCCGCCGCCCTTCCTTGACAAAAGCGCCGTAAAATGCTATAATTTCAATATTGAATAGCTCCTTTTACAGCTATGTAAGAGGAAAAGAGAACGTCCGGAACGTCGCAACCGGACGTTCTCTTTTTTGTTTTGTCAGCCGTTATTAAATCCTGCGCCCTGCTCGAAATCGGCGCACCGTTCTTCTTCACAAGGCTTGAAGCGCATTCCGTCCGCGCACCCGACGCAAGGGAACGGGCGTACCCCGTCCGGAAGCGCGCCTTCGCGCAAGTGAACGCATTGTTCCAGCTTCGCGCATTGATCGCACCAGCACTTCCGGCAATCGCCGATCAGCGTTTTTTCAACCGGACGTTTCAAGCCCTCTTCGGCTTCCTGCGCGTCGTGTTCTTCCTGCATTTCCCGCGCCGCCTGTTCGATCGTGTAATCTTCAACGCCGTTCATAATGCCCCGAAAGAAGGGCGCGAACGCGTAGCCGATCCCCAGCCCTGCGCGCAAAAGCAATTCTTCGTCGATCTTAATATCTGCCATTGTTCCCGCCGCCCCTCCGAAGCGCTCTGAAAAGCACGTTCAAAACGATGTAGACGATCGCAACGGAAGCGGCGACGCAAGCAACGCCGCAAAGCATATAAAAGGCGTTCACCATGAATTGATACATTGTCATTCGTCAGCCCTCCCGAAAACTTCTTCCGCGTCGATGTCCCACGCGGCGGCAATATGCTTCATCATATCGACGGCTTCGGCGCGCTTCTTCTGTTCCTCTGCGTTCTCGCCGTTTAAGTACGATACCAAGATTTCAGATTTGAGATTGCAAAGCGGGCGAACGCCATAGTTGCCGCTGTACGCGACGTTGTCGCCCAAAGAGCCGTCCGAATAGACGCTGCGGACGAAAGAATTTATCGGGCTGTCCGGTGTAGCCGTCCACCACCAACGATCCGGAAGCGCCGGAATGTTGCCGCGCAAAAGGCGGTATTCCTCGCAAGTGATAAGCCCGATCCGGACGCGATCGCCGCCGTAATTCTTCAAGCCGTCGTCGACGGTTAAGTCGATGTTGAAATGCTCGAACATTTCTTCCGGCGCGCCCGCCTTAATCAGACGGCGCAAGAATTCGCCGTTCAGATAGGCACGAAGGGAAGAAGCGGCAAAGTCGTTCTTGTTCCCTTCATCGAAGGCGCGTTCCTCGACGCAATCGGAAGTAATGCACTTCACCCAATCCGCGCCCGTCTGAATGACCGTCCAAGCGATCCCGCCCATTGTGAATTCCTGTTTCGGCTCGAAGCCGTGTTTGTTCTCTTTCATATTGAATAGCTCCTTTCCTGCGGCGCTGTCTGCGCCCGCTCGTTGAATAAGTCTGTTGATATACCAAACCGCCTTTTGCAAGTCCTCTTCACCGTTTTTCAGTTTCCAGCGCCACAAATACTTGATCGCGTTCGCTGTGCAAAAGGCTTCGATACCTTGAAGCCCGCTTGTTGCGGCTTCCAGCGCGTCGATACACTCAATCCCGCCCGCGTTGTAATGCGGCGGGTGGTTCACCCGCTCCGCCATGATTAACACTTCTTGCCGCCGTGTCGATACGGGCGGCTTTTGTTGTATTCGTGCTTTACCTCCAGCACGTTTTCAATGTCAATTCCGGCATACGCGCAATAATCAAGAACGCGAATAATCACGTCGGCAAGCTCCGCCGCGATCCCTTCGGCTTTTTGCTCTGCGCGGAACAACGGGCGTTCGGATTTTCCGGATCGTAAGGGCGGCTTCCGCAATGCGCGCTTCCGTCCTCTTCGCAACAAACGCCGCCAGCGTTGCAGGGGAAATAAAGAAGCGGTTTCCCATCGCGGTATTCCTCCAGCGCTTCGGATACCTCCGAATGAATAAGCGCCACGATCTCCGGAAACGTTCTTTCGCCTTCCCACCATCCGTGGTCAACGGCGTTCTTGTGAACCTCTGCCGCGAACTCGTTAATTGTCATTGTCCTTTGTCCTCTCTTTCAATTCTTTTTCGGCGTTGCCGTCGGCTTCCGCCGCGCGGCAATCGCATTTTTCGCCGCTGTCAAGATGTGCGCCGCAATGCGGGCATTCTTTGTATGGTGTCGCCATGTCGTTCTCCTTCTTGATAATCAGCCGCCGGAAGCCGTCGGCGCATAGCGTCAAGCCGTGTTCCTTCACGTACTCCCGCCGCCGTGCGGCTTCTGCCGCTTCCCAGCCGCAAGAAGCGCATTCCGAAGGCTTGCATTTCTGCGTTTTCTCCGGATCAATTCCCAGCAAGCACTTCAAGGGCGGCTTTTCCTGTCGGTTATTCATTCTTCACCCGCTTTCCGCACGAAGGGCAATAATTGAGCGGGTAGCCCTTGCCGTCCTTCATGTAATCCGTTGTCCGTCCGCATTTGCGCCCGTTTACTACTGCGTAGGAAACAAGCGCGGCGGATAAAGCCATTCCGAACCCTGCGGGCTTGCTATGGTGTTCTTCAATGAACCGTTGAAGCGCGATCGCTTCGCAAAACGGGCATTTCTTTTTATCGCTCATTCCTTCACCCGCTCCCCGTTATAGATAACTACCATTGAAGGGAAGGGCGCGGGATCGGCGGCGTTCCCGTCGTCGTCCGTGAACCGTAGCCGCCCGCGCACGAAGCGGATTTCCGCTTTCCCGTAAATGTAATCGTGAAAATATGCCGTGTCCGTCCGCGCTGGGATAAGTAAAACAATCGGATACCCCCCCCGCGCTTCCTCGAAAGCCTTTTGAACCCACTTGCCGATCTCGCGTCCGTAAGGCGGATTGCAGAATACCGCGCCGCCGCGATCCCAGCTTTGCGAAAGCCCGTCCGTTTCCGGCGTGTAATACAAAGAGCATTTCGCCGTCTTGTCGGTCGCCGCCGGATCAAGCACGAAGCCGAATTCGGCGTTCAGCTTGTCGAAGAAGTCTTGCGGCGTACACCAGCACATATTTTTAGAGGATAGAAGCGCCGCGTTCATTCGTCCGCCACCTCGCTTCCTGTAATCTTTTTCGTTTTGCCCTCTGTGAAGGCTTTTACCGCCTTCGCCTTGCTGGTGAAGGTGTCCTTCGTTTCAATGCCGCACTTCGGGCAATATACGAAATATTCCTTGTTCTGTTTGTCCTCATATACCCGCGCATTACTGTTTTCGCCTTCGCAAAACGGGCATGCATAGGTGCTTCCGTGAAAAGCCGCTTTTCCTCCGGCGTGTCGTCCGTTTCCGGCTTTTCGTCGGCGAATACGCGAACAACCGCCGCCACCTGCTCAAAGTCCAAATAAACGGGCTTGTTCTCCGTGATCCCTTCGATGTTGTAGCCCGTTACCTGTTGAAAGCCGTTTCGCGTAAGCGTGAATTTGTCGCACTTGATGAAGAATTCAACGCCGCTTTTCAGAATAACGCGTACCGTCATTTTAGGCATTGTCCGCCACCTCGCTTTCCTCGACAACCTCGCCCGTGTCCGGATCGACGTTCAAGGAACATTGTTCCGGTTCGGTGAATGTGAAGCGGTCGCGGGCTTCGCGTTCCCTGCGTTCCTTCTCGGAAAGGGAAAATTCGCATTCCCGCGTTAAGTCCTGCAAGCTCTCCACGAACTGCTGATTGATAACGTCATAAGGCATAATCACCGCTTGAAGAAGGAAGCCCGCCTTCGCGACGATGTAGGGCGTTCCCTCCGCCGTGCGGCGTTCGTAAAGCTCCAGCACGTCCAGCACGTCAGCGACGGGCGAAAGATAGCGGCTTTCGATGAATACAAGCCCGCGCGTTGTACGGATCGGTTTCAAGGTTCGTCCGGAATAGATTATCGAAATTCCTTCCCGCTCGACGTGTCTTTCCGTTTCGTCGGTGTCCTCGAAGCTGATACCCGCCGGAACGCCCAGCGTTTTCACGAAGTAATTATCGCGGTCTTTCTCCGGAACGTCGAAGATCGTCAAAAGGCTTTCTTTGTCAAGCTGGGGAAGCCCGACAACCGGATAAACCGCCGATCCGTCGCCGATATACTGCGTTAATATGTCGCCGTCGTCGCTGTACCGCTCAAAGATCGCAATATTCTTGTTCTTCTTGCAGATAGCGGCGATACTTTTAATCTTCATCTTCGCCGCCCTCCGTTTCCTCTGCGTCCGCGTCGTGCTGTTCCGTAATAGCCGGAAGGTCAATGCGCGGCGCACGATCCGCCAGTCGGATTTGACAACCGCAAATCGGGCAATCAACCGCCGAAAAGCGCGTCGGCGCGGCGGTAAGCATTTCAAGCGCCGAACGTGGTTCTTCCGCCGTGTAGATGTTTTCCCGCTCCGGTGTGAAGCGATAGCCGCAAACGCGGCATTCTGTCTTTTTCTTGCTGAACATAATTGAATAGCTCCTTTCGTGTGATTTAATATTTACCGTAGACGCGGACGGCGGTTTTCCCGCCATGCGTCGCCGCCGATACGATAGCCGAAGGCATAAAGGAAACGCGCAAGAAGTCCCGCGCGGCGCGCTTCGCAAGCCGCCATGTAATCAACTTCGCGTTCGGCTCTTCCGCCGCCGTGTCGTCGATCGGATATTCGCAAATAAGCACGGTGTTTCCGAACGGGCGACGCGCCGGACGCTCCTTCATAAACTCTTTGTTGCCTTCCTTGCACTTGATAATTTCAAGCGCCTTCGGGAACTGCCAGCCGCTTTTGTTGTCCTTCATGTGTGCCGCTCCTTTCAATCTGTGTACGGGCTTTCAAGCGTCCAGCCGAAGCAATCCGTACTTTTCCATTCCGTTGTGAAGTGATTGCGCCGCCCGTCGCCCGTGAAGAAGCAGTATTCCGCCGGAAGCACCCGCCCGACGTTTTCTTCGCCGTCTCGCTCCGCGCGGTATCGTGTCAGCACGTCCGCCGCAAGAAGGGCGAATTCCTCTTTCACGGGATATTCGGGATCGTAGCCGCTGAATTGATAGGGCGCTTCGATAACCTCCAGCACCGTGTCGGGGAAGCGCGGATCGTCAACGCGGTTCAGAACGCACCATACAACCGCCGCTTGCTCCGTCGTAGAAGGAACGATCCCCGCTTCGCCGTAGATCAGCTTTGCAAGGGCTTCAACCTCCGCCGCGTTCGGCACATATTCCGCCACCGTCCCGCTCGAAGGAAGAAGAACGGCGGTCGGCTGGTGTACCTCTTCAAGCGTTCCGGCGGTCGTGTCCTTCGGCTTGTCCGCCGCGCCGCTCCCGCTCCACGGCATAAGCGCCGCAAGAAGGGCGGCGACGGTCAGCAATGCAACCGTAAGGGCGACGCGACGGCGAAGCATTGCCCGCCGCCGTCGTTGTGCCTGTATCCGCCGGGGCTTGTGTGCGCTGGCTGTCTGCTCGACTATGTAACCGCAAGGCACTTTGCAAATAAACTTCCCGTCCGCGTCTTGCAGGACGGCAAGCGCCCCGCGCGCCCGATCCGCCGTCATTGCTCCACCTCCGCCGCCGGAAGGGAAAGCCACCATTCCGGATTGTTCCGGAACTGCTCGTTCGGGCAATCGTCGCAACTGTCCGCGCCGCACTCTACGCAAAAGCGTTCTTGAAACGCGCCGTCCCACGGCGCTTCTATGACCGGAAGGGAACGAAGGAAGCCCGCCAGCGTGGGCTTGTCCTTCGTGATAGCGTCAAATACCGAAGTGAACTGCCGAACGTTCAAAACTTCGTCGCCGATAATGCACCCGTTCGCGATCCGCTCTTTGATGAACTCAACGCACGGCATTTCCTCCGAAACGCGAAGATCATTGAACCGCGCTTCCGCTTCCTCGAAGCTGTCGAAGGTAACGGCGTTTGCGGCGGACGCTTCGCCGTCGTATTCCCATAAACGGATTTTGTATCGTGTTGTACTCATTCCGAATAGCTCCTTTCCCGCGTTACTCTTCAATGCCGATATAAAGCACGTTTTCATCGGCGCGAAGCTCCGTGATCTTGCAATATGCGTATTTGTTCATTTCGTCGTGTGCGAAGTGCTTATACAAACCCCTGTAAATGTCCCGCTTCTGATAGCCGCATTCCCGAACGTAGATATACACGTTCGTAAATCCGCTTATTACGTAGCCGATCGTTTGAAGTGCCACGTTGTTTGCGATCCTCTTCATCTTCATATTGAATAGCTCCTTTCGTATTTCAGCAATTCGCGCCGCGTCGGTTTCCTCTGCGTCGGAAATTCTCTTGCACCGTCGCTTGTGCAAGATCGGCGCTGTACTTCGGGCGGGCGTAGCCGTCAAACTCTCCCGTATAGCCGCGCTTCAACTCTTCGTAGATAGCGGCGGCGCTCCTTTTCAGACGGGCGGCAATGTCAACAACGCGTTCACCCTCTGCATACATTCTTTCGATCTCGCGGCGCTGTTCCAGCGTCAAATAACTGTATCCGTTCAATGTTTATACCTCCTTCCGGCTGCCTTCGGATAAAAAAAACAATGCAAAAAAACGTATCGGTTTCTTTTGCATTTAATATTACGCTATTCAAATTTTTAAAAAGCGGCAAAAAGCATTTGACAAATTTCACTTCCAATGCTATACTGTGCAAGATAACTAAACTGATCGAACCGCAGCCCTGGCTGCACGCCCTGTCTTTTCTGCAGGGCTTTCATTTTGAGGAGGGTTTCCCTTGCGCGATTTACTGAGAGAACTGAACGTCTACGAAGACGGCAAGATCAAACGTAAGGCAGTCTCTTTTTCCGGCGGCAGTATTCGTGTTTCTGATAACGCGGCAGCGGCTGAAGAATTGCATCACTGTTATTTATTTCCTGGCTTTGCTGATGTGCATGTCCATCTGCGGGAGCCAGGTTTTTCTTATAAAGAGACGATCGCCTCCGGCACCCGGGCCGCGGCCCACGGCGGGTATACGGACGTCGGCGCCATGCCGAACCTGGACCCGGTGCCGGATACGCTAGAACATCTGCAGCCGCAGCTGGATGCCATCGCCCGCAGCGCCGTATGCCATGTCCACCCCTACGGGGCCATCACCATGGGCGAGCAGGGCAAGCAGCTGGCAGTGCTTTCCGAGCTTTTTCGGATGACGGCCGGGGCGTGCAGGACCGGGCAATGATGCGCGAGGCGATGCGGCGGGCCAAGGACCTGGGCAAGCTCATCGCCGCCCACTGCGAGGACAACAGCCTCCTCCACGGCGGCTACATCCACAACGGCGCTTACGCCAAGGCTCATGGGCACAAGGGTATCTGCAGCGAGAGCGAATGGGGCCCCATCGCCCGGGACCTGGAGCTTGCCGCCGAGACGGGCTGCGGCTACCATGTCTGCCATATCTCCTGCCGGGAGAGTGTCGAGCTCATCCGCCAGGCCAAGGCCAGCGGCGTCGACGTCACCTGCGAGACTGCGCCCCACTACCTGGTCCTGGACGAAACAATGCTCCAGGAGGACGGGCGCTTTAAAATGAACCCCTGCGCAGCCCCGACGACCGGGCGGCCCTGCTTGCCGGCCTGCGCGACGGGACGATCGACATGATCGCGACGGACCACGCGCCCCACAGCGCCCAGGAAAAATCCGGCGGCCTTGCCGGGAGCCTGAACGGCATTGTCGGGCTGGAGACGGCCTTCCCCATCCTCTACACCGCGCTGGTCCGCCCCGGCATCCTGCCCCTGGCGCAGCTGGTGGCCCTGCTGACCGACAAGCCCCGGCAGCGCTTCGGCTTGGCGCAGAACCCCCTGGACTGGACTGTTTTCGACCTCTCCCAGGCCTGGACCGTTGACCCGGAGGACTTCTGCTCCCAGGGCCGCAGCACACCCTTTGCCGGGTGGACCGTCTACGGCAAGTGCCTGCGCACCACCGTCGGCGGCCGCGCTGCCTGGGAGGACCCGGCCTGACAGCAGCAATCAAGCACACAAGCGCATCAAGATCATAAG
>ERZ857998.1748-NODE-1748-length-23148-cov-8.018361_pt1 | contig 23148 bp, 18 predicted proteins | sample MGYA00519954_ERZ857998 | MGnify/ENA primary metagenome ERZ857998 (study PRJEB31778, sample SAMEA3449424) | human gut metagenome | biome: human gut; feature: human-associated habitat; material: faeces | place: United Kingdom | collected 2010/2012 ...
TCGCCGCCGCGTCCGCCGTCGCCGCCGTCCGGCCCGCCCGCCGCGACGAACTTTTCGCGGTGGAAGGTGACGGCGCCGTCGCCGCCCTTGCCGGCGTAAACGCTGATGGTGACTTTATCTACAAATCCATAGCTCATGCGTGTTCCACCTGCCTTTGAAAATAAAAAGAGACCGACGAGCCCGTCGGTCTCTTTGGGTAATTACTGCGCGATTTCGTAAACAGAGACCTTCTTGCGGTCCTTGCCCATGCGCTCAAACTTCACCGTGCCGTCCACGAGGGCGTAGAGAGTGTCGTCTCCGCCGATGCCCACGTTGGTACCCGGATGGATCTTCGTTCCGCGCTGTCTGACAAGGATGTTGCCGGCCAGAACGAACTGACCGTCGGCCCGCTTCGCACCAAGACGCTTCGACTCGCTGTCGCGGCCGTTACGGGTGCTGCCCATGCCTTTTTTATGTGCCATTTAAATCACACCTCCAATAGTCAAATAGTACGGATCAAGCGTTGATCGCGGTGATCTCTACCTTCGTGTAGGGCTGACGATGACCCTGCGTGCGACGGTAGTTTTTCTTGGGCTTCATCTTGTAGACACGGATCTTCTTGCTCTTTCCGGTCTTGATGATCTTGCCGGTCACGGTGGCGCCTTCCACAACGGGGGTGCCGAACACGTTGACGCCCTCATCGACAACGGCCAGAACCTGATCAAAGGTGACGGTCTCGCCATCGGCAACGTTGAGCTTCTCGACGTAGATAACGTCGTTCTCGGCGACGCGGTACTGCTTACCGCCGGTCATGATAACTGCGTGCTTCATTTTACATCCTGCCTTTCTTGCAGACTCGCTCTCCCGGGCGGAGGTCACCCTCACTTAGTTACCCTTTCAATGCGGCTCTGATACTATACCACGCCGCAAAACCCTTGTCAACACAAGATTTGGTGTTTTTCGGCGGTTATATCGCTAAATCTTATTTCTGGGAACGCTTTTTACGCTTCGCTATACGAACGCCCACGAGAACGCCCGCGCCGATGAGTACAAGAAGCCCCGCAGCGGCGGCGATCACAATGTTTTCCACATACTTTCCGTGAATAGGGGTGAGACCGCCGGGCAGCGGCTCGGAGACGAGATCTTTATAATAGAGCATTTCCGTATCGTATTCCGCAGGGGTGCTCTCGTGCAGTATGACCAGCCGCGCGCCGTGGTATTCGCGCTCACCGTAGATATAAAAGCCGGTGCCCGCCGTGTTCACGAGATCGATGCCCTCATACGTTCCAACAAAGTCGTTTTTATGGTCGTGCCCGAAGAATGCCGCTACCACATCGCCCGTATCGCGCATTGCGGCAAACTCCCCGGAGGGGATGTCCGGCGGGCAGGGCGCCTCGCCGAGATGACCGGCAGTAAAGCCGTCGCCCATTTTATAATAGTGTCCCGAATGGCTGGAAAAACCCTTGACAACGCCCTCGGCCTTTTTCTCCGAGGCGGGGACTTCCGTCAGCAGATCATAAATCTCGGGAACGATGATGTGCTGGAAAAGATAGGCGGGGAGCATTTCGCCGTACTGCTCTTCGAGCGCCGCGGCGGTCGAGGTGTACCAGTCGATCTGATCCTGCTCGACGCGGGCGTACTTGGAAACGCCCTTCTCGCCATACGTCCCGCTGTCCAGAAACCAGAGATTGCACACCGGGCGGCTGCCGTCCGATGACCAGACGAGCAGATTATAGTTCCCGCAGCCGGTGATATCGTCCGGCCCGGCGGACATGAGACAGCCGGGGTAGCTCTGATAGATGGCGAGCTGCGTCTCCTTGCTCACGCCGCCCTCGTCGTCGTGGTTGCCGAATACAGCGGCAAACGGAATGCCGCGCTCGGCCACGGGCGCGAGAATGGCGTCGAGTGCCTTTTCCATCGCCTTCGTGGTGCGGACGGACGGGCCGTGGATCTGATCGCCGGTGAATACGACGAGATCGGCGTCGGCAGCGTCCAGCTCCGCATTGAGCAGACGGAGCGTCGCCTCCTGCGGCCGGGCGGTGTCCTGTGTGTCGGCAACGATAAGGATACGGAATTCCCCATTTTCGTCAAATTGCAGCATGGTATCCTCCTCCGCGGCGGAGACCGGCGCGGTAAGAGCCGTCAGCAGCAGCGCCGAGAGCGCCGCGCAAAGGAACGGTCGGATTTTATTCATGATGAACCCTCCGGATAAAAAGCCGCCCCCGGCCGAAAAGCTGGGGGCGGGATAAAGTCTTACTTCGTGACGAGAGCGAGCGTGTCGCGCGCGATCATCAGCTCTTCGTTCGTCGGGATGACGTACACCTTCACGGTGCTGTCAGCCGCGGAGATGTCGGTCTCCTTGCCGCGGACCTGGTTTTTCTCGTGGTCCACATGGACGCCGAGGAACCCGAGACCCTCGCAGATGCTCTCGCGCATATCGGGGCCGTTCTCGCCGACGCCGGCGGTGAACGTGATGATATCAACGCCGCCCATGGCAGCCGCATAGGAGCCGATATACTTGCGGACCTCGTAGGCAAACTTGTCGAGAGCGAGCTGCGCGCGCTTGTTGCCCTCTTTGGCAGCCTTCTCAAGATCGCGGAAGTCGGAGCCGACGCCGGAAATGCCGAGAACACCGGACTTCTTGTTGAGGATGTTGAGCATCTCGTCGGCGGTGTAGCCGTACTTATTCATGATGAACTGGAGAATGGCGGGATCCAGATTGCCGGAGCGGGTACCCATCGGCAGACCCTCAAGAGGCGTCAGACCCATGGAGGTATCGACGCACTTGCCGTCGATGCTCGCGGAAACGGAGGAGCCGTTGCCGAGATGGCAGTTGATGACGCGCGTGCCCTTTTTGCCCATGATCTCGCAGGCGCGGGCGGACACGAAGCGGTGGGACGTGCCGTGGAAACCGTAGCGACGGATGGAGTCGTTCTCGTAGTACTCATACGGAATGGCGTAAATGTACGCTTCCGGCGTCATGGACATGCCGAAGGAGGTGTCGAACACGGCGACCTGCGGCACGCCGGGCATCGCCGCCTGGCACGCCTTGATGCCCATGAGGTTGGCGGGGTTGTGCAGAGGCCCGAGCGGGAAGCACTTTTTGATGGCGGCTTCGCACGCGTCGTCCACGACGCAGGACTCGGTGAACTCAATGCCGCCGTGGAGCACACGGTGGCCGACGGCGCCGATCTCCGCCATCGTCTCGACAACGCCGTATTCCTTGCTGGTCAGCTTTTCGAGAACGGCCTCGATCGCTTCCTTGTGGGTGGGGAACGGAACGTCCGCTTCGTAAACGGGCTTGCCGTTCTGGGGCTTGTGGGTCAGACGGCCGTCGATGCCGATGCGCTCACAAAGACCTTTGGCGAGCAGAGACTCGTTCTCCATGTCGATGAGCTGATACTTCAGCGAAGAGCTGCCGGCGTTGATAACCAGAATCTTCATTGGTTCGGATCCTTTCCATAGTTGAAAATTTTACCGCGTCAGGGTATCATTGTTTTGCAAATATCTATTTTAGCGTTCTTTTCATCAAAACGCAAGAGTAAAAAAGGATGGATTCATATGAAAGCGGTCGGGATCGTTGCGGAATACAATCCGTTTCACAGCGGACACCGGTACCAGATACGGAAAATACGCGAGATCTTCGGCGCGGAAACGCCCGTTGCTGCCGTCATGTCCGGCGATTTTGTGCAGCGCGGCGAGGCGGCCTCTTACGATAAGTTCACCCGCGCGGAAGCTGCGGTGCGCGGCGGCGTGTCGCTCGTGATCGAGCTGCCGCTGCCGTGGAGTCTTTCCTCTGCCGAGAGCTTCGCCCGCGGCGGCGTGGGGCTGCTCGGTGCAGCGGGTGTTATCGACGCACTTTCCTTCGGCAGCGAGAGCGGCGATCTCTCCGCGCTCGAAAAGACGGCGGCGGTGCTCGACACGCCGGAATTTGCCGAAGCGCTGAAGCGCGAACTCACCGGCGGAACGCCGTTTGCCGCGGCGCGCGCACGGGCGGCGCGTGCTCTTCTTGGCGAGAGCGCGGCGGTGCTCGATACGCCGAACGATCTTCTGGCCGTGGAATACATCCGCGCGGCGGCGAAGCTCGGCTATATACTTGATTATACTCCCGTCCGGCGCGAAGGCTCGATCCACGACGGCGCGGGCAGCGCGTCCGAGCTCCGCGCGCTTCTTCGCGCGGGGGAGAGTCTTGCCGGGCGTGTCCCCGGGGAGGTGTGGGAGGTCCTTCGCCGTGCGGATGAGACCGGACGCGGCTTTGTCTCTCCGGAGAGTCTGCGAACGGCGTATCTCTCCCGGCTGCGGGAGAAAACGCCGGAGGACTTTGCTGCCGTGCCGGACGCGGCGGAGGGGCTGCATTTTCGGCTTTACGAAGCTGCGCGCCGCGGAAGCTCCCCGGAAGAGATCGCCGATCTTGCCAAATCAAAGCGGTACGCCCACGCGCGGCTGCGCCGCATGGTGATATGCGCCGCGCTCGGCGTTCGAGCCGGGGACGCGAACGGCATACCGCCGTACATCCGTGTGCTGGCATTTGATGCGCGCGGAGCGGCGCTGCTGCGGGAGATGAAAACGAGCGCCGCTCTTCCTGTTGTCGTCAAAAGTGCACGAGTCAAAGACGAAAATGAGAGCATCCAACGCCTGTTCGACCTCGGGAGCCGTGCGCACGACCTCTATGTTCTTGGCTGGAAAAACCGCGCATTGCAGGCCGCGGACGGCGATTATCGCGCCACGCCCTTCTGTTCCGTAGGGAACAACCGGAATTCCGTGCACGATAACCAAGAGTGTGTTTGAAATTTTTTTGCGATTTAGCGAAAAAAAGGGTTGCATTTCTCTCCCGGCGGTATTATACTACCGTCATATTTGAAATGGAAACACATTTGTCCGCGACATACGGACTATGCGTGTTCCGGAGAGGGAGAAAAACCATGAAAAAGATTTTAGCGATCGTACTTTGCGCATGCATGATCTGCGCTCTGCTTGCCGGCTGCGGCAGCAGTGAATCCCCGGCGGCCGCCGTTGAAGGCGACGTACTGAAGATCGGCATTTTTGAGCCCGCCACGGGTGAGAACGGCGCCGGCGGCATGCAGGAAGTGCTCGGCGCGCGCTATGCCAACAAGGTCGTCCCCAGTGTGACGGTCAACGGCAAGGAATATAAGATCGAGCTCGTTGAGGTCGATAACCAGTCCGACAAGACCGCGGCCGTTACCGCCGCGCAGAACCTCGTGAGCAGCGGCGTTATTGCCGTTATCGGCTCTTACGGCTCCGGCGTATCCATCGCCGCCGGCTCCACGTTCGAGCAGGCGAAGATCCCCGCCGTCGGCGGCTCCTGCACGAACCCGCAGGTAACGCTCGGCAACGATTACTACTTCCGTGTCTGCTTCCTTGACCCGTTCCAGGGAACCGTTATGGCGAGCTACGCCAACAACGAAGGCTGCAAGAAGGCCGCCGTCATCATGCAGAACGGCGACGACTACTCCACCGGCCTTGCGAACTACTTCGCCGATGCCTTTGCCAAGATGGACGGCTGCGAAGTTGTTTACACCGGCACCTACAACACCAACGAAACCGACTTTAATGCGATCCTGACCGCGGCCAAGGCGGCTGACCCCGATGTTCTGTTCATCCCGTCGTCCATTACGACCGCCGGCATCATCATCAAGCAGGCGCGTGATATGGGCATCACGGCTCGCATCATGGCGGGCGATACCTGGGAGAACGCTACCATCATGGAAAACGCCGGTGTGGAAAACTGCGAGGGCGTTGCGCTGTCCACCTTCTTTGACGAGAACGACGCCGATGCTTCCGAGTTCGTGCAGGGCTTCAAGGCGTATCTGAACGGCGATGCCGAAGCGCTCAAGCTCAACGGCAACAACGACACGGTCGCTGCGGTTTCCGCGCTTGGTTATGACGCCTACATGGCGATCATTGAGGCGCTCAAGAATGTTTCCGGTGATATCACCGGCGAGGCGGTCCGCGACGCGCTTGCATCCGTCACCTTTGACGGCGTGACCGGCAGCATCTCCTTCGACGAGAACGGCGACGCCAACAAGGATATGGCTTACATCAAGATCATGTCCGACGGCGCTTTCAAGTTCGTCGGCACGCAGAAGACCGACGGCACCTTCACCCCCGCTGCCTGATTTTCTATCCGCATAAACATTTTGAATCGGCGGGGCATCCCGCCGATTCTCTTTATTCGCTTTTACCCCGTCGCATCGGCAACCCGAAAGAGGAGGCAAGCTCTATGACGGCATTTCTCCAGAACTGTCTGAACGGTATTTCCATCGGCAGTATATATGCCCTGATCGCCATCGGCTACACGATGGTTTACGGTATTCTTCGACTCATCAACTTCGCCCACGGAGACATCTTCATGATGGCGGGGTATTTTATGATCATCTGCATGACGGATCTGCTCATCCCGTGGTACATATCGCTGCTGCTCGTCGTGCTGTTCACAGTGCTGCTCGGCGTATTCATCGAGCGCATTGCCTATAAGCCGCTTCGCGATGCGCCGCGTATGTCCATCATGATCTCGGCGATCGGCGTTTCGTACTTTCTGCAGAACTTTGCCACCTATCTCTTCACGGCGCAGCCAAAGTCGTATCCGTATGCGGAGATGGGCTTTCTCAGTAAAACGGTGAAGCTCGGCGAGATATCTACGACGCTTGTTACGTTCATTACGCCCATCCTCACCGTGATCCTTGTTCTGGCGCTGGCGTTCCTCATCCGCAAGACGAAGATCGGCATGGCGATGCGCGCGGTATCGCGTGATTTTGAAACGTCCTGTCTCATGGGCATCAAGATCAACCGCGTCATCAGCTTCACGTTCGCCGTCGGCAGCGCGCTGGCCGCCATCGGTTCGGTACTGTATTTCATCCCGCGCTCGTCGGTGTATCCGCTGGCCGGTTCTCTGCCCGGACTCAAGTGCTTTGTCGCCGCAGTGTTCGGCGGCATCGGCTCCATTCCCGGCGCGCTGGTGGGCGGCTTCCTCATCGGTCTTTGCGAAACGTTCATCAAGGGCAGCGCCTATTCCGAGTTCAGCGACGTTTTCACGTTCGTCGTGCTGATCCTCGTGCTGCTCGTCCGTCCCACCGGCCTGTTCGGTGAGAAGCTGAAAGAGAAGGTGTGAGCATGAGTCAAAAGAAAAAAACGATCTGTTCCGCCGTCGGTTTTCTCTGCATTGCAGCGGTCATCGTCTGTGCCGGTGAGCTTGTTCCGCGTACGTCGATGTTCCGCACGGTTTTGCAGCTCGGCGCGATCTATGCGCTGCTTGCGGTATCCATGAACCTCTGCAACGGTTTCACGGGGCTCTTTTCTCTCGGTCAGGCGGGGTTTATGACGCTCGGCGCTTATACCTACGCCATTTTCACGATCCCCACAGCGGCGCGCCCCGGCGTGTACTATCTTTACGGCGTTGCCGACTGGCTTGCCGATCTCCATCTGCCGATCATCGCAGCGCTGCTTGCCGCCGGCGTTGTCGGCGCGCTCTTTGCCGCGCTCATCGGCGCGCCGGTCCTCAAGCTCAAAAGCGACTATCTCGCCATTGCGACGCTCGGCTTTGCGGAGGTCGTCCGCATCGTTGTCGCCTCCTCGCCGCTCAACCGCATTACGAACGGCTCTCTTGGGCTGACGAAGATCCCCGGCTTCTCGTCCTACTACGGCATTTTCATCGTTGCCGCCGTTTGCATCACGCTGATCGTCCTTATCATCAACTCTTCCTATGGCCGCGCGTTCAAGGCCATCCGAGACGATGAGATCGCAGCGGAGGCAATGGGCATTGCTCTAGCCAAGCACAAGCAGATGAGCTTTATCATCAGCTCGTTCTTCGCGGCCATCGGCGGCGCGCTGATGGCAATGTTCCTCGGCGCGGTGTCTTCCACAACGTTCACCATCGCCGTGACGTATTTTATTCTGCTCATTGTTGTCATCGGCGGCATGGGCAGCGTGACGGGCAGCGTTATTTCGGCGTTTCTCGTCATTGCGAGCCGCGAATGGTGGCTGCGTTTTCTGGACAAAACAACGTACATTGGCGATTTCCGCGTGCCCCTGCTCAAGACCGGCTTCCGTATGGTCGTGTTCTCCGTGATCCTCATGGTCGTGGTGCTGTTCTTCCGTACCGGCATTATGGGCGATAAGGAGTTCAGCTGGGACCGCATCGCGGCGCGCTGCAAAAAGCTCTTCGGCGGGAAAAAGGCCGCGGTCTCCGGAGGTGAAAACCATGAGTGAATCAATGCTCCGCATGGAAAACGTCACCATGCAGTTCGGCGGCGTTGTGGCGGTGAACAATCTCTCGCTCAACGTCGATAAGGGCGAGATCGTCGCGCTCATCGGCCCCAACGGCGCGGGCAAAACGACGGCCTTCAACTGCATCACCGGCGTATACCAGCCGACAAACGGCAAGGTGTTTTTTGAGGATAACCTCATGGTCTCCGCGCATCCGACGGGGAAGATGCAGAAGGAATATCAGGGCATGAACGCCGAGATGTATCTCAAGGATAAAATTCTCGACCCGACGCCCGACCAGATCACAAAGCTCGGCATTGCCCGCACGTTCCAGAACATCCGTCTGTGGAAATCCATGACGGTGTTTGAAAACGTCCTCACAGCCAAGCACCTGCGCGCAAAGCAGAACATTTTCAGCGCGGCGCTCCGCATCTCCGTGGCGGAGGACCGGCGCATGGAGAAGGAGACGATGGAGCTGCTTGAAGAGCAGAACCTCGCGCAGTACCGCAACGATCTTGCAACGTCTCTGCCGTACGGCCTGCAGCGGCGGTTGGAGATCGCCCGCGCGCTTGCGACCGACCCGAAGCTTCTCCTGCTCGACGAGCCGGCCGCCGGCATGAACCCGCAGGAGACCGAAGAGCTCGGCCAGTTCATCATGCAGATCAAGAAGAAATACGATCTCACGATCCTTATGATCGAGCACCACATGGAGCTCGTTATGAAATTCTCCGACCGCATCTATGTGGTCGATTTCGGCAGACTCATCTCGCAGGGCACGCCCGCCGTTGTACAGGATGACCCGAAAGTTATTGAAGCGTATCTGGGGGTGGCGGAAGAATGAACGATGTGATCCTCTCCATTCACGATCTCAGCGTGAACTACGGCGGCATTGAAGCCGTCAAGGGCATTTCCTTTGATGTGCATGAAGGCGAGATCGTAACGCTCATCGGCGCGAACGGCGCGGGCAAAAGCTCGACGCTCCGCACGATCGCCGGACTCGTAAAGCCCTCCGGCGGCACGATCAACTTCCGCGGCGACAACATCACCGGGCGCGACGCCACGACCATCGTGAAAAAAGGCATCACGCTCGTCCCAGAGGGACGGCACATTTTCCCCGATCTCACGGTGCTCGAAAATCTCAAGGTCGGCGCGTATCTCCGCAGCGACGACATCTCCGGCGATATCCAGTGGGTATACGACCTTTTCCCGCGCCTGCGCGAGCGCTCGTGGCAGGCGGGCGGCACGCTTTCCGGCGGCGAGCAGCAGATGCTGGCTGTGGGCCGCGCACTCATGGCACGCCCGAAGCTCATTATGATGGACGAGCCGTCGCTCGGCCTTGCGCCGCTCGTTGTGCGCGATATCTTTGAGATCATCCGTCAGATCAACCACCAGGGCGTATCCATTCTGCTCATCGAGCAGAACGCGAACATGGCACTCAAGATCGCCGACTCCGCCTACGTCATGGAGACCGGATGCATCACGCTCTCCGGCGCGGGCAAAGACCTTCTGAACAACGAGGCCGTAAAAAAGGCCTATCTCGGTACATGATTGACATTCGACCCGCGGGACTGTATTATCCACTATATAGTCCCACGGGTCTCTTTTTATAAAGGAGAAATCACCTATGCATATCGTTACAAGTACGGATATCCTTCTCCCGCGCGCCGAGGATATGGGCGCGTGGAGCGTGATCGCGTGCGACCAGTTTACGTCCGAACCGGAATACTGGGCCGCGGCGGAAGCGCGTGCGGCGGAAAAGCCGAGCACGCTTTCTCTCATGCTGCCGGAGGCGTGGCTGCACACCGCGCGCGCCGACGGCGCGGACGGACGCATTGCCGATACGATGCGCCGCTATCTCGCGGAGGGTGTTTTTCAAACGGTCCCGGACAGCTTTATCTATGTAGAGCGCACGCTGTCGGACGGACGCTTCCGCCGCGGCCTCGTTGCGGCGCTCGATCTTGAGCAGTACGATTTTACCGGAACGCATCGTGCGAGCGTCCGCTCCACGGAGGGCACGGTAGAGGAGCGTCTGCCGCCGCGCGTGAACATCCGCCGCGGCGCGCCGCTCGAAATGCCGCATACGCTCCTTCTGATGGACGACCGGACAGACAGTGTCCTGTCTCTCGCGGAAAAGACGAAGGACACACTGGAAAAGGTCTACGATTTTGATCTTATGCTCGGCGGCGGCCACATCGCCGGCTGGCGCGTGAGCGGGGAGACGAAAGCGGCGGTGCAGTCGGCGCTCGACGCGCTCGATAATGCGGCATTGCAGCGGGAAAAATACGGTGACGCAGCGGAAAACGGCAAGCTCACCTTTGCCGTCGGCGACGGCAACCACTCGCTCGCCGCTGCCAAGCGGTTCTGGGAGGAAAAGCGCGAAACTCTGCCGGAAAACGAGCGGGAGACCGATCCCGCCCGCTTTGCGCTCGTGGAGATCGAAAACATCCATGAGCCGTCGCTCGATTTTGAGCCGATCCACCGCGTGATCTTCGATACCGATACGACGGCTTTTGCTGCGGAATTTACAGCGCATCGGACGGAATGGGAAGCAGAGGACAAAACGCTCGGCGAGCGCGTTGCGGCGGCGGAGAGCTTCTGCCGCGCTTATATCGCCGCGCACGGCGGCTATATCGACTATATCCACGGCGACGACACGGCGCGCTCTCTCGGCGAAAAGCCGAACTGCGCCGCGGTGCTGCTGCCACCGGTCGAAAAGAGCGGGCTTTTCCTTTCTGTACTCAAAAACGGCGCTCTGCCGAAAAAGAGCTTTTCCATGGGCAATGCACGGGATAAGCGCTATTATCTCGAATGCCGGAAGATCCGTTAAAACAGCTTCATATAACATAAAATCACCAAGGAGGTTCGACAATGAAAGAAGTCAAAAACCCGAAAAAACCGTTGGCGTATTATTACTCCATTACGCTCATTGCGCTGCTTCTTTTCAACATCTTCGTCGCGCCGCTTCTGAACCGGCAGCACGTGGAGCAGACGGATTACAGCACCTTTATGCGCATGATCGCCGAAAAGAAGATCGGCAAGGTCGATGTGAGCGACACGGAGATCGTATTTACCGACAAGGACGACAATACGATCTATGTGACCGGCGTTATGTACGATCCGACGCTCACGCAGCGCCTGTACGATTCTGGGGCGGAGTTTGCCAAGGATATCGAACAGACGATGTCGCCGGTGCTGAGCTATCTTTTAACGCTCATTCTGCCGCTGGTCATCTTTGTCGTTTTTGGTCAGTTCATGCGAAAGAAGCTCATGGATCAGATGGGCGGCAAGGATGTCATGTCCTTCGGCATGGGAAAGAGCAACGCCAAGATCTACGTCCAGTCCACGCACGGCATTCGCTTTGACGATGTCGCCGGGGAGGACGAGGCAAAGGAGAGCCTTGCCGAGATCGTGGACTATCTCCATAATCCGAGCAAGTACACGGACGCCGGCGCGTCGATGCCGAAGGGCATTCTCCTTGTCGGTCCTCCGGGAACGGGCAAGACGATGCTTGCCAAGGCCGTGGCAGGTGAATCGAACGTGCCGTTCTTCTCCATCTCCGGTTCGGAGTTCGTGGAGATGTTCGTCGGCATGGGCGCGAGCAAGGTGCGCGATCTTTTCAGCCAGGCGAAGGAGAAGGCCCCGTGCATCGTGTTCATCGACGAGATCGACGCCATCGGCCAGAAGCGCAGCGGCGGCGCGATGGGCGGCAACGACGAGCGTGAACAGACGCTCAACCAGCTTCTCACGGAAATGGACGGCTTTGAGAGCAACAACGGCGTCATCATCCTCGCCGCAACGAACCGCCCCGAATCGCTCGACCCCGCGCTCACGCGCCCCGGCCGCTTTGACCGCCGCGTACCGGTCGAACTGCCGGACCTCGCCGGACGCGAGGCCATTCTGAAAGTCCACGCCCGCAAGATCAAGCCTGCGGAGGATGTGGATTTCCATACGATCGCGCGCATGGCCTCCGGCGCTTCCGGCGCGGAGCTTGCCAATATCATCAACGAAGCCGCGCTGCGCGCTGTGCGCAACGGGCGCACCATCGTGACGCAGGCGGACCTTGAGGAGAGTATCGAGGTCGTTATCGCCGGATACCAGAAGAAAAATGCCGTCCTCTCCGATCAGGAGAAGAAGGTCGTTGCCTATCACGAGATCGGCCACGCTCTCGTCGCGGCGATGCAGACCCATTCCGCGCCCGTGCAGAAGATCACGATCATTCCACGCACCTCCGGCGCGCTGGGGTATACGATGCAGGTCGAGACCGGCGACAAATACCTTATGACCAAGCAGGAGATCGAAAACAAGATCGCAACGTTCACCGGAGGCCGTGCCGCCGAAGAAGTCGTGTTCGGCGAGATCACGACCGGCGCCTCGAACGACATCGAGCAGGCGACGAAGCTCGCCCGCGCCATGATCACGCGCTACGGCATGAGCGACGATTTTGATATGGTCGCGCTCGAGACGGTCACGAACCAGTACCTCGGCGGCGACGCCTCGCTCGCATGCTCGGCGGATACGCAGAAGGTCATTGACGATAAGGTCGTCGCGCTTGTCAAGACGCAGCACGAGAAGGCGAAAAAGATCCTCGCGGAGAACCGATCGAAGCTCGATGTTCTCGCGCAGTATCTCTATGAGAAGGAGACCATCACCGGCGAGGAATTTATGGCCATCCTCGAACGGGAAGAGGCAAAAGCATGAGCCGTGCAAGCCTCGTTGAGCTAACGAACCTCTGCGTGATCTGCGACGGCAGCCGCGTGCTCGTGCAGGATAAGATCGGCTGCGGCGTTGTATTTCCCGGCGGCCATGTGGAGCCGGGCGAGTCGATGCTCGCTTCCGTTATCCGCGAAATGCGCGAGGAGACCGGCCTTTTGATCGAGCATCCCGTGCTCTGCGGTATCAAGGACTGGATGCGCGAGGACGGTACGCGCTTTATCGTCGCGCTTTATCGCGCCGACCGGTTTACCGGCGAGCTTAACTCTTCCGAGGAAGGGCGCATGTTCTGGATCGAGCGGGAGGAGTTTGCAAAGACCAACACCATCTGGGGCATGAAGGACGTTCTGCGCGTATGTGACGAAGCAGAATACAGTGAAATGTTTTATTCGGAAGAGAAAGAGGGCTGGGTGCTGCTCGGCTGAGGGGAGATATGCGAAAAGAGAGGAAAAACGAAGCGCTGCTCTGGTTTGGAAAGTGGACGTCCAAGCTCGGCAACATCGTTTTTGATTACGCGAACAGCGTGAGCATTGTCGGTGCTTTCTCTCACGCGCCCTGGGTGCTGGCGCTTTACCAGAGCTCGGAGACGGTCATACAGATCGTATTCAACCTTATCGGCGGCGCGAAGGCCGACAGCGGCAGCCGGAAAAAGATCCTCATCGTCACGGACATTCTTTCCGCGGCCATATGCCTTGCGGTGAGCTTCTTCGTCGCCTCGCCGCGCATGGCGGAGGTCGTCATCGCGGCGAACGCTCTGCTTGCCGTTGTGTACGCCTTCAACTCTCCGACGTACCGCTCCATCGTCCGTGAGATGGTCGACGGTGAACGCATCGGCATGTATAATTCCGTCAGCAACGGCGGGGGAGAGGTCATAAAAATTGCGGGGCCGATGGCCGGTATGCTGCTTGTGCGGTGGATCGGCGTGCGCGGGGCGCTTCTCTTTGACGCGCTCACGTTCCTTTTGTCCGCCGTTTCCGAAATGCTTCTCACGCCCATTTCGGATACGCAGAGAAAACCGGCGCAAAAAAAGAACATCTTCTGCAATATCGCCGAGGGCTTTGCCTATCTCATGCGGGAGCGGCAGCTTTTGTTTCTCATCCTGCTCTCGGCGCTTGTCAACTTCTTCCTTGCGGGCTTCAACCTCCTTTGCCCGTATACCAACGTGATGTACGCCTCCTTCGGCATCGAGTTTTACAGCAAGGTGCTCGTTATGGAGGCAGCGGGCGGACTTCTCGGCTCGCTTATCAGCTCGCGCCTTGGAAGCCGGGTAAAGGAAAACGCGCGGCTCATGGTGCTTTTTCTCGGCGCGATGGGCGCCGCGCTCGCGCTCGAGCCGCTCGCCGCGCTCACAGGGAGCGCGATCGTCTGCCTTATTCCGTTCCTTCTCTCCGGCACGGCGCTGACGGTTTTCAACATTCAGTTCATGTCGTATGTCCAGCTTCGTGCGGACGAGGCGTATCTCGGGCGCGTGTTCAGCATCATCTTTACCGTGGCGGTGCTGTTCATGCCGGTCGGCTCGTTTGTTTTCTCCTTCCTGCTCGATACGTCAAGTCCTGCGGGGTTTGCCGTAGTCGGTGGAGGGATCCTTGCACTGGCCGCTGCCGGGATCCTCATCTTCCGGGGCGACGCGCCAAAAACCGAATAATAAAACCGGCGGACAGGATGTGATTCCCGTCCGCCGGTTTTTGCGTATGGATCTCAAAGTGCTTTTTCGAGCAGCACAAGATCAATGTCACTCAGGCCGTTGAACGTGCATGGCGCGACGCTGATCTCTTTATACCCGAGCGAATGGTACAGCCGCCGCGCGCGGGTATTGCGCACGTTCGTGTCGATGCGGAGATACCGGCAGCCCTGCCGGGCGGCCTCCTGCTCGTAAAAGGTCTCGAACGCGCGGCCCAGTCCGTGCCCTCCGGCGGCGGGATCGACCACGAGCGTGTGCATAACGAAAATTTCCTCATCCGGCGCTTCAAACTCCCACGGCGCACCGGCATATACATCGACCTGTATCTGATTCAGAACAGCGGCCGCCGCGACGCGTCCGTCCGCTTCCGCAACGAAGAGATCGCCGCGCGTGAGCGCAGCCTCCGCCGTGGCGCGCACGGGATAGATCCCGCGCTTCCAGCCGGTCGCGGCGCGCCCGGCCTCTTCTTCGGCGATAATGGCATCATAAATGGCAGTCACAGCGTCAATATCGGATGCCGCAGCCTTTCGGAAGGTAACTGGCATGGTATTCTCCTTTGCTTAAATTAACCGCTCCATCGGCAGACAGGCGGAATAATCGTTGGTGTACACTTCTCCGGCTTTGATAAAACCGTTCTTTGCCCAGAACGCTTCGCTCTGCGGCGCGGGGCGTGGTATTGATATTATTTCTCGTTAGTTTCATGCATGGCGGAAACGTCTGCGTCCGTCAGCCGCCGGACGGTAAATCGATCAGACAGCGCGGATATATCCAAGTTTATTTTGCTTCTCCTTTTACGGTCGGGAGCGTAACGGTGAAAACATTTCCGTCCGCTTTGCCCTCGTAGCGGATCTTTCCGCCGTGTTCGGACACGATGCTCTCGGCGATCGAAAGCCCGAGACCGTAGCTGTGATCCATGGCGCGGGCGCGGTCGACCCGGTAAAAGCGCTTGAACACGTTTTTGCATTCCTCCGGCGAGAGCGGCTCGCCGGGCGTTGCTACGCTCAAAGCGCATTTGTCGTGCCCGGTCTTTTTCAGCGCTACGCGGACCGTACCGGGAGCGGAATACTTGACGGCATTATCCAGCAGGATCTCCGCGCACTGCCGGAGATGCTGCGCGCTGCCCCGCACCGTGATGCCGGGTTCAATATCGGTTTGAAGCGTCAGGCCCTTTTCAAAGAACAGCGCTTCAAACGGCAGCACGGCGTCCTGCACCAGAGAACTCCAGTCGAGCGCCTCAAATACTTTTTTCACCGCGCCGTTATCCACTCGCGCAAGCTCCAGAAGGCTTTCCACCAGCCCGCGCATCTGGTGTGACATGGTGAGGATGCTCTCGGCAAAGCGCTGCCGCTCCGGCTCGGAATACGAAGGATCACGGAGCATTTCCGCGTTCGTGAGGATCACGGTAAGCGGCGTTTTCAGCTCGTGCGAGGCGTCGGAAACGAATTGCTTCTGCTGCGTCCATGCCCTTTCCACCGGCTTCACCGCCCAGCGCGCCAGAAGAAAGCTGACGGCGAGAAATACCGCCGCGGCGCATAGCCCAATGAGAATACAGCTTCGCCAGAGATTCTGCATCGTGGCGTTCGCGCTGGATACGTCGGCAAAAATGATATACTCGTTCCCGCGCCATGTTGTCCGCAGATAGCGGAGAGAATAGTCGTGCAGCAGACCCTGCTCGCCGCCGGAGCGCAGCGCCGCCGTGACGATGCCGGAGAGCACCTGCTCGTCGGAGAGGTCATAATAGCTCGTCCCGCTCACGCGCACGCTGCCGTAGGGCGATATGCGCACTGTGAAATAGGGAAGACGGGAGGCCGTGTCCGGCCAGTTGAGCTGCAAGGGGTCGGCGGCTACGGCGGTGATCATATCCACGGATTCCCGCTCGAGATTCGCGTGCGTGGTGTGCAGCAGCACGCCGAAGATCGTGCAGAGGATCACGAGCACGATCGCCATATTGATGCCGACAAACCGCAGCCGGAGCTTTTTCAGCATGAGGAAGCCACCTCCAGATGATAGCCGAGCCGCCGGACAGATTCGATGCGGACGTTTGACCCGATGCTCGCGAGCTTTTTGCGGAGGAACCCGACATAGACCTCCACGCTGTTTTCCACGGCGTTGGAGTCAAAGCCCCAGACGCGCGAGAGCAGCGCTTCCTTGGAGAGATTGCTGCCGCCGGACTGGAGAAGGAGACGCATGACATCAAACTCCCGCGCCGAGAGCCGAACGGATTTATCGGCGCAGCAGAGCGTGCCGGAGGCGAGATCGAGCGTTGTATTTCCGAAGGAGAGCGCGTCTACCTGCGCGCCCTGCCGCCGCAGCAGCGCGTTGATGCACGCGAGAAGCTCGCGCGTGTCAAAGGGCTTTGTGAGATAGTAATCCGCTCCGGCGTTGAGCCCTTCCACACGGTCCTCCAGACTCGATCGCGCCGTCAGCATCAGTATCGGCACGCCGCACCGCCTCGCGCGGACAGAGCGCGCGACGGCGTAGCCGTCCATGCCGGGCATCATTACATCCAGTATCAGCAGATCATATACGCCGAGCTCGGCGTATTCCGCGCCGGAAATGCCGTCGTACACGGTCTCTACGTCAAAGCCCTTGCTTTCGAGCAGCGTTTTGAGCGAGTCGGCCAGCAGCTTTTCGTCCTCTACGATCAATATTTTCATGGCATACACCTCTTTTTCATCCAAAGTATACTACAACGCGAACCTGAAAGGAAGCTGAAAGCCGGCACGCTTTCCATAGTTTTTTTCATTTGCGCTTGACATTCGGCGGGAACGGTGGTAGACTCCACTCAATCCATAAGAAAACGCTTTGACGGGAAAGAGTACGAGCGGCGTTCGCATGCAGAGAAAAGGCGGTTGGTGCAAGCCTTGATGCGTTCCGTTCGGAAGCCGTCCCTGAGCGGCCGGGAGAAAATGCCCGGACGGAATCTCCCCGTTATACGGAGAACCGGTATGCAGTACCGGGCAGAGTGCGGACGTTTTGTCCGAATTCAGGTGGTAACACGGAGTATTTTCCGCCCTGAGCCGTTTGGCTCAGGGCGTTTTCATTTTTGCGAAAAGGAGAAATACCATGGAAAAGAGAAATTACGAGCAGTCCAAAAAGCTCGACAACGTCTGCTACGACATCCGCGGTCCCGTAATGGACGAGGCCATGCGCATGGAGGCGCGCGGCGCGAATATACTCAAGCTCAACATCGGCAATCCCGCCCCCTTCGGCTTCTATGCGCCGGATGAGGTCATTCTCGACATGATCTATAACCTGCGCAACTGCGAGGGCTATTCCGATTCCCGCGGTCTCTTTTCCGCCCGTAAGGCGATCATGCAGTACTGCCAGCTTAAGGGCATTCCGAATGTCGGCATCAACGACATCTTTACCGGCAACGGCGTGAGTGAGCTCATCACGCTCACCATGCAGGGCCTTCTGGACGACGGCGACGAGATCCTTGTCCCCGCGCCGGATTATCCGCTCTGGACGGCGTCCATCACGCTCGCCGGCGGCAAGGCGGTACACTATCTCTGCGACGAGCAGCAGGACTGGTATCCCGATATCAACGATCTTCGATCCAAGGTCACGCCGCGCACGAAGGGCATCGTCGTCATCAACCCGAACAACCCGACCGGCGCGCTTTACCCGAAGGAGATCCTTGAGCAGATCGTGCAGGTCGCCCGCGAGAACGACCTTATCCTCTTTGCCGACGAGATCTACGACCGTCTCGTCATGCAGGGAGAACCGGAGCACATCGCGCTCGCCTCGCTCGCGCCCGACCTTCTGACGCTCTGCTTCAACGGCCTTTCCAAATCCCACCGGGTTGCGGGCTTCCGCGTTGGCTGGGTGTGTCTCGCCGGCGATAAGTCCCACGCCAAGGGATATATCGAGGGGTTGAATCTTCTTGCCAAAATGCGCCTTTGCTCCAATGTTCCGGCGCAGAGCATCATCCAGACCTCTCTCGGCGGCTATCAGTCGGTGGACGAATATCTCTGCCCCGGCGGACGGCTTTACGAGCAGCGTGAGCTGATCTGGAAAACGCTCAACTCCATCCCCGGCTTGAGTGCTGCCAAGCCGAAAGCGGCGTTTTACATTTTCCCGAAGGTGGACACGAAGAAATTCAACATCCACAGCGATGAGCAGATGGCGCTCGATCTTCTGAAGGAACAGAAGATCCTCATCACCGCCGGTACGGGCTTCAACTGGGGCGAGCCGGATCATTTCCGCATCGTCTACCTGCCCGACCTCGTTTCGCTGAAGGACGCCTCCGTGCGTCTTGAAAAATTCTTCGGCAGCTACCGGCAGAAGGATTAATCTTCCATAAACGTCAAGCCCCCGCAGGAGCAGCGCTCCTGCGGGGGCTTGACGTTTGGCAGATCGATAGCTTGAATGAAAAGAAGATACAACTTTGGACAGTGTTGGACTCATACCCAAAGGCAGAACTTCCGCCGATGTCTTATCAGATGTATCTTCTTGAAGCAGAATCCCGACCCAACATAAACGCAGCCAACGACGGTGCGCAATGTGACAACAGATTCTGATTCGTAGATTATTATATGTTTGATGGAGAGTTGTTGCCAAGAAAAAGGAAGCATAACCGACATAGCGAGTGCTTCCGCCCTCACGAAAACGTCCGAAACGTCTGCCGGGACTGCTTCCTTTGCCGAAGGCTCTGCGCAAGGCATGGCTCAAGTCCAATACGAGAGCGATATCAACGCAGATCCTTCGTCTATGAATACTATACGCCGGACGGAGAGGAATAGTCAAGAAGATACTCTGGTTGCTTTATGCGGAAAGAAAAGAGAATCCTGACACAGCAAAGGCCGATCACTCTGCATAGAGCGGAGCTAACGGGGGGACAGAATTCTCTTTAAGTATCATACACGCAGTTTCTTCTAATAGTCAAGAATTTGATTTGTTTTTATGCAGTGACAATGCTGCGTTTTCGGCATTAAACGAATCCGGTCAGCCCGTTCGCTTTGCCGGCCTTTTCTTCAAAACCAGATACAGCAGAAGGACGACCATGGCGGCGAGGAGCGCGAGACTTGCCCAGCCGAGGGGGAGAAAGACGGCGCTGCCGTAGACATCCTTCAAAAGCGCAAGCGCCGAAGCAAAGCTCGCGCACACCGCTGCGGGAATGACCTTCGGCTCCAGGCAGCAGAGCGCGACAAGGAGCACCTCCGCGCCGTAAAGACTGTCGGCACACATCCACGGCAGGAACGCCACGGCGCAGAGCGAGGCAAGAGAGATCGCCGTGAGCTGCCGCCGCCGGTCGGAGGCGAGACTTTTCCGGCTCATGCGCCATACGAGCAGCAGCGTGAAAATGATGTAGAGCGCAACGCCGGTCGGTGCGATGAACGAATACTGCGAGAGCGAGTAAATGCCCGGCGCTCCGCCGAAAAGCGGCCGCGCCGTGAGCGTTCCGAGCGCCGGGTAAAACGGCAGACACTCGCTGCCGGGGCGGCCGAGCAGCAGCGCCGGGACCAGAACGGCGATATACCATCCGACGAGATGCAGCAGCGAAAACCATGTATTGCGCCGTACGGCGGTAAAGACCCAGAATACCGGCACGATCCAAAGCGCCGCGGGATGAAAGGCGACGGCAAGCGCGAGCATCCCCGCGCACCAGCGCCACTCCCCGCGCATGGCGCAGGAGGCTGCGAGCGCTATGAAAACCCACCAGAGACTGTCGCCTGCGGCGGAGCAGACGCCCTGAAAGATCCCAGAGGGAAGGAGCAGCACAATGAGAAAGGCGAAGAGACGCGGCTGCGCGCGCACCGTGACGCACTGGACGCACCGCTGCGCCGCCCATGCCATCGTCACCTCGGCAAAAACGCAGAGATATTTAAATAAGGTAAGCCCGCCGCCCGGCGCAAGAGAAAAGAGCGCCAGAAAGTACTGCACCGGGATCGAATAGGGAAGAGCGGAGGAGCGGATGCCCCAGAACCCTCCGGCGTCCCGATACCAGGCGATCGCGTCCTCCACGGCGGCCGCCGTGTCGTTCGGCGCAATACCGAAAAGGAAAAAACGCACGCCAAACGCGGCGAGCAGCACGCCGAGCACGGCAAAACGCGCCCGGGAGGTCTTTACAAGACCTTCGGTATACAGCAGAAGATAGCTCAGCCCGGCCAGGGCGAGCAGGATCACGAATCGTTCCATTGGCAGCTCCGGAAATGCGTTGTTTTTGTGTATTTTACGGCAAAGCGCGGCGCGCGGCAACGCAGAAATTATAAAAAAATCGCCCTTGACACTGCAAGGACGGCTTGGTATAATAAATTGCTATATGTTGCTATGGATAGCCGCATACAGCCCCTTTTACTATCGTTAGTATATCAGCCGCTCTGCGAAAAATCAACCCGAATGGCGATGTTTTAACAACGCACCCGGGCGTTTCAACAAAGCGGCACCGCAAACCATATTCCCCCCGGAACGGGTATTCTGCGCCGGAGTTAAGCTCCTCCGGCGGAAAAAGGGAGATTCGCCGATGCCTAAGGACGTACAGTACGGAAGAACAATCAGAAAGAGCTATGCCCGCGCGGAAGAGATCCAGGACATGCCGCACCTGCTCGAGATCCAGAAGAATTCCTATAAGTGGTTTCTGGACGAGGGCCTGCGGGAGGTCTTCAAGGGCGTAGCTGCCATTACGGACTACTCCGGCAACCTGGAGCTCTCCTTCGTGGATTATTCCATGAACGAGCCCCCCAAGTATTCGGAGGAGGAGTGCAAGGCGCGTGACGCCACATACGCCGCTCCGCTGAAGGTCAGCGTGCGTCTGCGCAACCGTGAGACCGAGGAGATCAAGGAACAGGAGATCTTCATGGGCGATTTCCCGCTCATGACCGCGAGCGGCACGTTTATCATCAACGGCGCCGAGCGCGTTATCGTCTCTCAGATCGTCCGTTCGCCCGGTGTTTACTTTGACAAGAAGACGGACAAGACCAACAGCTCCGTGTACGGCACGACCATCATCCCGTACCACGGCGCGTGGCTTGAGTATGAGACGGATCTGAACGACGTGTTCTATGTCCGCATCGACAAGAACCGCAAGCTGCCCGCCACGCTTCTGCTCAAGGCTCTCGGCGCTTACAAGGCGGACAAGCCGCACACCTGGCTCAGCTGCATCGACAATCCCGTGGGCGGCGCCGTCACCGGCGACGCGCTCCGCGAGATTTTCGGCGATGACAAGCGCATCGTCACCACGCTCGAGCGCGACACCTGCATCTCCCGCGACGACTGCCTGCTCGAGATCTACAAGAAGCTCCGTCCCGGCGATCCCCCGACAGTGGAGAGCAGCGAGACCCTGCTCGAAAACCTCTTCTTCGACCACCGCCGGTACGATATTTCCAACGTCGGCCGCTACAAGTTCAACAAGAAGCTCGCGCTCTACCCGCGCGTTGCCGGCTACGCTCTGGCCGAGCCCGTTGCCGACCCGATGACCGGCGAGATCATCGCCGACGCCGGCGAAACGCTTTCCCGCGAGCGCGTCCGCGAGCTGGAGAAGAAGGGCGTTAACGCCGTGCGTATCACCGTCGGCGAGAACGAGACCGTCCGCGTCTTCTCCAACGGCATGGTCGATGCCGCTGACTTCGTCCACTTCTCGGACGACGATGCGGAGAACCGCCGCATCATCAAGGAAGAGCTCGGTCTGCGCGAGCGCGTCCGCTTCATCCTCCTGCGCCAGTATATGGAGCAGTACGAGGGCGAAGAGCTCAAGGAAGTGCTCAAGGAGAACGTGGATCTTCTCATGCCGAAGCACGTCATCTGCGACGATATCTTCTCCGCGGCGAACTATCTCTGCTGCCTCGCGCACGGCATCGGCGAGCCGGACGATATCGACCATCTCGGCAACCGCCGCGTCCGCAGCGTGGGTGAGCTGCTGCAGAACCAGTTCCGCATCGGCTTCTCCCGCATGGAGCGCGTGATCCGCGAGCGCATGACGCTGCAGGATCTCGACATCGTCACGCCCCAGAGTCTCATCAACATCCGTCCCGTCACGGCGGCGATCAAGGAGTTCTTCGGCTCCAGCCCGCTGAGCCAGTTCATGGATCAGACGAACCCGCTGGCCGAGCTTACGCACAAGCGCCGTATCTCCGCGCTCGGCCCCGGCGGCCTGACCCGCGAGCGCGCCAACTTCGACGTGCGAGACGTTCACTACAGCCACTATGCGCGCCTCTGCCCGATCGAGACGCCCGAAGGTCCGAACATCGGCCTTATCAACTACCTGTCGTCTTATGCCCGTGTGAACGAGTACGGCTTCCTCATTACGCCGTACCGCCGCATCGACAAGGAGACCGGCGTCGTCACCAAGGAAGTCGTCTACATGACGGCGGACGTGGAAGACCAGTACATCATGGCCATGGCGACCGAGCCGCTCGACGAGCAGGGAAGACTCATCAATAAGCGTGTCACCTGCCGCCACCGCGACGAGATCATCGACGTGGACCGCGAGAAGGTCGACTTCATGGACGTGTCCCCACGCATGATGATCTCCATCGCCACCGCGATGATCCCGTTCCTCGAAAACGACGACGCGAACCGTGCTCTGATGGGCGCGAACATGCAGCGTCAGGCCG
>ERZ857998.1763-NODE-1763-length-22974-cov-13.094725_pt1 | contig 22974 bp, 29 predicted proteins | sample MGYA00519954_ERZ857998 | MGnify/ENA primary metagenome ERZ857998 (study PRJEB31778, sample SAMEA3449424) | human gut metagenome | biome: human gut; feature: human-associated habitat; material: faeces | place: United Kingdom | collected 2010/2012 ...
GGGGGGGGGGGGAAAAATTATCCTGTTTTTAAATAAGGTGCTGTAGTTTTTTATAAAAATATTTAAATAGTACGTGGGGTTAAAAATATAATATGCCTATACATAAACAAGATATTTTTAATATAATTTGGTTTATTCTATTTGAAAATAGTGTTGTATGGGATTTAGAGAAGTAGAACTCGTTGTTTAAAATTATTAATAAAATTTAAACATTAAATTACAATTAACACATCAATATATAGTTAGTATTTTTTATTCAACCTTTCTAAACTTCTCTAATTTTATTGATTTAAAACATATTTAGTTTTTTATAAATTATCAAATATTCCCAATTTATTTAGTTTTAACTGTGATATTGTTCGATATCATATAAACATTCTAAAAAGAAGTATAAATACTTTTTGTTAATATGACTTTAATAAAATTAAATGTGAAACTGAAATTTTTATTTTTGTAAAAAATAGAATAGGATTTATAGAAATCCTTTAAAATAAATAATGTTCTTTTACTAGGCGCACAATTTCTTTTGCTTCTTCAGCTTGGTCTGAAGGTACTTTAAATGATAATGGTTCACTATAAGCTGCTCCGTCTACATTAACAACAGTGTTGTTGGTTACACCTATTTTAATATCTACATCAAAGTCTAAAGTTCCTGCTGTTTCAAATGAAATAGTTTTAATCGTGTCTTTCGGGAAAAATTTAACTTCTACTTTTTTACCGCTTAATCCTTGAACATCTACTTCATAGATTCCATAATTAGTTAAAATTATCTGATCTCTTATAAACTGATATGACTGAATTACTTCTTCATCTTCAAAAAAGAATTCTGATACATAGTCTTTTTCCATATCTGAACTTACATCGCCGTAACCTATTACTTTATCTAAAAATGCCATATTTGTGACCTCACATTTATATTATTAAAATAATACTATTTATATTATAAGGTAATATTTTTGAAATAGGTTTAAAAAGCTTAAAAATAAAAATAGTCTTTGTTACCACTTTTTAAAAAATAGAATATATCTGAAAATAATAGGCAGCCAGTAAAGACAGCCTATTATTCCGATAGCTTTTGTTGTTTAAAATTTTTATTACAATTAACACAATTTTTATTGCTATCTAATTGTTATTTAGATTTTTATCATTTATATAGTTTTGTACATTTTTTAGTTATTTCGTTATATTTTTAGAGTTTGTATATTTTTTTCTAATTTTTTTATATTATTAAGTATTACTTTCATGTTTTATAGTGTTATTTAATCATTTTTTTTGAACTGTCTTTTTTTTAAAATTATTTTTATGGAAATTTTCATATACTTTAAAGTTAAAAATTATATTGATTTTAATAAAATTTCTTTTTTAACACAACCTTTATAAATATAGAAAAACAAATTTATTCCTAATATTCATATTAACCTAAGGTTATTTTAACTATGGTTTTTGTTTTAATATGCGCAAATCATTTTAATTCAATTTTTGAATATTATATCCTAATTTAATAGTTATTATTATAATTATGAGGAGGATATCTTTGAGTAGAGGAAAAAGACCAAAATGGATGATTGAAATAGCTATTGAACGTATGAATATTCTTTTTGAGCGTGCTGAGATGGAATTCGAAAGGCACCCGGAAAGAAGTAACCGTTATGTTGTATTAGCTAAGAAGTTATCTACCAAGTACAATACCAAAATTCCCGATAAATGGGCAAGAAGGTATTGTAAAAGGTGTAATAAGTTTCTCTACCCTGGTCACAACGCTACAGTCCGGCTGGTTAACGAAGAAGTTAACATTTTATGTGGCGAGTGTGGGCATGTTATGAAAATTCCTTATCATAAGGAGAAAAAAAATAAAAGGAGAGCTAGATATGAGTCAATCAAAAAAAGAAATGATGAATAGAGCTCTTTCCGCTATGACAATGAATATTGGTAAGGCTGGTGTTAATGACAATGTCATTGAAGAAATCAAACGCCAACTTAAAGCTAATGAAATTGTTAAACTTAAATTTGCAAAAAATATCGCTAAAAATAAAGATGATTATATAGCTGACATTGTCCAGAAAACCAGATCTAAACTTATAGATGTTAGAGGAAATGTCGCTGTCATTTATAAAAAAAAGCCTTAGAAAACATTGCTTAAATTTAGAGTTACAGGCCCTATTTTTATTAGGTCTTAAATTTACAGTTGATTATGAGGACAATTATTTAAAATTAAATATTGGAGAATTAATATGACTACTGTATTTGATGTACCTGCAGATTTATTAATTAAAAAAGTCGCAGAAGAATTTAAAAACAATGATAAAATCAATTCCCCTGCATGGTCCAATTTTGTAAAAACCGGTGTTCACAAAGAAAGAAAACCTGAAGATGTCGACTGGTGGTATACCAGATGTGCATCTATCATCAGAAGAGTGTACATGGACGGACCTGTAGGAGTTATGAGCTTAAGAACTTTCTACGGTGGTAAAAAAGACCGTGGAGTAACTCCTGAAGTATTCAGAAAAGGTAGTGGAGCTATCGTAAGAAACGCGCTACACCAATTAGAAGATGCAGGATATGTTGAAAAAGTTGTAGGTGGAAGAGTTGTTACTCCAGCAGGAAGATCATTCTTAGATAAAATTTCTGCTGAAATCATTAAGGATATTCCTAATCTTGCAAAATATTAATTAAATTATTCGGAGAGTTTGATATGAGTGATCTTGATGAAATTCGCCGCAAAAGAATGGCGGAATTAGAAGCCAGACAAGCTGCTGCACAAGGTCAAATGCAACAACAAGCACAACAACAAATGCAACAGCAAGAAGCACAAAGACAATTTGAGGAGCAAAAGAAAGCTTTAATAGCTCAAATTTTGACTACTGAAGCACGTTCCAGATTAGCTAACCTTAAATTGACTAAGCCAGAGCTTGTTAATCAAATTGAAATTCAGTTAATTCAATCTGCTCAGGCCGGCAGTTTAAGAGGTAAAGTAACTGATGAACAGTTAAAAGTACTCTTGAGACAAATAGCTGGTCAGAAAAGAGAAATTAAAATTACAAGGAAATAATATTAATGAAAGCTTGTGTATTATACAGTGGAGGAAAAGACAGTTCTTTTATGGGTGTTATGCTTAAAAGACTTGGTCTTGATGTTGAATTGTGCACTGCCAATTTCGGTGTTTACGATTCTTATATTCCAGCAAGCCTTTCAGCCAAATCTCTCGGGTTTAATCATAGGGTTCTTGATTTGGATTTTGAACTTTTAGACAAAACCTGTGACATGATTATGGAAGACGGATTTCCCAATGACGGAATAAAGTTCCTTCATGAAAGTGTTGTTGAAGAGATTTCTGAAATGTATGATATTATAGCCGATGGAACTAGAAGGGATGATAGAACTCCTAAACTTAATATAAATCAAATTAAAAGTCTTGAAGATAGAAAAGATGTTCAGTATATTAATTTGGATAGTTTTGGTCACAAGACAATTAAATTAATCACATCTAATTTATTTGAAATATCTCATGAAAAAAGCAATAAGGATAACAGCTCTGATTATGAGGTTGAAATAAGGACTTTAATTGATGAAAAAGGAGGAAATTCATTGGATATTTTCCCTGAGCATTATCAAACTCGTGTTACTGGGTATAAAAAATAATTATTATTATAAGGTGAGAAAATGAGTAGAAATAAACCATTAGCTAAAAAATTGAGAATGGCAAAAGCAAATAAACAAAACAGAAGAATTCCAATCTGGGCTTATGCTAAGACTAACCGTAAACTTAGATACAGACCTAAACCTAGACATTGGAGAAGAAACAGTCTTAAATTATAAGGGGGATTTTTCATGGAAAGAGTTTATACAATTCCACTTAGAAACGCAAAAAAAGTCAAAAGGACTATTAGAGCTCCTAGAGCTATCAGAGAAGTACAAAACTTCTTATTCAAACACATGAAAGCTGAAGAAGTAAAGCTCGATGAATCTATTAATCATGAAATTTGGGCAAGAGGTATTCAAAAAATACCTTCTAAAATTACTGTAAAAGCAGTTAAAGATGATGATGGCGTAGTAGAAGCTACTTTAGCAGAATAGCTATAATACTACTTCAATACTACGTGAGGTAACAATATGTTAAGAAGAATAAACATTGTAGATAATCCTAATATAGGAGTATTTATTTTAGCAACTGATGATTTAGCTGTTGTTCCTTACAATCTTCTTGACGAAAAGGTTAAGCTGATTGAAGAAACACTAGAAGTTGATGCTGTAAAATCTTCTATTTCCGGATGTAACCTTATTGGATCTTTAGCTGTAGCTAATTCAAACGGTATTGTTGTTTCCCCACATGTATTAGATAGAGAAGTTAAACAGTTTGAAGAATTAGGTTTAAATGTAGCTACAATTCCCGGAAATTATACTGCAGTAGGTAATATTGTTGCAGCTAATGATACCGGTGCTATTGTAAGTCCGTTTTTATCTGATGAGGCAGTTAAAGTCATTGAAGATACTTTAGATGTAAATGTTGAATCAACTTCCATGGTCGGAAGCGATATTATCGGTTCACTGATTACAGTTACCAACAAAGGATTTTTAATGGATAAAAATGCTACTGAAACTGAAGTAGACTTTGCTCGTGATGTATTTGGTGTTGAAGGAGATATTGGTACTGTAGGCAGAGGTATTTCTTTAGTTGGGGCATGCTCTCTTGCAAATTCAAGTGGAGCTATTGTAGCTAAAGAAAGTACAGGTCCTGAAATGGCTAGAGTTGAAGAAGCATTAGGCTTTTTAGACGATTTATAAATAATATCCTGAGGAGTTAATATGATAACAAAAATTTACAGAGTTAAAGGTACTTTTGTAATGGGCGATTCATATCATAAATTTACTAAAGAATACAAAGCTACCAATGTAGCTGATTTAGAAGAAAAAATTTATGAACGTTTTGGAAGTAAACATGGTTTAAACAGAAACCAAATTTCTATTAAAGATATTGCTGAAATCGCACCTGAAGATGTTGTAGACCCAATTTTAAAAGAAATTTTATAAGGGTGTTACTATGGAAGATCAGCAAAAATTTAATCAATTACTTAATGAAATAAATGTATACAAACAGCAAGGAGACTTAATTCAGCAACAGATTGAATTAGTCAGAGCTTCCATTGCTGAAGTTGATGCATTAACCAACACTTTGGATGATTTGGAAGGTAAAGATTCTGTTGAAGCTTTCGTACCTGTAGGTGCTGGTTCTTTCATTAAAGGTGAACTTAAAAACACCGATGAAGTTATTGTAAGTATTGGTTCTGGAATAGCTGTTAAAAAAGATGTTGACGGAGCAAGAGAAACTATTGCAAGACAGAAAAAAGATCTGGAAGACAGTTTAGATAAAATGTTAGCTAATATGCAACAGGTGTCTGACATTATCGGATCTTTATCTGCTCAGGCAGAACAGTTAGCTGCTGTTGCTCAAGGAAACATGTCAGCTACCGGATTAAACTAGATATAACTTCCTTTTTTTACTTTTTTTATTTAATTTATTTTTCCATATTTTGCTTATTTTTTAAATATTATAAAAAACATATTATTTTCTAATTAAACCATAAGGTTGTGTAAAATTTGTTTGAATCTTTGAAAAAGAAGTTTTCACGAACTAGTGATAAATTAGAAGAAGAGCTTATTGAAGAAGCACAGGAAGAAAACAATCTTGAAGAGGAATCCGGTAAAAAATTCTCCTTTTTTTCATTTGCCAGGAAAGATAAAAAAGAAGAAGATGGTTCTGAAAGTGATGTAGCTGAAATTCCTCAGGAAGTTGAAAGTATTCAAGAAACTGACACTTCAGATGATGAAACCTCTGATGATAAAGATGAAAAATCTGGTTTCTGGAGTTTTGGTAAAAAATCCAGTGATAATAAGGAAGAGCCTCAGGAAGAAGAATCAGCTGAGGAGATTCAAGAGGAAGAAGAACCTAAAAAATCTCATTTCTGGAGCAGAAATAAAGAGGAAGATACTGAAGAATCAGAAGATGCCGATGAAAAAACAGAAGAGAAAAAATCCCGTTTCTGGAGCAGAAATAAAGATAATGATTCTTCTGAAGAAAATGATGAAGATGAAGAACTAAGCGGAATGTTTTCATTTATTACTGCCAAAACCATTTCAGAAAAACACCTTGAAGATATTTTGTGGGAACTTGAAATGGGTCTTTTGGAAGGGGATGTGGCTATGGAAGTAGCTAGTGCAGTAGTGGATTCTGTTAAAGATGATCTGGTTGGCCGTAAAATCAAAAGAAGCAATGACATTACTGAATATACCTACAACGCACTAAGAAATGCTGTAGCTGAAATTATTGATATTCCGGGCAAGTCAATGACTGAAATGATTGAAGCCAAAAAAGCACAGGGCGAACCTCTTGTTGTAATGTTTGTCGGTATTAACGGAACAGGTAAAACAACAACCATCGGTAAATTAGCTAATTACTATCTTAAAAAAGGTTATACTCCTGTAATAGCTGCTGCAGATACTTTCAGAGCAGGTGCTATTGAACAGGTTAATTACCATGCAGACAAGGTTGGAGTTAAGCTTATCAAACACCAGAAGGGTTCAGATCCTGCAGCTGTTGCATTTGATGCAGTTGAACATGCAAAAGCTCAAGGTAAAGAGCTGGTTTTAATTGATACTGCAGGTAGGATGCAGACCAACACCAATCTTATGGATGAAATGAAAAAGATTAAGAGAGTTGCAAAACCTGATTTGGTTGTCTTTGTAGGGGATGCCCTAACAGGTAATGATGCAACCCAGCAGGCTTCCAAATTTAATGAAGCTATTGACCTTGACGGTGTTATTTTAACTAAAGCAGATGCTGACAGTAAAGGAGGAGCATCATTATCTATTGGTTATGTTATCAAAAAACCTATTCTCTTTTTGGGAATGGGTCAGGGATATGATGACATTAAGGAATATGATGCTGACTGGATGCTGAATCAGCTCTTTTCTGAAAGCGGAGAAGAGGTAAACATTAATGAAGCTTAAAAAAATAACATTAATTTTAATTATTATTTTGGCAGTGTTGGTTTTGATAGCTGGTGCAGCCACATTCACCAGCAACAATTCAATAATAGAAACACCTAAGGGAAATGCTTCTGTTGTTGTAACTGGTGATGTGATGTTTGCACGTAATATGGCGGGAGTATTAAGTTTGGATGAAAGTCCTTTCAGACATGTGGAAAATGTAACGGGAAGTGCAGATTTATTATTAATCAATTTTGAAAATGCTGCAACAACTTCAGGGTATGCTGTAAAAGGTGATGTTCCGCTTAAATGCGATCCTTCCTATGTTCCATTAGCTAAAGCCAACAACAATACTGTTGCAGCACTGGCTAACAACCATTTATTTGATTACGGCACTGACGGTATGAAAGATACCTTAAAGTCTTTGGATGATGCAGGCATCACTCATATCGGTGCAGGAAATAATGAATCTCAGGCTCGCCAAACTGCAAGCAGCGATATAAACGGAAGAAATATTACTATAATCAATTATATGGATTCAAACAACTTTAAGGAATATAGTACTGATGTAATGCCTCAGGCTAACGGTTCTAATCCCGGTTATTCCGCATATGACAGTGATGTTGCAAAATGTCAAATTCAGGATGCAAAGGCAAATGGTTCAGATGTTGTAATTGTTTATTTCCACTTTGGAAATGAATACTCCAGTTCACCAAATCCTGATCAGGAAAAGATGGCTCATGAAGTAATAGATTATGGGGCAGATGCTGTTTTAGGTTCACATCCTCATGTAACACAGGGAATTGAAATGTATAAAGGCAAGCCTATATTCTACAGTCTGGGAAACTTCATATTTGACATGTCAAATTCAGCAACTCACATTGCATATATAGTTAAAATGGACTTTGTCAATGATACCGGAGAGTGTACAGTTTATCCTGTGATTATTTCAGGATACCTGCCTTACTTTATGGGACCTGATGAGGGAACCAGTTTACTTAATTCATTGTCTCCTCAATGTGATGATTTGGAAATAACGCCGGAAGGTACCGGTAAATTGTATTTTAATTTAACTGATGATAATTATGAATCAAAACAATAAAAGCCAGTGGAACTCTTCTCTTGCGTTTTTAATGTCAATGATAGGTGCTGCTGTTGGATTGGGTAATATATGGCGTTTCAGCTATGTACTGTACTCCAATGGTGGAGGATCCTTTTTCATTCCCTATTTTGTAGCTATCGGGCTTCTGGGAATTCCATTTCTTATTTTGGAATATGGTTTGGGGTTCAAATTCAAAACATCCTTTTCAAATCTGCTCCACAAAATAAGACCGAGGTTTGAAGTAATAGGGTGGATTTTAGGTCTTCTGGCATTTGGTGTTGTAACCTATTATATGGTTATTCTTGCATGGGATATAGTTTATCTTGGAGCAAGTCCGGTTCTGGCATGGGGGGCAGATCCTGCAGGATTTTTCTCAAATTATGTTGGTGGAGACTCTACAATTTCTGACTGGTCACATCTGATACTTCCGACAGTAGCGGGACTGGTTATTGTATGGGTAATGATATGGTTTATTTCAAAAAAAGAGCTGAACTCCGGAATAGGCAAAGTATCCAAAGTGCTGATTCCATTACTCTTTGTTATAATGGCAGCTATTGTAGTGTTTTCCCTGACATTGCCTGGTCATAATCTGGGAATTGAAACACTGCTGACTCCTGACTGGTCAGTGCTTTTTGATGTAAACATATGGCTTGCTGCATTTTCACAGATTATATTTTCATTAAGTTTGGGAATGGCTATTGCACTTACATATGCAAGTTATCTGCCTGAAGATTCAAAATTAATCAATAATGTGCTGATTGTAGTTAGTTCAAACTCAGGTTTTGAGATATTCACTGCATTTGGAGTGTTTTCAATATTGGGATTCATGTCAGTAACATCAGGTGTTCCGATTGAAAGCCTAATCAGACAGGGTACAGGTCTTGTATTTATTGTATTTCCGACAATATTCAATACAATGGGTATGGCAGGTAAGATATTGGGACCTCTGTTTTTCCTGGCTATATTATTTGCAGGAATAACTTCTGCTCTGGGATTTTTAGAGCCGTTACTTAATTCTGTATGTGATAAGTTTGGATTTACCCGTAAAAAATCAGCCAGTATATTATGTGGTGTCGGATTTGTGATTTCAATGTTTTTCACATGCGGAATCTCCAGCTATCTTGTTGAAATAGTGGACGGATTTTTGAACCAGTTTGGAATATTGTTTTTAATCGCATTGCAGTGTATTATATTTGGATGGATTTTAGGAATTGATGATTTAATTGAAGTTGTAAACAAGGATTCTGTAATGCATGTTGGAAAACTATGGGTTGCAATCATTAAATATATACTGCCATGTGTAATTTTCATAGTTTGGACATTCGGAATTATTGATCTGATTAAAACAGGAGGATTTCTGGAACTGGCTGTTGATGTTGTTATTACAGTTAGCATTTTAATAGCCAGTGTTATGCTGACAAAATTCGAAGATTATAAATAAGTGTTAATAACAAATAGTAAGGTGTAATATGGTTTTTTTTTAAATCATATTGTAATATATCAACAAAAAAATTTATTTTTTTGATTCGTTTAAAACCTTCTCACGTGTTTAAGGGAGTGTTATGCTCCTTAAAACACACTTTTAATAAAGTTTCTTTCTTTTGGAATATGCTTTCTGTTTCTTTTTTTCCAGACTTTTATAATCTCTGGACTTGTAGGTGTTCTGCTGTCTGTTTGTAGTGGCATTGGGCATTACCGTTACCAAATTTATTGTGTTGTTGTCACAGGCAAAAACAACCTTGATTTCAGAGTATTTCTTTGTTTTCGGAGCCGGAAAAATAACTTCATACTGGTGATTGCCGCTAGGTTCATATCTTAAAGGCTCTTCATTCAATACTGTGTCTACAATATAGTCTCTTGAGATTCCGTTGTCATCAAGCCTCTGAATAAAATGGGTATTTTCAAAGCACCAGTTGATGGCGCTGAGGTTTCCGACAATATATTCGTCAAAAATGTCCATACTTTTAATTTCATATTTGGTTGCTTTTATAGATTGTGTTTTTAATTTGTTTAGAATATTTTTAAAATCACCTTATTTTGTTTAGAAGAATATAGGTAATTATATTAATTTCATTTTATAAACTAATACCTATTGGAGGTTTTTCATGGTTTCTAGAAAAATTTTGATTTTGACAATGATTGCTGTTTTAGCTATTGGAATCGGTTCAGTATGTGCTGTGCAGAATGTTGAAGTTGACGGAATGAAGTTTTGCATTCCTGACGGGTATAATGAAGAAACATCTTTAGCTACTGAAGGTGTAACAAATGCAGACGGCTTTAAAATATATAATCGCACATATTTCGACAGTTCAAATAAGATGATACATATATCTGTTTTCCATGGTAAGGATACTGATAAGTTAAGTTTGGATGATTTAAAAGAACCTACTGATGTTAAAAAAACCATAAAAGGTTATGATGGTTTATTGGATCATGATAAAGATGCAGGATTATACTTTTTTACATATATTAAAGATGGAAAAGTCAGTATAGTTACTGTTGAAGATGAAAGTTTACTTGAGAAAGTTATTGTTTAAGTGAGAAGAGATTTTCTCGCTTATTATTTTATTTTTGTAGTTGTTTGGTGATTTTACAATTAAAAAAGTTTAAATTTAATTGTGATTAATTAAATAATTTATCATGTGTTTATTTAGTGAACATATTCTGTTCATTTTTAAATTTAAAGTAATTTTATTCTTTTATTTTGTTTTATTCACTTTATATTGGTTTTATTTTTATTTTGTGTAGTTGTTAATTAATATTTTCTTTTTTTATAGGATTAATTTAGTAATCTTTAAATATAATATGATTTAAATTATTATTTAAAAATGAAAACAATTTTTCATAATGGAGACAATTTTTAATTTAAGTAGGATATAAATCAAGAAATTTTTTGAAGCTTGGTTTTTTAATGGAAAAAATTAATAATGATTTTAATTTCAGTTAAAAGAAGGGTTATTTAATGCTTTAAATGAATTTGAAAATCAAACATGGTTAATATGGTGAAAACATGGAAAATACAGTATCGTTTCAGGAATATCTTTTAAGCAAAGGATATTTATTTGATCCGAAAATAATTGAAAATTATTTATTATCTATAAAAGTAAAACCGTTTGTAATATTTACGGGAAATTCAGGAACTGGTAAAACAAAACTTTCTCAATTGTTTGCAGAATATATTTCTGATTCCACCCAAAATTCTGGAAATAATAGTTCTTTAATTAAGGATAATGAATTTTTGTCTGTTAAAGTGCCTGTTAATAAATCATCCTTTGAAAACACTGGATGGACACTTAGTAATAAATATCTTTATGATGTTTTGCCAATTAAAGAATCACAATGTGATTGTGATATATTGGTAGACAATATTCCTGCAAAAGCATATGTTCGTGTGCAAATGCAATTAGAATATGATAAAAATAATGAAAAATTAAAAAATTATTTTAAAAATTTATTTTCTCAAGATTCTGCCAAAATTGTTGATTTAAAAATAAATATTGGGGCATTTAAAGAGATTTATGATCGTAAATCTAATAATGAAGATTTTATAATTTTGGAACAAAATTCAAACAAAACAGCATTTAATGAAAGGCAATGGTTTATGAATAATAATATTTTTAATTATTTGCCATTTAAATCAGGTTATGTTAATTGTAATATTGTAGTTAAAAATATTAAATCTGCTGCCAAAATTAGGCTGATGCCTAGGTTGTATTTTAAGAAAAATGAAGAATTACAAAACTATTTAAAAGAAAATGAAGGCAAAAAAGTTGAAGTAAAAATCAAAACAGACAATTTCAATTTTGAAAATTTCCATCCAATATGGGAAAAAGAAGAAGATTCAACAAACCATAAAAAAGATCCAAATTATAAGATCGTTCCTGTGGGTGCTAATTGGACTGAAAATAGGCATGTTTTAGGGTTTTATAATGTAATTACTGGGGAATATAATGAAACACCATCTTATTCTTTAATTAAACTTGCTAAAGATGATATTGATTCACCATATTTTTTAATTTTAGATGAAATGAATTTATCTCATGTTGAAAGGTATTTTGCTGACTTTTTATCAGCTATTGAAAGTGGACAACCAATTCCATTGTATTCTAATGATGATGAAAATTATGAATTGGATATTCCCGATAATTTACTGATCATAGGTACTGTTAATGTTGATGAAACAACTTATATGTTTTCACCTAAGGTTTTAGATAGGGCAAACACTATTGAATTCCCAACAATGTCTGCTAAAGAATATATGAACTCTGATTTCAACGAATTTGACTTTAAAAACATAACCTATCTAATGAATCCACTTGAAGATTTGGATGTGAGAAATATGAATGTTCATGATTTAAAAGATATTTTCATGTTTATTAATTGTTTTAGGGGGAATTTGTGGGATGTTTTATCTATTGAGTTAGATTTATTCCAAAGCATTCTTAAAAAAATAAATTTTGACTTTGGTTTTAGGGTTATTAATGAAATTCTCCGGTTCATGTTTGTTTCATGGAGATATGAAGGATCTCCAAAAAATTGGGAAAATTGGGAGAGATATTTCGATACACAAGTCAAACAAAAAGTTCTTCCAAAACTGCATGGTTCACAAAAAGCTATTGGTCAAACTATCAATGAATTATTTAATGCATGTTTAATTGAAAGAAAAAATAATGCAGATGTAAGACTTGTTGATTTAACTAAAAAAGATTGCAGGTATTATACTTCTGCAGTTAAACTTCAAAATATGGCTAAAATATTATCTAATCAAAGATATGTATCTTTTATTAATTAAATTTAGATTCAAATGATCGAGCAAAAAGTTATTATTGAATTGAGAAATAATCTGGGGGGAGTAGGTACTCTTTATATTAGTGCACTGAATCCTCAGATGGTTAATCATTCTAAACATATTATAAATGATTATTTAACATTAGAAAATATTGATTTAGTTGAAACTCCGGATAATTTAACTCCTATTCAATATTGTGTTGATGCATCAACTCATTTTGCAAATTTGATGCTTTTAGAAGAAACTGATTATCAAATTTTATTTGAATCAAAAGATGTAAATTCATCTTATGATATTTTATATTCATTAGTTAAAATGAATAATGATTTTTTTAATGAATTTAGGTTTTCTTTAACTGAATTTGAAAAATATAAAGTTGTTGGAACTCTAAATTTTAGAAGTTATGTTGGTAAATCATTTTTGGATGTTAAAAAGAATGGTTATTTGTCTAATAAGGTTCCAATTGAAGTCAGATCTAAAAAAATAGATTATTTTAATCAATATTCTGCCATGATAGCGGAATTATCTCAATATGCATTAGGTTTGATTTTTGAAAGTGATTCTCCTCTTTATCAGGAATTCGAAATTGATTATAAAAATAAAACAACATATTATGAAGATTTCATGTTTTTGGAATATTTGTTCAGGCCTGAGAACTTGCCGTCTATTTTTGAATACCTGTCTAAGAATTTATATTCTAGGTTGGAAGAATGTGATGATGTGGTTCCAACTTCTTTTGCATCAAATGTTGGTGATAAAGAGTTAATTAATATTTTAAACAATCCTGATAAGTTGCAAAAAACAGATTCTGATATGAAATTGGCCAATTATCTTGGAGGGTTTTTACCAATTGAAGTTGAGGAAATAGACTATAATGATTCAATTGATGTTGCTGAAAATAGATTTTTTAAATATTTTTTAGAATTGGTAAGAGATTTGATTGAAAAGTTGTTAGACAATTCAAAAGAGGGTTATATTAAGGATAAATTAACTTTTTTCAATGAAGAAATTGTATATTATCTTTCCAATAAATTATTTGCAGATATTGGTACTTTAGATTACATTCCATTTAATTCACAAGTTTTACAAAAGAGAGAAGGTTATAGGGATATTTTCCAATTCTTTTTAATGTTTGAATTTTCTTTTAAATTAAGTTGGGATGAACTTAACAATCAATTCAAAGGTTTTGAAAAGAAATTAAGTGAATTATATGAATATTGGTGCTATTTCAAAATTTTAAAAGTTTTAAACGAAATGAGTGTTTCTAAAGTTGATTTTGAAGATGTTTTTGAAATTAATAAGAATAATTGGTCAATGGATATTAAAAGAGGACATAAATCAATTAAAAAATTTAAATTAAATTTGTTTGATCAGGATATTTTCATTGAATTATTTTATAATAAAACATTTTCAAATAATACAAAATATAGGTCATATTCTTTAGCTTTTAGGCCAGATTATTCATTACTTATTTATTTAAATGGAGAAAGATATTTTATTCATTTTGATGCAAAATATCGCTCTGAATTGGATGTTATTAATTTTTATAACAAAATTCAAGATAAAACATTCTCTGAAGTTGAAAATGAAGTTAATAATAGGGATTCTAAGGAAAATAAAGATAGAATTTTTAAAAATGGGGATATTTATAAGATGCATACTTACAAGGATTCCATTTTAAAAACTGAAGGATCATACGTTTTATACCCAGGTAATGTACATAAATTGTTTAGAGAAGATAATGATTTAATTATTCCTTCTGTTGGCGCTTTTCCCTTAGCTCCTGGAAATGGTGGCGAGGAGGAGTATAATCTATCTATTTTTATTAAAAATGTAATAAGAAGTTTAATTGTTAATTAATTAATTTATAAACTGAATTAAGAACATTTAAATACAAAGCAGCCAATATATTCAATTAATATTTTAATTCAGGTGTAAAAAACATGAAAGAAATAAAAGTAGTGGCAGCTATTATTCAAAAGGAAAACAAAATTTTAGCTACTAAAAGAGGATATGGCGAGTTTATAAACATGTGGGAGTTTCCTGGAGGAAAAATAGAATCTGGCGAAACCAAAAAGCAGGCTCTAGTTCGTGAAATTAAAGAAGAATTAAACATTGAAATTAATGTTGATAAATTCGCCTTAGATATTGAGTATCAGTATCCTAACTTTTATTTATTCATGTCCTGTTTTATGTGTTCAATTAAGGAAGGTTCAATCGAACTTTTAGAACACAATGACGGTAAATGGATTACAAAGGAAGAATTAAACACTTTAAATTGGCTGCCGGCGGATATTGATGCAGTCAATTATCTAAAAGAAAACATGTGATTTTTATGGATAATCAGAATGATATTTTAGAGGGAACTAAAACCGCTTTTATTAATGAAACTTATAATCCTGCAAATGATTTCAAACCTAAATTCCTTTCAAACAATTTTAATCATAAGGTTTTAAATTCCATTAAGGAGGAACTGCAGAATTGCGACGAATTTTTTATAAGCTCTGCTTTTATTACTTTAGGTGGTCTAACCCCTCTTTTGCAGGATTTTTTGGAACTTGAACAAAGGGGTATTAAAGGTAAGATTCTTACAACTGATTATCTTAATTTTACAGATCCTAAAGCTTTAAAAAAGCTTCAGTCTTTAGATAATATTGAAGTTAAGCTTTATGCTCAGGAAAAGAATGGTTTTCATACTAAAGGTTATGTTTTTAGAAAAAATAACATTTACAAAGGTATTGTAGGCAGTTCTAATTTAACTTTAAACGCTTTAACTGTTAACAAGGAGTGGAATGTTGAATTTACTTCTTTACATGACGGTGAAGTGTTGAATAATTTATTATCTGAATTTAACAACTTGTGGGATGAAGCAAACAATCTGGAAGATGTTCTTCCGGCTTATGAAAAGTTATATGATTCTCAAATGAACTTTACAAAGCTAAAAGAAAACTACAAGAAACTCAGCTCTGAGGATTTGGTTCCAAATTCTATGCAGATTGGTTTTATGGAAAGTTTAAGGTCTTTAATTCAAAGTGGTGAATCAAAGGCACTTCTGGTATCGGCAACTGGTACTGGTAAAACTTATGCTTCTGCTTTTGCTGTTCAGGATTTCAATCCTAAAAAGTTTCTTTTTGTAGTTCACAGAGAACAAATCGCCAAACAGGCCATTAATGCTTATAAAAATGTTTTTAAAAATACGAAAGATTTCGGATTACTGACTGGTAATTCTAAAGACTATGATTCCAACTTTTTATTCTCAACAATTCAGACATTGTCTAAAGATGATGTTTATACCAAGTTTAAAAAAGATGAATTTGATTATATTGTGATTGATGAGGTTCATAAAGCTGGTGCTTATTCCTATCAAAAAATCATGGATTATTTTGAACCTGAATTCTGTTTGGGAATGACTGCTTCACCTGAGAGGCCTGACGGTATTGATATTTATGAACTCTTTGACCATAATCTGGCATGTGAAATCAGACTTAAAGATGCTTTAGAAGAGGATTTGTTATGTCCTTTTCATTATTTTGGAATATCTGATTTGGAAATTGATGGAGAAACTGTTGATGATTCAACAGAATTCAATCAGTTGGTTTCAGATGACAGGGTAAATTATTTGCTTGAAAAATCAGCATATTACGGATATTCTGGTGAGAGAATTAAAGCTTTGGTATTTTGCAGCAGGAAAAAGGAAGCAAATGAACTTTCAAAAGCTTTCAATAAAAGGGGCCATCCGTCAATTGTCTTAACAGGTGATGATTCACAGCAGACAAGGGAAGATGCAATTTACAGACTGACTAATGATGAGGCTAAAAACAAGTTGGAATACATTTTTACAGTTGATATTTTTAATGAAGGAGTAGATATTCCTGAAATTAATCAGGTTTTACTTGTAAGGCCAACACAGTCTCCAATTATATTTATTCAGCAATTGGGAAGAGGTCTTAGGAAATTTAAAAACAAAGACTATGTTGTTATACTGGATTTTATCGGAAATTATAAAAACAATTTCATGATTCCGATAGCTCTTTCAGGTGACAGATCCTATGATAAGGATAATATTCGCCGTTATCTGATGGGGGGAAATAAAGTAATTCCTGGAGCTTCTTCAATCAGTTTTGATGAGGTTTCTAAAAAGAGGATTTATAATTCAATAAATAACACTTCATTTTCAAGAATAGCTCTTTTTAAAGAAAAATACAATAATCTGAAGTTTAAATTAGGCAGAATTCCAATGCTTTTGGATTTCTATGAAAATGGAGAAATGGATCCTTTATTAATCTTAAATCATACTGCAATGGATTGCTATTATTCATTTTTAAAAAAGGCAGATAAATATTATGACGAATATCTCTCAGAAGAGGAAATTTCATCTTTAAAATTCATATCCAAAAACTTAGCCAGTGGAAAAAGACCTCATGAGTTGCTGATTTTAAAATCTTTAATTTATAATGCTTATTTCTCAGTTGAATCAATTGAACACTTATTAAAAGCAGAATATGATATTCAAAATGATGTAAAATCAATTGAAAGTGCAATCGATGTTTTAAATCTTGAGTTCAGTAAAAAAGATAAAAAAGATTTCTCTGAACTGTCTTTTATGGATGAGTTTCAAATCTCAAATGAATTTAAAGAGTATCTGGCTCATGAAACTTACAGAAAACATGTTTTGGATGTAATTGATTATGGATTGCTTAAATATAAAACAGAATACAATACTCAGGTTGAAGGTGAAAATTTAACACTATATGCCAAGTATTCAAGAAGGGACGTTTGCAGACTTTTAAACTGGCCAAATGATGACAGTTCCACATTATACGGATATAGGGTAAAACACAATACCTGTCCTATTTTTGTAACTTATGATAAAAAAGAAGACATTTCAGATATACTAAGTATATAGATGAGTTTGTAAATAAAGATGTTTTCAGCTGGATGACTAGAAGTAGGCTTAAATTAGATAGTAAGGAAGTACTTGCAATTAAAAATTATCAGAAAACTAATTTGAAGATACATTTATTCATTAAGAAAAGTGATGATGAAGGTAAGGATTTCTATTATATGGGTCAGGTTGAACCATTTGATTTTATCCAGACAACTATCAAAAGCAAAGACGGAGACCTGCCGATTGTCAATATTAAATATAATCTCCATATTCCAGTTAAAGATGAGCTGTATGACTATTTTGAAGATAATATGGATTAGCTATTGCCAGTATCTGCATTATAACAATAAAATACTGATAGGTTTAAATGATAAGGAAATTTATTCCCTATCACTTAATAATTCACCAGCTACTCCAATGCTTTCTTTCGGATATGCTTGAACAAGTACTGTTATTGCCTCTATTGGCAATCCGTAACTGTCAGACACTATTTCACTTACTTTTTTTACCATTTCTCTTTTATCTTCAACACTGATTGTGTCATTTCCGGCTATTGTTATTACAGGCATAATTTTTTCCTCCCTGTTTTTAAAATTTATTAATCAGATATAATAAACTATCTATTAAGTGATTATTATGCTTGGTGAAAATGAACTTGTTAAACTGTTTCCGGATTTTAAAGATTTGGTTCAGCCTTCAGGAATTGATTTGGCTTTAGATAAAATTTATACTCAGGAAAGTGAAGGTTCCCTGATTGACAATGAAAAAAACCTTCCTGAAATTAAAGAATTGGAAGGGCCTGTTTACACTTTAAAACCTCATACTGCTTATCTTGCTTCAATTGACAGGAAAATCAAAATTCCGAAGGGCTATTCAATGTTATACTTGCCGAGATCCACATTACTGAGGTCTTTTGTCTCAGTTCAGACAGCTGTTGGAGATCCCGGTTTTTTCGGAACTTTAATGTTCATGATTTATAATCACGGAGATTATGAATATAAAATCAAAAAAGGAGACAGAATAGCTCAGGGAGTTGTTTTTGAAGTTGAAGGCTCCGGGCAATACAGCGGATCTTATCAGGAAGAGGAATAATAATGAATGTAGCTGCTTATTTAGTTAAAATCCTTGAAGAGGAAGGTCTGGAAAATATTTTCGGACTTCCCGGAGAACAGATATTGCCGTTTTATAAGGCTCTCAAAGATTCCAAAATAAATCATGTTCTGGTAAGGCATGAACAGGCAGCTATGCATGCAGCAGATGCATATTACAAATCCTCTCATAAATTAAGTGCATGTGTAGCTACTGCAGCGCCGGGGGCACTTAATTTTACAATGGCTCTGGCCGGAGCATATAAGGACAATGTGCCTCTTCTGGTTTTGACAGGAGACAATCCCACTGATTTGAGAAATGAGGATGTTTTCCAGTCACTTCCGACATCTGAAATTTTTAGAAATATTGTTGACGAAACATTCAATCCCTTAAACGGAACTGAAGCGGTATATGCACTAAGGGCAGCTATTTATAAAATCAGGCACGATCCAAAAGGCCCGGTTCATATAAACTTGTCAAATGATGTCCTGTTAAGCGAGGAGTTTCAGGACTTTGATTTATGTTATTTATGTGAAAATGACCTGTCAAATGTTAAAAAAGCCCAGGAATTAATAAACAAATCTAAAAAACCGCTCTTTGTATTGGGTTCTGGAGCAATATCACAAAGAAAAGTTTTAAAACTGATAGCTGAAAGTAATGGAATTCCGGTAGCAACTACTTTTAATTCAAAAGGAATCATAGCTGAAAGCAATCGGTTAAATCTGGGAATGACTGGTACAAGAGGAACTCCCAGAGCAGATTATGCCATAAAAAATTCAGACTGTATCATAGCTTTAGGTGCAAGAGCTTCTGAAAGGACATTTGCTGCTTTGGATGAAATTGAAGATAAGCTGATTCATGTAAATATTAATAAAAAGCATCTTAAAGGAAATTATCCGATTCAGGGAAGTGTTGAAAACTTCTTATGTGAAGTAGACTTTAAAAAAGCAGACTGGTTAGATGAACTGTTGGAAATTGACAACAAAATAGCTGTTGAAGGATTGGATGATAAAACACTTCCGTTAAGACCTCAGGTGGCTATTAATGAAATTCTAAATCAGTATAAGGACAATATTATAATCGGTGATGCCGGAAGTCATATTACATGGGTAACTCTGCTTAAAAAATCCTCTGACTTTGGCCAGCTGCTGTTTCAGTCAGCACTTGGACCAATGGGTTACGGAATTCCGGGAGCTATTGGAGCTGCAGTTGCAAATCCTGATAAAAAAATAATTGTAATCAACGGAGACGGAGATTTCCAGATGAATATTCAGGAACTGGCTACAATAAAAGAATATGGCTTGAATATTTTAATTTTCATAATAAACAACTCACAATACGGCATTATAAGGCAGCATGAAGTTAATAAATATGATATGGAACCCTATCAGACAGATTTAAAAAATCCTGACTTTGTAAAAGTAGCTGAAGCATACGGATTAAAAGCAAAAAGGGCAGAAAAACTTGAAGATCTCCAGGATGTGGATGATTATGATATTGTAGATGTTGCTGTAAGGTTTGAAGATATTCCCCTTCCTAAATAAGGCACTCTTCAACAAATTTTTTTACAATATCTTCATATCCCAGGCAGTTGCCGTCAAATGAATAGTAATAGTATTCCTCATCCTGGTTATGGATAAATCCGACTGGTATCAGTTCATAACTGGCTATTTTATCTTTTAAGATAACTGCTTCTGATTTATAGATAAAATAAAAGTCATCATCACCAACAGCTATTTTTTTAAAGGTTAGTTCTTCATCCTTTTTGAAGTATTTGTCAAGCTTTTCCTTTTGGTGTTTTGCAAATCCTGAAAAATCATTTTTCATTTTTATCACCTTTGAAGGTTTTAATTAAAATCCTGATTTCTTTTTTGGAAATTAAACTGACAACAGGCAAAAGCAGCTTTAAAAGATTAATGTCAACATCCAAGCATCCTTTAAAATCAATTACAGGATCTCCAAAAACAGGTTCGGCACTTACTTTAGAAACAGGATATAATGTTTTAATAAATCCGTTAACAGCCCAGATATATCCTATATACTGCGCAGTGTCTGCATAACTGGCCAGTCCAAATTTAAGATGATTTTCTAATTTTGATACCTTGAGGGATTTGACGGTTTTTTTTAAAAAATCTGAAATGTAAGGCAGGGCATTTTTAAGAGGTTTCATTAAATTTTTAGACTCTTTTTCATCATCTTCGTCTTTTGAGGTTTCTTTTTCTTTTGAAGAATTATAAACAGTTATTTTTTTAAAAATATTTATTTTAATAATAGCTGAAAGTTTGCTTCCGGTTTTTTCAAAGCTAAGTGATATTCTAAGACCCATATATAAAAAAATAATAAGAATTAGGATGATTATAAGTAAAATCATTCCTAGGATGTATATGGTGTTCAAAATATCCCTTTTTTAAGTTTATTGTTCGTCTTCGGTAGTTGTAAACTCAGGTTCAATATATTCAGATTCATCGTAGTCATCTGAAGATTTTGAGAAGTAATTTTTAACAAGGTCAGAAACAATCAGTCCTAAATCAGACAATGCTTTGTTGGTTTCGGTTCCTTTAGTTAAGTTAACAACTTTAACTCCTTCTCCGCTTTTGGCATTTTTTGGAATAATTACCATGGAAACTGGTTCAACACCTGCACCTGCACCTACAGTATCGTTTCCGTCATTACCCAGTATGTTTTCACAGGCTCCAAAACCTACTCCCATTCTCATTACTGGAATTAAAAATTGGTCTCCTGCATCAATAGGTTTTCCGACAACATTTTCAATACTGATAAGTTTACGTAATTCTTCTACACTTGTTTTAATATTTTCAGCCATATTTTGACACATCCATTTTTTTTAGTTAATTATAATATTAACTATCAAATATTAAATATTTTGTTTATTTAAAAAAAATTTCAGGCTTAATAATTTAGCTATTATCAAGCCTATTTTATGAATTATTTTTACATTTTTAAGGAATGTATTTGGTTTAATGTGTCTTGGGGTAGTTTTCCTTTTTGAATTAGTGTTGTTATTTCGTTTGTTATTTCATTTTTCATTTCATTTTTTCCCTCATTTCTTCCTTCACTTTTTCCTTCTTTTCTGGCTTGGTCGTATAGTGTGTTTCTCATTTTTCCATCCATTCTTGGTGTTTGATGTTTTTTTTATTATTTGGGGGGGGTGTTTTTTTACATTTTTAATGAGTTTAATTGGTTTAATGTGTCTTGGGGTAGTTTTCCTTTTTGAATTAGTGTTTTTATTTCGTTTTTTATTTCTGTTTCTTTCTTGTTTTCTCCTATATTTATTCCTTCAGTTTTTCCTTCTTTTATTCCTTCTTTTATTCCTTCTTTTCTGGCTTGGTCGTATAGTGTGTTTCTCATTTTTATTTCCTCCATTATTGGTTGTTGGTGTTCTTTTTTTATTACTTTGGAACATACTGCCTGTTGAATGTATTTGATGTTGTTAAGTTCGTCCATAGTTAATGTTGTTATTTTATTAGTTAGTTGAGCGGTTTTCAATGTTATTTCTTCTGTTGTTTCATTGTAGCTTGTAAAAGGCATTAATTTCAAAGCAAGTATTTCTGTTCTGGTTAGTTTTTCGTTGTTTTCTATTTTTTTACTTATACTATTTATTTTTTCATTTCCGTCAATGTTTTTTAAGGATATGATTTTAATTTTAAAAACATTGTCTTTGCTGTATTGGTGGATGATCGGGTCTTTTGATATTGCCTGAACACAGATAATGTAGGTTTCAACAAAACAGCCGGTATATTCATGCAGCAATGCAGCATAAGCGAAAATTCTTTGTAGTTCCTTTTTTGTTGGAACTCTGGCCTGAAATTCCATATGGATATAAATTTTGTCTTTTGTTTTGCCTACATAGTCCAGATGATATCTTTTATTTTTTAATTCCGTAAATTCTGTTTTGGCGGATTCTACAATTTCATAATCGATGTTCATAAAGTCCAACAGTTCATTTATTGAAGAGTTTGCTATTTCTTTTAATGTTATGTCCAGTAAGTGATAGTTAATGATTAAAACCCCCTGTTGCTTTTATTGGATATCCAATATCTTATTGATTTTTATAGTTTATAAATTGGTCAGTTTTTTCTAAAAACAATTTTACATTCTTAA
>ERZ857998.1764-NODE-1764-length-22939-cov-19.617156_pt1 | contig 22939 bp, 20 predicted proteins | sample MGYA00519954_ERZ857998 | MGnify/ENA primary metagenome ERZ857998 (study PRJEB31778, sample SAMEA3449424) | human gut metagenome | biome: human gut; feature: human-associated habitat; material: faeces | place: United Kingdom | collected 2010/2012 ...
GGTCAGCGGCGGGCGTCTCGCAGGCTTCGAGGTCAACGAGGCCGGATTGCTTTTCCGCATAAAGCTGGCGGTTGTACTCCTGCAAGGCTGCCAGCAATTCGGGGTACTGCTGCTCCGGTTTCCGTTCTTCGAGAAAGGTTTGTGCTGCTTCTTCCGCATGGGATTCCAAACGGCTGCCAGTAAAGGTCGGCCATAGCATGACGCAGACGCCCGCCACAGCCAGCAGCGCCGCCAACACAAGAGAGGTCTTACGCATGGCGCATCCTCCTTACCAAAAAGTAAGCGCCGCCGACCACGGCCACTGCGCCAAGCCCGATACCTAAGCCGGTGAGATAATGCTGCGTCCAGGAGGAGGCCGCTGGTTTTTCTGCGGTGGCAATTGCTTCCTGCTCTGGGGTATAAGGAACACGGTGCCCACGAACTAAAAGCCGGTGTGTATTGATGGCAAACGGCGTACACGTAACCAGCGTGACCAGATCCTTGCCCTCCTCGATTTGCAGCAAGCTCGTATCCGTGGGCAACACCGTGTTGATGCTATCCACTTCGTAGGCCAGTGTGTCACCCAAAACGTGGATATAAAAGATGTCACCTTTTTCGAGTTGGTCGATGTCCGAAAACAGCTTGGAACTCGCCATACCACTGTGCGCCGAGAGTACCGCGTGGGTACTGCTGCCGCCCACCGGTAGGGATGTACCTACGACATGGCCGACCGATTTTTCCAATGTCTCTGCGCCCGTACCGTGCTGCACGGGCAGATACACACCTATTTGGGGAATATCCACATAGGCCATGACGCCGCCTACCGTAAGCTGCTCGGTATACGTAAAGGGAGGGGCGAATGCCCCTCCCTCAGAGATCGTCGCATTGGCCAGCATGGCGTTATACTGCTGCGCCGCCTGCCGCTGGGCAGTCAGTTCGGCATCGTCGGTGTCCTCGATGGTCGCGGTGTAGATAGTTTCTACATCGGAGTGGTACTTTTCGCTCACCAACTCACCGATCAGTGGATAGAGAAGTAACCCCAGCGCCACAACACCGCAAGCTGCCGCCAGTAGCCAGCGTTTCACTGCTCACTCTTATGCTTACGGCTGCAGATCACAATGAAGGCCGCTGCACTCAGAAGCAGGACACCGCCTACCGTATACATCCAAACACCTCGGCCACCAGTCTTGGGCAAGTCAAAACCGGGATTATTGACGACAGTCAGCGGCACAATGGTGTTGCCATCCGCCATGGTGACATCCTTGCCGTTGACGGTAGCGGAGGCGGTCAGGAACTTGGCGCCGCACTTCTCGCAGGCACCGTTTTCCTTGGTGGTGATCACGATCTTGACCGCGTCCTTGAGGAGAACGTAGCCCTTATCCGTGGCGGTTTCAGTCAGGCTGTAGCTATCATCCTCCAGCCCTTTCACGATAATGTGGCCGTTGCTGTTGGGGATAAAGGTGGTAGCATCGGACTTCTTCGTGGTGATACCCTTGGCGTAGTAGGTGCCATCCTTCAGGTCTGCGATGATGTAGCAGTCGGCGGTGTCATTATGCAGGTTGAACTTGACATTCTGAATGTTGCCCTTGCCATCGCTGAACTGCTTGAGGACGTCAACGCCGTAAGTATACACATGGCAGCAGTCCTTCAGAGTATCATAGTAAGTAGTGTTGGTACGCTTCCAAGTCAGTACGACTTCGTTGGGGTTATCCGTGTCGCCCATCTTGGCGTCGGCGGTCAGAGTGGCGGCGTAGGTGATCCGCATGGTGCAGTCGGAAAAGCCGCGCTTCACGCTGTCGTTGTAAACAGTGGTCGCTTCGTTGATCTCGCTCAGACCGGATTCGGTCATCTTGATAGTCATGGTGTTGGCCGTATCGTCGTAAACCACGGTGAACTTGCCGGAATCCTCGGCCCAAGTGGTGATCTTGTCGGTGCAGGCAGCATCGCGGAAGAACTCGATAACAACATCCTGCTTGTTGTAGCGGATGCCCTTGGACATGGTATCGACGTAAGTATACTCACTCAGCGAAGAAGCCTTGGAGGTGATAGTGGGCAGGGTGCTGATGATCTGGTAATCTACAACATCACCCACGGAAGCGGTAGCGGTGTGCTCGAAGCCATCGGAGATGTCGGTCAGGCTGCCGGTGTTCTTGCCAGTGCTGTTCTTGCTCTCACGCACGGTCTTGGAGAGGTCGGGGTTGCCAGTCTGGTTTTTCGGGTAGGTCACGATATCGTAGATCCACTCGCCGCCATCGACGGTGGTCATAGGCAGGCTTACGAAGAAAGGATTGCAGGTAGAAGTCACGTTTTCGGGGACGCGGGTTTCAACCACCAGGTACAGGCCCTGCTCCATGTTGGAGGCAGAGGTATGACCGGCTGCGTCCGTCTCGGGCATAGCCACGCCGCCGTTCTTAACAGCAACTTCCAAAGCATTTTTCACGGTAGTTGCATTGGCAGCCAGTGCAGCGGCCAGCTTATTGTTCAGAGCATCGCTGGTGAAGTAGTTGATTCCATTTTCGGACTTATGAGCATCTGCGGCGGTTAGACCAATGGCAGACATTACCGCGTTGCTGCGGTCAGAAGTGTCAAAGCCGTACAGCACACCCACATGACGCTGACCATCCACAACCTCGTTGCTCATGGTAGCATCGGCTACCTTCAGATATGTGAACTCAACGCCCTGAATGGCGTATTTGCTCAGCTTGTCAATGACGGCATCGTCATGCAGGCCGGTGGAAACGTAGGATTCCGCATCCCACACGCCATCTTCGCTGGCTTTGGTAATGTCATATTTATAGATACTCAGGGATGCTTTCTTCGCCAGATCAATGGTAGGTTCTGCGGCAAATGCCGTAGTAACGAGACTCAAGGCCATAATGGCGGCCATGAGCATGGCGAATACGCGATGGATCTTTTTCATCTGGTTGTCTCCTTCGTAAATTCAGATTTTTTGCAAAAATAAACACCCATGCAAAGCATGAGTGCTGCAAACAGAATGGGTGCGATGAATCCGTTGCCGCCCGTGAAGGGCAGGACGAAGCCTGCGCTGTTGCAGGCGGTAATGGTAACGTCAGGATTGCTGCTGTCCAAAACTCCCGTGAACAGCGGTTCAGCCATTAGGGTATAGCCTGCGGGGGCCTTGGTCTCCGTTACGCGATACTGCGTGCCAATCTTGAGGTCGTCCCACTGGGCGATGCCTGTTTTGTCGGTGGTAATCTTACCTACCTCCGTCCAGTTCTTACCGTCTGTGGAAGTTTCCAGCAGCAGTTCCGCACCAGCAAGGGGCGAACCCGTCACGTCCACCTTGCGGACGGTGAGGCTGCCCTTGACAGGCTTATTCTCACGGGTAACTTTGACGTTAAGATTCTCACTGGTCAGACTGAAATCATACTTGGTTTCGTCCAGCTGGTAGCCATCCACGGTGCTGATCTCCTGATAAGAGTATTCTCCGGGGTTGAGATTATCGAAGATCCGCTTGCCGTTGGTGTCAGCGTCCACCTTCAGAATTTCGATGCTGCCGGTGATCAGCTTGTTCTCACGGGTGACTTTCAGCACCTGTTCGTTTTGGTTCAACGTGACAGGAAAGGCTGTCTCGTCCAGTTCATATCCGGTCGGTGCCTGGAACTCCTTGCAGGTGTAGCTGCCCAGCTTCAGACCGGTGAACGACAGTTTTCCATTGGTGTCCGTGTAACCCTCCGCGACTTGGCTTCCAGAGGCATCGTACAGGCGGAAACCGGCGCCCTGAAGAGGTGATTTAGAATCCGCGTCCACCTTACTGATCTCTACACCGGCTTTCCCCAGCGCATTGGTGCGCGTTGCGGTGATATCCAATGCCGAAGCCGTAATGGTGATCGGGTACTTGGTGTCGTCTACCACATACCCCTCCGGTGCGCTGATCTCCTGATAGCTATAGCTGCCCAAAGGCAAATCCGAAAAGACTGCTTTGCCATTTGCGCCGGTGGTCGCATCAGCGATTTTGTTGCCAGCGCTGTCATAGAGCCGGTAGGTCACGCCTGCCAAGGCTTTTCCGGTGTCGGCATCAGTCTTATTGATGGTCAGACTGCCCTTATCTTCCGTCACGGTGGCCTTGATCTTGATATAGGCTCTCACAGGATCAAGCCCAGTGCCGGTGTAACTCGCCAAGGACTGATACTTTCCGGTGCTGTCATACCAGCACAGTACGGCTTCGTCAGGGTCAATGCCGTATGCGCTGCCAGTGGCGGAGTAGGTTTTCTCGGTAGAAAGGCCCTTGGCCGCCTCCGGTGTGGCCGTGATGGTCAGGGTATTGCCGCGCTGCGTAAACGTAATGCCGTTGCCACTATTGCTGGCAAAGTTGAAGTCACTCAGCACACCGTTGGTGTCGGTGACGCTGGCGCTGTAGTTGCCGCTGGCATCCTTCGTCAGCTCAATGGTGTCGCACCAACGGGAGTTTGTCGCCGCAAAGCTGGGAATATCAGTTGCGCTCTGCATGGCATCCACAATTTCACTGTACCACAAGGCAAACGTGGGATAGCGAGACGTATCGACGCAGGTATAGAAGGGACTGGTTCCCCAAGAGCGGTAGTCGTAGGGACTACGATACTCACAGATCAAGTCCCAGATAACCGCCTGCGTAGCGGCCCACTTTTCAGCGTTCACGATGTCGCTGCTGTTGCTGTCACCGTATGCCGATCCATACTCTGCGCTGGGGTAGCCGCAGGCAAGTGCCAGAGCGATGCCGCTCTGAACGGACGCGGGCAGGTTGTACCAGCACCCGCTGGAGCCCTGCACATAGTTGCTGCTATCATCCGAGCGAACGCCGGGCTGGATGCAGTAGGCCACCGCACCATTGACATATTTGACATGATACAAGGCGCTGCCACTGCCCAAGCTACTGTCTGCCAGAATGGTCAGGTTTCTCGTGCTGGGCGTGGTCGAACTGCTGTAGTCATACTGCTTGAAGGTCAACTGACTGGTATAGACGTAGACCCGATATTTTACGACTACTGTGGCGGCGTAGGCGGACACCGCCAGCATCGCCGCCATAACCAGTGCAAGTACTAAGGCTGTAAATCGTTTGAATGTTTTCAATGAAAATCCTCCTTTTTCAAAAGATAAAGCCCCTCTGTTGCCAGAGAGGCTTTGCGTTTAGGGTATCAAATTTTAGTCGTAGAGGACGTAGATCAGCAGGCTCCCGCCATCCTCCACGATGCAGACATTACAGTGGAATCCGGCATCCGCCACACTGTCACGTCCCGCCTGCATCATGAGCTGGTGGAATGTGAAGTCCACCATGTCCCGTGCCTTGGCCTCCAGTGTTGCTTGCGAGGCGTCCACCGGCACCGCAGCGGGGAAGCGGTAGGCGCTGTTGTCCAGCGTCAGGCCGCTGTCTGTGACCACGCCGTATTGCGTCACCGCGTAGGCGTTGACCACGTCAATAGCCGCCTGCCGGTCTGCCGGTGCTGTGGGCTCAGGCGTGGGCTCCGGTTCCGGTGTAGGCTCCGGCTCCACATAGCCGGTTTTGGCGTGGACAGTCTCGGAGGGAATGGCCTCCGTAGGCGTGGAAGCAACGGGGGCTTGCTCGGATGTACGCTGTGATACTGCGTCTGCTGATGCTGTCTTTCCGCTGCTGGTAGCTGCGGTTTCCTCGGTGGCTTTCTCAGGTGCAGCCCGTGCAGCTACCTCTGTACCTGCGGCCGGAAGATCGTCCCCGCCCTCCGTCAAAATGGAATTTTTGCTTTCAACAGAGGGTTCTTGAGGGGACGATACCTCCTCCGAGTTGACTGGCTTTTGGCCGCAGGCGGTAAAGAGCAATACACATACTGACACGATCAAAATAAATGCTTTTCTCACAACTTTTTGCGCTCCTTTCTTCTGTATTTGCATCTATTTTAATCATGTTTGCGCCCGAAAATCAATAGGTCGAGAGACTTTATTTTGGGCGGTATAAGCATTTAAAATAAAGTCTTGACAAGCCTTTTGACACTACCACTTGGAAAGAATCTTTCCGTACATCTGGCGTTTGTTGCTGTCGAACCGCTTGACCGTCAGGATCACGGTATCACCTATCTCAAAGTCGCTGTCCTCATACTGATAAGCATAGGAGCACATGCAGACAGTGCCATCCGGCAGGTTGCAGAAAACACCGCCGGCATACTTGCCGGAGATCACAGCCTGCCTCCGGCTGTTGACAGGGTGACGCCGCTCGGCCCCTTCAAAGGGGTCGGACAGCGCTGCCTTCACGGAAATCTTGAGCCGATCAGCATCGGAGTCATAGTCCGTCACAACGCAGTCCAACTCCTGCCCGGGGCGGTAGACAGCGCGTAGGTCTGACACGGACATATAGCAGAGATCCTTCTGCGTCAGCCGAATATCATGGCCATAGCACTCCACTGTGCAGCGGACGGGGCCAACGTCAATGACACGGCATTTCAGTCGTGCGCCGGGCACGTTCAGCTCTGCCCGATGGGCAAAGTAGGATCGGCGTGTTTTCATAGCCAACTTACGGGAAGCCAGTGCAAAACCGTTTTCCCTGTCCACCTTGATGATGTTGAAGGACAGCGTGGCGCCCATGATATGATTCAGGGACATTCCGGGCCGCCCCTCTCCTGACCACATTTCTGTTTCGGGGATCAGGATACGCACACGGTAGGGGACGACGATGGCGCAGGACAGCTCCCGCTTTCGCACCTCGCCGGTCCTGCGGCTGCGTACATTCAGCGAGAACATATCCACACCGATCACCGTGCCGCTGAGTGGGCTGCCACCGCGATAGGAAGCGTAGATGGCGTTCCATTCCCGGCGTTCTTCCTCGGACAAATTGCGATCCAGCTTATGGAAATCCAGATGGAAGAACTTCTCGCGGTCACTCATCTCCGGCTTCGGCGCAGGCGGTTCCTGCTCCGCTGTGGGAGGATCTTCAGCCACGGGTGGCGAAGTATCTTCTTCCGAAACAGTTTCTTCGACTTCTGCGGTAGTTTCCGGATCGGGCGGAGAGTCCTCCTGCGATACGGAATCCTCCACAAAGTCTACGGTCATATCCGCATCATCGGCGGACGGTTCTTCTGCATCTTCAGATGCTTCCGTTGAAACCACTTCGGCTTCGGCGTCAGTTTCTGATGGCACAGATGGAATCTCCAAGTCTTCCCCGGGCGGAGCGCTCCCTGCCAGAATGTCCGAGGGCGGCTGCTCGATGGGTGCGGCTACTGGTTCCGCCATGGCTTCTGTGATCTCTGCAGGAGGATCGGGGAGCGGTTCGGTCGGGATGGTTTTCTTTCTGGGCATTTGACGACCTCCTTTACAACGTTGTGTTTTTATTCGCAAAGAAACGGTGTGTACCGTCCTTTTGCTTCTGTACAATGATCTGGCGATCCGGCAGCTCCTTGCCTTGCAGGGCAAGGGCGTGTTCCGGAAGCCAGATGAGCCGCTCTTTTTCTCCAATCTCTATACGACGAAAAGAGAGTTCGCGTTCTGCGGTCAAAGCTGCCACATAGTAGGCGGTCAGCTCATCACCGAAGAGAAAACAGAGCAGCGCGGGCAGACTGGTGGGGATAGAGAATTGAAGCGGACACCCGCCTGTGATCTCCAGCATCACGTCGATACTCTCCAAAAGAAGCGGGTTTGCCGTTTTTGTGGAGAGCCGTATCACATTATCCTCCACGCAGACGGCGTGAGAGATCCCACTGAGCTGGCGCAGCATGGGCGTCAGATGCTCCGGGCGCATGGTCATTACCCGCTCTCGGTACTTGCCATATAGCAATGCGAGAAGCTGGTCGCGCCGGATACAGCCGACCTTGCCTAAGATCTCCATGATGCACTTTTGCTGGTTGGTCAAAAGCATGGCTATATCACCTCCTATGGCCCGCCAAGGCTGTTGAGGTAGGGATCAACGACCAAATCGCTTTCACCCTCCGTGATGCAGTTGAACAGGACAGCCATGGTGTATTGCATCGAGTTACGGATGTTGTGCTCCTGATTGGCCCGCAGCCGCTGTTCCGTATCGCGCAGCGTCATGCTGTCCAGGTCGTGGAGCCTGTGACGCACTCTGCTTTGCGGTAGTGTGGCGTTGCCTACCCGAAAGCTGTCCGAATAAAAAAGCCGCTCAATGGCCGTTTCAAAAATACGGGCCATCTCCGGCTCAAAAGAGGAGAGCTCACAGGCATCCAGAATGCCGGTAAGCTCTTCTTCGTCCGGTCCCTCCGTGACGGATGGACTGACTTCAATATAACTCTCATCGTTCTTCCTCTTATCAGTATAACTTGGCCGCAGATTTTGCGGTTCTGCAGGCGCAGCATCTGCGGTTCTTGAACTGCTGTTTTCGCCGTTCTTGAACCGCCTATCCTGCGGTTCTGGGGAATCAAGAGCCGCAATATCGGAGGTTCTTGTGCCGCATTCCTCCGGCTCCATAAATGGCGCGCACTGGTAATCCGGATCATCCATGGGCTGTACGCAGGCGAGATAGATCTGGTTGGCGTCGCCCCGTCCGCAGCGTTTTTCCCAAATCAGGTGAAGCTCCGCCAGCTTACGGAACGCGGCAGACACTCGCTGCTCACAGATGCGCAGCTCCTGTGCCAACGCTTTGCGGGGAAAAATCACAAAGACCTCGCCATTGTCATTGACCCAGCCGTTCCTGCGGGAGAGCTGAAATCGGTTCAACAGGAAGGTGTAGGCCACCTTGGCGTCCAGGCTCATTTCCGCGTACCGTTGGTCGGAAAATAACCACCGCGGCATTTGCAGATGATGGACGCTCTGTATATCCGTTTGCTTCATGAGCGCAAACGCAGGGCGCTGGTTCAGTTTTGCGGCTTTCATACCGGCCCCTCCTCATATCGTTTTGTTATTCTGCCTGTTTTCGTGGCGCGGGCTTCAGCTCCACCATGCCGAGATCGTTGCCATCTACCTCATAGGCAAAATCATCGTCCTCTGCCGTAGAGATCGGCGGCTCTGCCTGTGGGGCAGGCGTCCGTTCTTCGGCAGGAGACTTTTCTTCCTTCCGAGGCGCGGTGGTCGGTGTCTCCTGCGCTTTTTGCTTCCATGCGGGGATATAGTCCACCACGCGGCAGGTCGTAAGTCCGGCGAAGTCCGGTAATTCTTCCGGCGTCAGCTTATAAAGCAGCGCGGGCCGGTGGCCCTGAAACAGCGCCAGACACTTTTGCTGATCCAGACGCAGCACCTCATCCGGCTGCATCAAGTCCCGTTGGATATTGCTGCGGGTTTTGGAATAGGGCCGCGTGCTGTTGTAGATGGGCGAGAACAGCGGCTGCATGGGCATCTGGTTATTGGTGACAGCGATGGTGACCTTGCCGCACTTCTCCGAGATGTACTTGGCGGAGGTCAGGTCGTTGCAGCCCATATAGATGGTCTGGTTAAAGGTGTTGAGCTGATTTTCCCATTCCTTGCCGGGGTATCGCTGCTGCCACTGGCTAAGGCTCTGTACCACCACCTGACACGCGATATTGAAGCCGCGCACACTGTTCAGCGCGTCGGCAATACCCTCCATGTATCCGATGTTGCAGTATTCGTCCAGACAGAAGTTTACCAGCACCGGCAGCCGCCCGCCCTTGCAGTGGAGACGTGCGTAATTGGAGAGCTGCGGCATGGCCAAGGAAAAGAATAGTGAACTGAGAAAACGGTAGGCACTGTCCTGCGCGGAAATGATGATGAAATACGCGCAGGGTCGCTGCCCCGGCAGTACGAGATCAACATCGTGGTTGCGGGTGATGGTGTCCACCAGCTTATTCTGGAAGATGGCAAGTCGATTACCAAGGCCGGTGATGATGTTGCCCCAGAGGTTTTCGCGGGCTTTCAGGAACAATCCATGATGACCCTTGGCAGGGTGATCGGGCGGCAGCGACGCCAGTGTGCGGTTCAGCTCATTGACGCTCATGGTGGCAAGGATCTGATACACGTCGCCCAAACCCCGCTGCTCGATGGGCAGCAGATCACCTTTTTCATCCCGCAGATTGCAGACGTAGTGGATCAGGGCCATCAGGAGATTCAGCTCCGCACGGCTCCAGAAATCGTCGGCCTCCTTGGGACTGGAGGTGTTCTGGATGATGGTGTTGGCTACCGTCTGCACCAGATCCGTTTCTGTGTCCAGTCCATAGAGACAGTTCCAGCCATCCGAGTGCGCCATGTCCAAAAAGTTGACCACTTTGACGTAGTGGCCGTTTTCCCGGAAGTAGGGGGAAAGCTGCTCGAACAGCTCCCCTTTCGGGTCAACACAGAATACGGATTCCTTCCGCTGGGCGCAGCCCATCAGAAAAGGCAGAATCAGGCCGCGGGTCTTCCAACTGCCCGGTGCGCCGATGCAGAGAAGATTGTTGTTCTCGCCGGGTACCATACGGTGAGCCACATAGGCGGCGTATTTGTCGGGGTCTTCCGGCCGTTCCTTGATTTTGCCCAGCAGCATCCCGGAGACGCTGCGTATGGGGCCAATCTCCAGAAAGGCTTCCATCTCCCGCTTGGTGAGAAAGCCGGAGGAGCCGTGCGTCCCGTCCGGGAGAATATCAAAGCCCCGTGGGTCTCGCGTATACTTATAGCCGGAAAACCAAAGGTACCCACGCTTGGTCACAAGGCAGAACATCAGCACGAAGAACGCAGTGGCTTTCAGCCCAAAGCCGGAGAATATCGCCAGCCAGTTGCGGATCGGATCGAATATCCAGATGGCGGTCACGTCCTGCCCTGTGTTATGAAAGACCGCGTCAATACCGAGGCGCATGGAGTTCAGGAGCATCCCGTAAAAATACCAGCACACCAGCCCGACGGGGATATAGAGGGGCAGCTTTTTCTTATGCCGCTGGAACCATACGCCCCAGCGGGCTTCAACGGTATCCTCCAGCTTTTCCATCAGCTTTGATAAGCGGGGCATGGATCATCTCTCCTTTTTCTGTGACATAGGGGGTGTCCGGTGGACGATAGGGCTTCGGCATCACACCCAGCAGTTGTGCGATGGCGTCCTCGGTCAAGGTAAAGACCCGCGCTTTTCCGGTGTCCCTGTAGCGTGGGCCCCACACCTCCGTCACCTGCTGCGGCAGGGCAGCCAATGCGATCTGCGAATGGCCATGTTCCCGTGCCAGCGTATAGGCGGCGTCCACACGGCGCAGCTCCATATCCGCTGCCAGCACGAAGGGGTGGCCTTGAAACAGTGCGTCCCAGCAGGGTCGGTCAGGCGGCGGAGGGCGGTAATGGCCTTTCAGGGCCAAGCGCGTCAGTCTCCGTCGGTAATCCGGCTGAGCCATGAGCTGAAGCTGTGTCACACCGGTATCGTCGCAGGACAGAAGATAAACCGGCTGCCGGAACCAGCGGGCAGCGGCGCCGTAGGTCATGAGCTTGCTTTCGTCCTCTGCCATAGTCTTGTCCAGTTCGGTAAGCATATCTAAATAGCTTTCGCCGCAAAAAAGGAAGCTGCGTGTTCCGGGCAATTTTGCGGTGTTGTTCTGAAAGGCTGACAGCTCATCCATCGGGCAAAGGCAGCCGATGTCAGGGCAGACATAGTGCGCGGCGCAGAGTAGATCCCCCACGTGGAACAGCGCCGCCGTGCGGGTGCTGCCCCATGGGTTACGGCCCCGACCGCGACCGGCAGAGGTGAGAAACAAGGCGTTTCCCTCCGCCAGTTCATCCGGTTGCGTGGCATAGACGTTGATACCGGACTGATAGGCTGTCAACAGCAGCGAAGCAAGCCGCAGCCGCCGCACAACGGCATCCGCATGGTACGTTCTCGGCGTATCCGGCAGCCATATATTTCCCGTCAGCAGCCGACGCCCCTCTGCGGTAAGGATCAGAGCCTTGCTTTTGGTATGGTATTTGATGAGCTTCATCGTCAGCAGGTTTGATAGCTCTGTCTCGCTGACGACCCGCAGCAGCTGGGCGGGTCGGATATACTGGCACCATCCCAGCAGCCGCAGCGCCTCGATCTCACGCACACAAAAAACCATTCGCACCCTCGTTCCTGTGAACGCCGAAAGCACCCTTACACCGTGCCGGTGTAAGGTCACTTTCGGCACCTTTCTCGCATCAAAACTGTTGGCTCCCCGTAGAAGGCAGTTTTTCTACCGCTGCGGGCAGGAACAGGGGCATGGAAAAGCTTGCTGGCAAAAGGCTTTGCGGGGCGTATATACCCAACAGATTTTGCTTTCTGAGGAAGCACGGGATTTTGATCCGTTTTGGCGGAAAACCTGTTGGGTGTTTCTGCCTTAATACAGCCCAGTAACGCTGTAATCTCCTGCCCGTGCGGAGAAGAAATCCGGTGCGTCCTTCATGTCCAGCACAGTGATGTGACACACATTCTGGCAGCTCCGTGTAGAGAGCAGTGCCACCGAAAGCGTATACTGGTCATCGTCGGGGATCACCCTGCCCTTGATGGCGTTGCTGACCGCTTTCCAGCCCTTGTTGTCCTGATCGAAAATGTGACGGCCATCCACATCGCTGTATTCCTCGATCACCAGCAGTGCGCTATTGAAGTGAGGGAGCTGCCCGCCGCAGGCTTCATAGGCGTCCAGCAACTCCACCAAGGTTTCTGTCAGCCATGTGGGTGGCTGGAACCGGCAGTGGGGCAGCAGGGTATTGATGCGGATATGAAGCCAGTCGATGCCGATACATTCCACGCTGCCCACAACCTCCAGCGGACGGAGGGCGCGGCCCCGTTTGTACCCGCCTGTGCCGGGACTCTGCTGTTCGCAGAGGCGGCGGAGCTGCAAGGCGGTATCCTCAAAGCTGCCGCATAACTCCTCCAGCATTTTCTGGAAGGTGCCGGGCGGCAGATTGTCCGCTTGGATCAGTAGCTTGCGGGCATCTATGGCGGCGTCTTCCGTCAGGCGCTGGATCTCCCGTAAATTAGTTCGTTTGCTCATTTGGTTCCTTTCTTCCGGGCCTGCCGGTCGGTGGGCGATGTGGTAATGGCGTCATATTCCTTTTTCGTGACATGGAAGGCCACGGGGACGTGATTATACCCGATGCACAGCAAGCCCTCGCCGCGCCGGAAACGTGTGATCTGCCGTACCTCCTCTTCCGAGAGGTTGAGGATCTGCTGAATGAGGCGGGCTTCCTGCTCCTCCATCTGCATGACGAATTTGATACGGCTGGAGTCCAGAATGCCTTTGCCATATTTGCCGCCCTCCAGACTGAATAAGTCCTGCATACCCTGCGTAGAGGTGATGGCAATACCGCCAAGTCCGCGGATGGTCTTGACCATCTCCTGCACATAGGCAGCGGCCAGCGGATTGGAACCGGCGCCTACCAGACTCCACAGCTCATCCGCAATCAGGGCGGACAGCTCGCCGCCTGCGTTCATGATGATGTCGTTGGCCACGTCGATGGCCCAATAGATACCGGGCAGAATCAGATCGTCCGGCATACCGGAGGTGTCCAACACGATATACTTGTTGTCGATGCTGATGTGGTTGCGGCGGCCCATGGCGGCGGCAGAGCCGGTCACATAGCGGGTCAGCACCACTGCCAGATGCTTGGTTTCCGCCTTTTCCAGCAGAACGTTGTACCAATCGGGAATAATGGGCATTTCCTTGAATGCTCCGTTTTCATCCACCACGGAGGCGTTGTCAAAGGTGATCCCATAGCGGTCATAGCACTCTACCAGTGAGGCGTCCAGATAGTTCTTGTCTTCCTCCGTGAGATCTTTCTTTTGCAGGGAGTACCAGATGATGAGCCGGGAGATCTTATCCGCCAGCACGGAGTCGTCCCGCGCTGCCAGCTCTTGAATCCCAGCATAGGCGTCCAGTGTCCTACGGCGGATAGCCATGATGTTGGGGCAATCCCGCGAGGAGGGGGACAAGCGCAGATATAGGCCGCCCAGCTGCTCGCAGTTGGGGCGGAACTCGTGGCCTTTCTTGGGAATGACGCACACCACACGCTTTCCCTGCTCTCGCAGGCGTCCGGCCAGACATTGGAGCGTTACGCTCTTGCCGGCGCCGGAGTTGCCGCCGATCCACCAGTTGCCGTTGGTATATTTGTAGTCGTCGTAAGGGTCGAGGAATACTGGGGACTTGTTGTAGAGGTTCAGCCCCAGAAAGATGCCGTTGCGATCGCTGTGCTCATAGGACACAAAGGGGAATGCCGCAGCTACGCCGGTAGTCAGCGCGTTGCGGCGGCTCTTGCGCTCAATGTCGGCATCCAGTGTGACCAGCGGCAACGTGGAGAGAAAACCCTGCTCGTTGGCGTAATCGCAGCGGCGGGCGATCATATCCACCGATACGCATAGCTTCTCCACGGCGGTGACACGCTGCTCCAGCGTATCCGGATCATCCGCCACCACTTCGATAAGGGTGTGCATATAGTAGAAGTCCTCGCCCTGCCGGTTCATGACGTCCTTCAGGTAAAGCCCGGAGGTAATGGCACTGTCCAGTTCCTCATAGTCCTGACGGGTATCTCCCACATCCCGCATCCGGCTGCGGTTGAGCATGGTAGTCTGTGCAATTTTGGAGAGGATCTTTTCCCGGTTCTGGCGGGTAAAGCTAAAGCTGACATTGACGCCCTCGCCCGCCTCCACCAGCGGCGCAAGCCAGCAGGAGCCGACTGTGGTGCTGTAGCCATAGCCGGTGATGTAGAGGTAGGCATGAAAAACGCCGTCCACTACGATGTAGTCACGGCTTTTCGTATCAATGGCGGTGGGGGAGAGAATGTCCAGAATGGTGGTGGAGCCGGCTTCCAGCTCGGAGAGATCCGGCCTTTCCGGGCCGAACAGCAGCCGTTTCAAAAGCGGCTGCTTCTTGATAACAGGCTCGGCTTCTGCCGATGGTACGGGTTTCTTTTGCTTTTTCATTGGTGATACTCCTATGATAGATGGTGTGGCTGATGCGCTCCATTTCAAAAACATAAAATGAAACGCATCAAAAACACAAAACGAAATCCTTCAAAAACATAAAACGCGACCGCATCAGGTCTGTTCCTCATACACGCCATGTACCGCCGTGGTCATATCAAATACGCCCTCCGGCAGCTTGACGCGCTGGCTGGTGCGCTTGTTGATGATCTCGTAGAGCAGCTCCAGCGCAAAGTCATCCGCATAGCGCGGCTCCTGCACCTCCAGTTCACACAGATCCAGATAGCGGCGGGCGGTGTCCGCCTCCTCATTTAGCCGCTGGATAATGCCCTGTACGGTGTTGGGAGAGGCCCGCATCTGCGATTCATACTGGAATACCATAAAGAACCGATGCTGCAAAGCGTTGCTGGCCACTCCCATGCCGATGTCCTGAATGTTATCCCGGATCATTTCACGGCAATAGGCGTTGTCCTCGTACTTCGCGTACTCCTGCATCCGCTCAACATAGCGTGATATGTCGGCAGGCAGCGTCCGTGCCTCAAACTGCATGTGATCCGGCGCGATCTTGAGATATGCGGCGAAGGCTTCCACGATGGCCTGCCGGTCCTCAGCGGACTTCAGATAGATGTTCACCGGTATGATCTCAAGGATTTTGATAAAGCGGTTGTCCTTTGTAATGACCACACCGCCGATGATATTTTTGACGGGCAGCCAATCCTGAATACTGCCCTGATAGCTGGCCGTGACGCCAGTCTCCACACCGCCGCCAAATAGCGTTTTTTTGATACTCATGCCGTTACCACTCCTCTGAAAAACATCATGCGCCTGCGGCAGTGCCATGCCCACCAGCCCTTCAGCCATCGTGTCAGGCTGTCATCGCTGACACCCATCAGTCCAAAGCCGCCGATAGGAACGACCAGCGAGACGGTCACGATGATCTTCGGCGTCAGGGAGAAGGGCAGATATGTCAGGCACACATACAGCACCGGCAGGCATAAAAGAAGGGCCTCAATGAGATTGCGGATCTCAAACAGGCCCAGGATCCGTCCGGCATTGGTAAAGTTGACTGGGATATAGTAGGTGTCAGTGTTCATTCTCGACCTCCTTCGCGGGCTGCAAAAGCCGCCCTTTATAGGTTTGATATTCTTGCCTCAGCTCCTCCGGTGCGCCGTCCCATTCCGCCAGCAGCCGCTCCATACCGAGACAGAGCAGATGCTCGTGGTACTCGGTGGGCGGAATATCCGCCAGTTCCATGCGGCTGAGATGCTGGTTGCTGATGTTCATGCGCCCGGCAAGAGCTTTCAGTGTGATCTTGTATTTGATGCGCAGAACGCGCAGACGGGTGGGAACGTACATTATCCGGCCTCCCTGTATTCGATGTAGGGGATGTGGCACCAGCCCTGCCAGCCGCGGCCCGCGACCTCCGTCCGTACCACGCCGTACTTGGTGCCCATGGCCTCCACCGCGTAGCCGTTGCCTACATAGACGCCGATGTGGCCCTGCTTCCAAAGTGCGATGCCCACAAGCTCCGGCATGGTATCCATCGTTCCCGCCATACCGGCTTTCTGAGCGTTGGCATACATCTGGTCAGCGCCGACATCGGGCATCCCGTTTGTGCCGTAGTTGATGGAGCCGCTGGCAGCATCAAGCCAACCATAGCCTTTGATGAGTCCGATGCAGTCCGCCGTGCGGCGGCCCAGCCAGTTGGCGCGGATAAAGTCCTCATATTTGCCGACGCCCTCCGGGTACTGCTGGAGCTTGTAGTTGAACAGGGCTTCCGTCAGGACGTTGCCATAGGTGCCCCAGCAATAGCCCCAGTTGTTCTCCCACGCCTGCATGGCGTAGGCGGCAAGGTCTACATTGTTCTTGGTAGAGGGGCTGACAAAACCGGACGTGTCAATGGTGTCGCCGTAGCTGCCGCCATGCTCATAGTCTCCGGTATAACCGGTGTCGCCGCTGTAATTGGGTCGGTATGGCGCGTAATATTCCGCGTATTCCTCAAGTGCGTCACTCTCGGTCAACACCTCATACAGCGCACCCGCCCATGTGCGGGCATCTTCCTCAAAGGAGAGCTGATCCATAAATGCCTCCGGGTCAAGGTGGTCAATCTGAATGACCAGCGTCCGCTTGAGCAGGCCGCCGAACTCGAAGATGTTCAGCGTCGGCTCATAGCGGAGCCGGGAAGTTGCCAGTGACAGTACGGCCTCCGTGGTCATTACCTCTAAGTCCTGTTGATAGGCCACGGAGCTGATAGCGATGAACCAGCGCAGGTCATCCTCATCAAAGTCGCTGTCGATCTCCACCCCGTCGATCTCAATACCTTCCTCCTCATATTGCTGGATAAGGCTTGTCACGATGGCGTCGATCTGCGTATTTTCAAAGTCCTCCAGATCCATATAAAACCCGCCCAACGTCATGGCCTGTCCCGTCATGCGGGAAACGGGTGCTGTACCGGAGGAGGAAAAGCCAAAGAAGATATTGGGGAGATAGGCAAAGATCAGCATGGGCAGCGCGATCAACGCCACCAGTACCCAAATTGCCAGCTTGGCGAGAAACGGCGCGGCCTCCTTTGCCGCCGCTACGGCGGCGCCGTGAACACCGCCCGCTGCGGCTGCCTTGGCGATCCTCGCGGCACTGACAATGCGCTTTGCTGTGTCGATGCCGCTGTGCTGGCGCTGGTTATCCTGCATGGCTATCGTCCTTCTTCTTGCCAGCCCGCTTGCTGCTCTTGGCGTCCTTCGGGACAGACCGGCCCGATACGGTGGGCTGTTTCACCGGCGTAGGGATATGCGGCGTCTGCTTGGGCGCACTGCGGGTATTCTTCGTGGGGCCGGCAGTCGGCCTGCGGGTGCTGTGGCTCATTCCTGCGGTATCGGGACGAGCTCCGCTGCGCTGACCGGTGGACACAGCAGAGGGGGCAGTACTCCGTTCCTGCGGTATCGTGCTGGAGCGCGGCGCCTTGGTCGGAGTATTGGCGGACGCGGGAGCCGGACGCACGGTTTTTCCCGCCACGGTGAAACGGGCGGGACCGGTATTCCTGCTGTATCGGCTCTCAAAAGCAGAGGTCGCCGTATGCTGCTGGGCGGCAGAAGCGGTATGCTGCTGCGCACCCGCCTGCACATGGCTGCTGCGGCTGACGGTATGGCCCGCTTTTCCTGCGGTATCGGAGGGAGCAATCTTCTGCTCACCAGAAACGTGGCTCACAGGGCGGCGTGTACCGGGCATGACAAAGCTGCGGTCTGCTGCTGCGGACGCCGGCTGTGCTGTCGGTTCCGTGCCGGATGCCCGCGGCTCAGTCTGACGCGGCGAGCTGCCGGACTGCTGCTCGGAACGTCTGCTGTCGGCAAAAGTGTTGACCGTGTTGATGCCGCCATAATAGCGTCCGCCGCTGGTGGGTTTGCTGCCGGGCTTGCTGCCGGACTTGGTCTGCGTCTGCGCGCCGGTTTTTCCTGCGGCAGTGTTCTTGCCTGCGGTCTGCACAACGCGGGAGGCCACCGTCCGCGCCACCGTATAGGTCAGCACACCGGGGAAGGAACGCCCCAGAGAATCGCCGGTGATGGCGGGATTTAACCCGATCCGCGTGATGATGGCGTCGATCTTCTTGGCGACCTTGACTACGGTAAGTACCATCACGATCCACGGCAGCACATCCAGTCCGCTGGGATAGAAGGACAGGATCGACAGCAGCATTTTGACGAACACCACGTTCATCACCATCAGCAAGCACATGGAGCCGTACATCCGGCACCAGCCGGAGAAAATATCCGAGGTGCTGCGGCTGCCGCCTACGCCGAAGGCCAGCGGCGCCATGATGGTCAGCACCGCCAGAATGAAGTAGCGTTCTGCCATCTCGAAGAACAGCTTGCAGGACTGGAACATGACGATAAGACCGCAGATAATGACCAGCAGCCACGAAGCGGTCAGACCGGCAAAAATGCCCGTATCCGGCAGCTTGATAGTCGCAGCATCCGGCATCTGTACCATCTCGATGATAACTGACGTCATATTCAGGCAGACATCGCAGATCTGCGGACTGACCACCAGCAGGAAAGAAAAGACAAAGGTGCGGGTGAACAGCAGCTTGGGATCATCGGCCTCAAAGCCCACTCCTGCCATCATGCTGCGGGTGGCCTGAAACACCAGATTGCCCAGCAGCAGCGCCCAGCCCACACCCAGCATGATCTGCCGGATGGTCGTGATGATGGGCATATGCGTTTCCAGATAGGCAAAGTCGAGACTCATCAGGTCAAACAGCACCGAGGAGAAATATTCCCAGCATTCCAATATCAGTCCGTATGTCCACTCCAGAAAGCCCTGAAAGATCAGCTCAAGCATAGTCGGTCACCCCTTTCATTCGGGGAATGCGGTGTTTCACGGCTCCAGTGTGGCAAGCCCCTGAAACAGCGGAACAACATAGGCGATAAACGCGCCGATGCCGTTGATAATGGCCCACGCCAACCAAATGCGCTTCAGCCAGTCCCATGCCTGATCCGATTTCTGCTGGGTGTTGGACATCTTCGCACCGATCACGGCGATGGCGGTCATAAGACCTGCCAGTACAGTGCTGACCGAGGCAATGTGGGTATAGATGTCCTTGATGATCCGGCTGGCCGCTGTCCACATATCCTCCACGGCGTAGACGGGAACCAATAAAAAAAGCCCTGTCAAAAACAGGACACAGCAAAAGAGATAGACCTTGTATGCGGTTTTCATGTTCATTCAGTTTCCTCCATAGTGGCAGATGGTTCGTTTTCTTGCAGGATATCTGATAAATGCGCGGCAAAGGCACGCATGAAAATGGGGAGGATGTCCTTGCTGCCTGACAGCCACCAGATGGGGTCAGGCAAACTGCGGCGCATGGCGTCATAGGACATGGATAGTGCCAGCAGTGCTTGGCGGGGCCGGTTCTCTGCTTCCTCGCTGATGATGTGCTGGCAGACACCGGATGCACTCTCGTGGCTCTCTACGGAGTCGCAGAGTTGGTCATAATAGAGACCGGCGCTGACATAGGCCAGTGGTTGGATAATGCGCTCATCCGGCGTTCCATCGGGCGTGAGCAGCCCCATTCGCCGCAGCCGCATGGCGGCGGAATCATCAAAGGGCGTAGTAATATGCGGCGGCATTCGTTGTGCGTGCATGGTGATCCTCCTTAGTGTGTAATAGAGAAGGCCCGATACCTGCGGTATCGAGCCTTTTATAATAATTGATATTTAATGTGTGGAATGACTGGCGAAAGCTATCAAAAGCCCATTGCAGGCGAGAATTGAAAGTGTACTTTCAATTCTCTTGGAAAAATTGGAAATACACTTAGAATTCCTGCTCATTGCTTGTCCTTCATTGCTTTCTGAGGGGATACCGTTCTTTCAGTCCATGCAGGGTTTCTTAGCAGGTTTTGCTCAATCAGCAGAAGTTCCTGCGTTGCATGGCCGAATGTAATCCTGTCATGCTCCCGGAGAACATACTGGTTTTGCATCGTTTCATATGCCCTCTGCACATCTGCGTTGCCTTTGGCAGAGCGGAAGAATGTAAATTCCGAGGGGGCTACACCGGGAATACCATCCAAGCGGCCAGCTTCTTCCTCCAGTCGTATATCCAGCAGATGCTCCATTTGAGCAGGATCCGCCATCAAGAGCTCGATTTTGGGATTGTGCGACAATACAGCCAAATCATATATGTGCTTGGCTGCCTCAAAGGCACGATGCTCAACAGAGGACTTTCTAACATAGGCTTCCGCCGCAAACAGCTTATCGACGAAGATACGCTCCATGGTGATCGTCTGGATGTTAAAGGGACTTACTTCATAAACTGTTTCCAGTATTCGCCGCTGCTCCTCGGTGGCCAAATCATAGAGCATAGCGGACACCTCTAAGGTATCGACCGGCTCACTGATTGTGAAGGATGTCGCTTCGATTTTCAGCTTACCGAAGCGCTGCAGTGCGTCATTGCTGTCATAGGCCGTTGCAGGGTCGTAGGTATATACGGAAATAACCTCCGAGCGATTAGTGCGTCCTTGCTCAGGATCTCTCGGGAGTGACACATACTTTTTAGTCGCCCGTTCCAGCCGCTTGACGCTTTGGCTTCGGCTACAGTTTCTGGTATCAACCGAAAGGTCGATATCTTCTGAAAAGCGGTTGGTTGTCTTTAATGCTTTGTACAGCGCTGTGCCGCCCTTGAAGTAGGCCGGTAAACCGTCCTTTTGCATTTCGGCCAGTTCACTCAAAATCAGAACGACATAATAGTCCTTCTCCAGCACATCGGTACGGTAGCCTGTTCTTGAATGAATGTCCTCCAGAAGAACGCCAAATGCGTCCCTGTCCAAATGTAGTTTCATATCATCTCTCCTGCACTTGCCGTGCTTGCCAGATGAAGCACAGTCGTTTTGTTGTAAAAGTCATTTGCGAAAGCCAGCAGGGTTCCGTACTCAAGCCTTTTTCCTTTAATATGGCGTGCGATGATCTCATAAGGATGGGCATCGTCTACCGGGGCTTTGTCCAGAAGTTCAAGAACATCCAACACCTGCAGATAGGATTTGTTCTCCGCAGTCACGGTAGTCTTGGGAGGACGGATCATCACACCGAGTTTCCTATCTGCTCTTGCGCATTCTTTCGCCACATTCGTGGCAAGAATACGCTGTCGCGGCATTTGAGAGGTAAGCCCCAACTGATGCATGACGGTGAAGCCGGTTTCATAACCGATATTGGGCAGAAGATATTTGTCTGCGATGAGCTTCTCTTTATTGATCCCGACTTCCCCAAACGGCGTCACGGATGTCCGGTAATAGATGCCCTTTTGGTAGCATCTCAGCTCAGGAAGAACCGCTCCATCCATAATGCGTTTGAATGCAACAGCGGTAGCAGCAGCGGCTTCCTTATTATCAAGCTGATAGGCTGTTCCAAGCTGCTGCGCAACACGATTCGTATAAATAGGTGTGCCGACAGTCTCTTTTTTGAGAATATCACAAGTAAAATCAACATAAGTCGCGCGCATTCTGACCACCTCCTTGATATATTATATTCAGAATTACGCTTTTAATTCCGATGAAATTATATCATTCCTGTTGGTGGTAGTCAAGGGCACTGCGGTAGATGTTTTTTCACTGTGCCGCTATGCAGGTTGTTCCTCACACAGCCAGTTCTTTCGGATATATGTGCCTAGCAGCAAAGTTCTGAAGCCTGGATTTGTGGTTGTTTTCTTTCAGACTATCAAAGATGCTGATGGCAACTTGGGTGCTACCACCCAGGTTGTCAGAGCCGCTTTTATCCGGTGGGAGTTGCACGTTTATGTGCAGCTTCCTTTAGAAACTCCAGAAACATCTCCTCCAATTCCGCCTCGCTGCCGATTTGTTCTAAGTACGGCGCAAACTTCCTACGGTCGAAGGTGATTTTCTTAGACGGCGCGGAATGCTTCTTATCTGCGGCAGCACGGGCTTCCCGCCATGCGGCGTAGATGGCCTGCTTATCCGCTGCGGGCGGCGGACATTTCTGCGTGATGTGATTCAAGGTGACCTTGTTCAGCCGATACCCTTCAATGCGGCACATCTCCACAAACGCCTCCTGTGAGGTTTCATCGTAGTCGGCGATCATATCCGCACAGCTCAGCGGTAAGTGCCGAGGATCGCTTTCCAGAATATCCGCCAGAGGCGGGATCAGTCCGGCCAGCTTGACAGCCTTGCGGATCTCATATTCTGTAACGCCAAAGAAATCCGCTACGATTTCACGGGCATTGTACCTTTGGCGATTTTCGCCAAAGGTTTCTGGTGCCGCATTACGCTGCCCGTTTCGGTTTTTAGCATCCAGCATAGCTTTATATGCTTTGCCTCGCTCGATGATGGTCAGTTCCTGCCGCCGCAGTAAATTGGTAGCCGTGGCGATGATAATGGCGCGGGCATCGTTGGCCGCGACGACCTCAGCGGGAATTGTGTCATGCCCGGCCATGCGCCATGCGGCGGTGCGATTGTGTCCGGCCAGAATCTCATATTCATCGCTGCCGGGGATACTCCTGACGATGATACGCTCCAGCAAGCCCTGCTCAAGAAGCTGCTGGGCGAACGCCCGCAGTTTTTCCGGGGGATACGGGTGAAATCCGATATCGATGGTGAAAAAGGGTCGTAGCTTATCTATCGGAAGCTCGCGGATCGTAGAAGCTGCCACGGGAAGCGGGTCGATAAGGCTTTCATAGGCCCTGTTGCCGATCTCCATTTCTGAG